>Ga0129312_1001061_pt1 | contig 17808 bp, 14 predicted proteins | sample O827metagenome_FD_94434 | JGI IMG/M metagenome (GOLD analysis project Ga0129312, IMG submission 94434) | Orangutan group fecal microbial communities from Wisconsin, USA - O827 metagenome | ecosystem: Host-associated > Mammals > Digestive system > Large intestine > Fecal | place: USA: Wisconsin... | reverse complement strand
TCTGGACGCGCATGATGGTACAGGGAATGGAGTTTTATAATCTCCCCGAGGTGCTGGTCCGGATGCGCAATAACGATGGCGTGTATGGCAGGCGCGGCGGTTTTGGATATTTCCGCCGGTATGTGGCATTCCGAAAGAGCCAGAGGCAGATGCACTGGCTGAGTGGACGTGAATATGTCATCGCACTGATCCTTACGACGGGGATGACATTGCAGCCGGAGAGGATGCGGAAGTTTGTATATCAGAAGATACTTCGGATGGAGGATAGAAAATGAAGCTTTTAGTTGATGCCAGAACGCTTGGAAAACAGCCGAGTGGTGTGGGAATGTATCTGTACAATTTTATATGTGGTCTGATGCAATACGAGACGATACAGATAGAAGTAATTACAGATGTGGCACAAAGCGCAGAGATGAAGAAGCTTGATGAGGCACATATTCCGATTCATGGATACGGTAAGATCGTAGAAAAGAGTGTTGGGGTATATGCCTATTTTCATTTTGTACAGAGAGTGATACATGAAGTTAAACCGGACATATTCTGGGAGGGAAATAACCTTATGCCGATCGTGATGAAGAATCCGTATGGCAGGATCGTGACGACCGTGTATGATGTATTTCCACTTACGGCACCGGATGGGTATGGAAGGATATACCCGTGGTATTTTAAGTGGAATCTCGGAAAGACCCTGCGCAGTGTGGATGCTGTGATTTATGATTCCAGGGATGCGCAGACAGAGGTGGAGCGTTATTTTCCGGTGGCAAAAGGGCGGACATCCTATGTTTCATATATTATTACGGAGAACATGCCAGAGCTTCCTGTTACCGATGATGACTATTTCCTTTATATTGGAAATCTTGAGAAGCGCAAGGGAACGGATCTGCTTCTTAATGCGTATGCCAGATACTGGAAAGAGGGGGGCAGAAAAAAATTATACCTTGCAGGAAAGATACGTTCGGAGGAAATTGACCATCTACTGAAAAAATGCAGTGCGGAAATAGAAGGAGTCTGTTATAAGGGATACCTGGAACCTGAGGATAAGTATAAAATGTATGCGGCATGCAGTGCATTTGTATTCCCGAGCAGGGCGGAGGGCTTCGGCATGCCGGTGGTAGAAGCCCTCGCATATGACAAAGAGGTGATCGTGACAGATCTACAGATTTTTAGGGAGATCGCAGAGGATGCAGTCTGTTGCTGCAAAATGTCCGAGAATATAGAGGCGACCATAGAAAATATAACACGGGCAATGCATGAGGTGGATCATAACAGACCGGATGCGGAAACTGAAAAGATAAAGAGCAACAGGCGCAGGGAGATCGTGGAGCGTTATCGCAAGGAACGTCTGGCACAGGGAATGAGAGATTTTTTTGAAAAAGTGATGAAAACAGGTGAGTAAAGGGAATGAAAGAAAAATTTATAAAGATCATTATTAAAAATAAACAGGTGCTAAAGAAAATTGTGCCGATAGGGTTATTGCGTGCTATGAAACAGAAAAGCTTAAGCAACCTGATGAAACAATACAGTAGGGAACCGATCGATGTGACCGAATACAAAAAGATGCAGCAGGGTGTGAACCTGATTGGGGATATCCGGGCAGAAATCGGTCTGGGACAAAGTATGCGTCTGGTAGCCAATGAACTTGCATTGTCAAAGTATCCGCTTGCGATCTGTAATTTTCAGCTGGGGGGAAATCTGCGCCGCGGAGACCATACATTTGATGCGTATATGAGGAAGGATCATCCATACCGGATCAACCTGTTTCATATCAATCCACAGGAGGCGGGTCATGCCTATCTGTATCTGGACAAGGATATCTGGAAAAATCGTTATAATATTGCTTTCTGGCTTTGGGAGATAGAAGAATTCCCCAAAGAACATATAGAGGCACTTCGATTTTTTGATGAGATATGGACACCGTCGGAATTTGCCAGCAGCAGTATAAGAAAGGTGACAGATAAACCTGTATGTACGATCCCGTATTACGTTGTTGCAGGGAAAGATGAAAAGTATGACCGGGCGGCATTCGGATTGCCGGATGATAAGTTTCTCTATCTCATTATGTACGATACAAACAGTACGATGGCGCGCAAAAATCCAGTGGGTGCATTAAACGCATATAAGAAGGCATTTCCGGTAGAAAATGAAAATGTGGGGCTGGTCATCAAGATGAATAATCCGACAGAGGAGGATCTTGCTGTGATCAGAAAGCAGACAGAAGGATATCATAATGTCTATCTTGTCACGGAAATCCTTGATAAGCCGGTTGTAAATAGTCTGATTGCAGCGGTTGATGTATTTGTTTCACTGCATCGGGCAGAGGGATTTGGACTTGTCATGGCAGAGGCAATGCTGCTTGGAACAGCCTGTGTGGCAACAGACTGGTCATCCAATACAGAATTTATGGATTCCGATTGCGCCTGTATGGTATCTTTTAAAAGAACTACCATACAGAAAACCTCTGGTAATTATAAAAAAGGATATCAGTGGGCAGAGCCGGATGTGAATGAGGCAGCAGAGGATATGAAGCATCTGTATGAGAATCCGGCATATTATAAAAAGATTGTACAGCATGCACATGAGCATGTAGAAGAGCTGCTTGGCAGGGAACGGATCGTCGGGATGCTGGAAAAACGCCTGGAAGAAATTGAGAGTTTGCTATATAAAGGGGAATGAGGTATAATGAAAGTGATAGTGCGTATTGACGAAAGGTTGCAGAATGAAAGCTTTAAAAGAATTATATGATTACAGACAGATGATATTTAGTCTGGTAAATAAAGAATTGCGAGGAAGATATAAAGGGTCAGTGTTAGGGTTTATGTGGACATTTATCAATCCACTGCTTCAGCTTCTTGTATACACGCTTGTTTTTTCCGTAATTATGAGGGCGGGGATTGACAAATATTATTTGTTTTTATTTGTTGCCCTGGTACCATGGATCTTCTTTAGCGCCTCATTGACAGGGGGAGCAAACAGTGTTCTTGCTTCGCAGGATATGGTGAAGAAGATCTATTTTCCGCGGGAAGTATTGCCTATCGCATATGTGACAAGTGCCTTTGTGAATATGCTGCTTACATTCATTGTTGTATTTGCAGTGTTGATTTTTACAGGATATGGTGTCAATCCGGCGGCATTGTTATATATGCCGGTCATCATGATCGTAGAATATTTTCTTGCACTTGGAATAGCGATGTTGTCATCCGCGCTGACAGTGTATTTTCGGGATCTTCAGTATATTCTGGGGATCATAGCAATGGCATGGCAGTTCTTAACGCCTGTAATGTACTCGCAGGGGATGGTGGAAGAGCAGTTACAGAATCATCCTGCATTGTTACGGATCTGGAATCTGAACCCTACAACCCCGATCATTAATGCATACCGGCAGATCTTATATTATAAGCAGATCCCTGACATTAGTACACTTCTTGCGGCAGTGGTACTGGGTATTACTGTATGTATTATCGGATATGTGGCATTTCGTAGATTACAGCGCGGATTTGCGGAGGAGTTATAATGAAAGACGGAAATGCAATAGAAGTCAGAGACGTAAACAAAAAATTTAAAGTATATTATGATAAAGGCAGTCAGCTAAAAGAAAAAATCCTTTTCCGCAGCAGAAACCGGTATGAAGACCGCTGGGTGCTCCGTGGGATCAGCTTCGAGGTAAGAAAAGGTGAGGCGATCGGCCTGATCGGTCACAATGGCTGTGGGAAGAGTACTACGTTAAAATTACTGACAAGGATCATTTATCCGGATTCCGGATCGATCGAGATGAAAGGGCGTGTCTCCAGTCTGATCGAACTTGGAGCCGGCTTTCACCCGGATATGAGTGGAAGAGAAAATATTTATACGAATGCCGCTATTTTTGGACTGACGAAGAAGGAAATTGATAGGCGTGTTGATTCAATTATCAAATTTTCTGAATTAGAAGAATTTATTGACAATCCGGTCAGGACGTATTCGTCGGGTATGTACATGAGACTGGCATTTTCTGTTGCGATCAATGTGGATGCGGACATATTGCTGATAGATGAGATTCTTGCAGTGGGAGATGTGGCATTTCAGGCAAAATGCTTTAACAAGCTCCGTGAGATCAAGGCAAAAGGAACAACGATCGTCATTGTATCGCATTCTCTCAGCCAGATTGAGCAGATCTGTGACCGCAGTATCTGGATTCATGAGGGGCGGATCCGGGAGGAGGGCAAGCCTCGTGTGGTGGATCCGCATTATATGGAGTATATGAGTGAAAAGACGGTTTTAAGGGCTCCGGAGAATGCACAGACAGAGGAAGCAGAACCGGAGGAGGATAAGCCGAAGGATGAGACTCGGACAGAAAACACGGATGAACAAAAGAAACGCTGGGGAAGCGGGGAAGTCAGAATGCAGAATGTACGGGTGGTGGATGATTCCGGAGTAGAAAAAAACAAATTTTTCAATACGGAACACATATCCATTTTGATTGATTATAAGGCAGATAGGAAGATTACGGATGCTGTGGTTGGTATTGCAATATACAGGGATGATCAGACCTATATTTATGGCACGAACACTTTGATTGACTATGCGGAGCCGGTGACGCTTGAAAAATCTGGGACAATCTGTTTTGATATGAGAGAGCTGCCGCTTAATGTGGGAACGTATACAGTGGATCTTGCTTTTCATAAGCCGGATGGATTTAATTATGACTTCTGGCGTGAAGTGTGCAGTATCACAGTGAAAAATAAATTAAATGAGGTGGGAGTAGTCAGTATTCCACATGAATGGAAAATAGATTAAGGGATAAAGGATCGTTATGAATGTGATATATAAAATCCCAGTACTGGGACGTATGGCACGTTTTGTGGGAATGCTTGTCAGGCTACCAGAAATTGTAAAAAACAATATTGCAAAAATAAATGCGATGCAGGAGCAGATCAGACAGCAGGCAGAGACTCTGACGGAGCTGCGGGCAGAGTCCACAGAGATACAGGCAAAGATAGAACAGTATCAGCAAAAAATGCAGGAACAGAGGACAGTGACAGATCAGCAGATTGACACGGTGCGTCAGGAATGCCGGAATATGCTATGGAATGAGGAGACACTGAAACGCCTCAATGTGATGTTGAGTGCCTATCCTACGATCTGGGGCAAGGAGGAAAGACTGCATATTTCACCGTTGGCAGCCGTATATACCTGTTTCTTTAATACCAATTCCGGTGAGATTACCGTGGGGGATTATACATTTGCAGGGTCCCATGTGAGTATACTTGCGGGCAGTCATGATATGATCTTAAAAGGATTGGCGAGACGCGATGCGGAGTTCACACAGGGGTGTGATATCACTATTGGTAAGGGAGTATGGCTGGGATCTGATTGCACGATCCTGGGACCATGCATCATAGAGGATAATGCCGTTATCGCTGCTGGGGCAGTTGTTACACCGGGAACATTAGTTCCTGCCAACACAGTGTATGGTGGTGTGCCTGCAAGACAAATCCGTGAAATAGAAACGGATCCGGCAGTGCATCAGCAGCATATTGCAGATGCAGTAGAACGCGAAAATGGTATCCTGTTTGTGGAGGGATGGTCTGATAAAAGGTTCATTGAATATGGAGGTCTATCGGTTTGGGGGCATTGGTTTGCGACCCAGGGAGCATATATCTATACAAAAAGAGAAAAGCTGCATCTGCTGTTTCATAAGGAATCGGATGATTCGGTGGAGGTTATATTACGGCAGGGTGAGAAGCAGGAATATGTAAAACTGGAGCAAATGGATCTGGAATATGAATTTACAATAGATCAGAAACAGGAAGGACTGCACAGGATTGAAATTGTTTTGGATACGGATAAGGTGCCGAAGCTTTTTGTTGCAGCAATAGATGGATAGGTGAAAATAGGAGGAACAGACGGATGGAAGAAATGAATACTGTGAATGTTGAAGAAATTATGGCACAGATCCGAAAAGAAATAGCAGAGAAGGGGTACACTAGTGACATGCTGAGTTTTCAGGATGCAAAGACGGTAGCAGAACCGGAAACAGCAGCATATGATGACGGCGAATACCGGGTGATCGTGGATGGACTCAACCGTTGCGCCTATATCCCATGGTACCGGGATCTGGGGCAGGGTGGAATAAAAGGATTTGTGAAAAAGGTGATCCGCAAACTCAATGTATTTCTGATTGCACCCATGTCAGATGAACAGAACCTGTTTAATGTCAGAACGGTTCAGGCGGTTAATCAGATCACAAGGTATATGGATGAGCAGAAAGCATGTATAGAAGCATATAAAAAAGAAGTGGAAGAGTTACAGAGGCGGCTTGAAGCTGTGGAAGATGAACTGGAAAATAGAAAAGGATGATCGGGAGAAGTCAGAATGAAAATAATACAGATGCTGCCCACCATGTCATATGGAGATGCAGTTGGGAATGATGTGCTTGCATTACACAACGTATTGGTGAAAAATGGTTATGAAACCGGGATTTACGCAGAAAATATAGATCCAAGACTGCCGGAAGAACTAGTAAAGAAAATCAGTGAAATGCCAAAATTAAGTAAAAAAGATGTTGTCATATGGCATATGGCAATCGGTACGGATCTGAATTATAAAATTGCAAAGCTATCGGCAAGAAAAATGATGATCTATCATAATATTACTCCGGCTCATTTTTTTGAGCCGTATAGCAGTACGTCCTGCCGCCTGTGCCTGGAGGGGGAGGAACAGCTGAGGTATCTTGCAAATAAAGTGGACTACTGTCTGGCGGATTCAGGGTATAATAAGCAGGATTTAATAGAGCGTGGGGGATGTACGGGGAAAATAGATGTACTTCCGATTCTGATTCCATTTTCTGACTATGAGAAGAAACCCGATGCAAAAGTGATACGCAAATATCGAAATGATGGGTATACAAATATTTTGTTTACAGGAAGGATTGCTCCAAATAAAAAGCAGGAAGATGTGATTCGGGCTTTTTATATGTATCAGAAATATTATAATCCAAAATCAAGACTGTTTCTGGTTGGCTCCAGCGGTGGAATGGAAGCGTATTCTAATAAGCTGAAGGGGTATGTAAAGGAACTGGAACTGAAAAATGTAATATTCACCGGACATATTAAATTTGATGAGATACTGGCATATTATACACTGGCAGATGTGTTCCTCTGTATGAGTGAGCATGAGGGCTTCTGTGTCCCGCTTGTTGAGGCAATGTGCTTTGATGTTCCGATTATCGCGTATGACTGTACGGCTATTGGAGATACGCTTGGGGGAGCAGGTATCATGCTTTCCGGGAAGGATCCTCTGGAAGCAGCAGGAATGGTAGATTACCTGATGCAGCATCCAGAAGTAAAAGAAAAGGTGGTACAGGGACAGAGAGAGCGTTTAAAGTATTTTGAACATGACAGGATAGAAGAGCAGTTTTTGAACTACTTGAGAGATTTTTTGGGAGAATAGGAATGAAAAAAATTGCAATTATCAATCAACGTTATGGTCTGGAGGTAAATGGTGGTTCGGAGTATTACACCAGATTGATTGCAGAGCAGCTGAATAAGAAATATGATGTGGAAGTACTCACAACATGTGCAATGGATTATGTAACATGGAAGAACCAGTATGCCGAGGGTGTGGAGGAACTGAATGGTGTAAAGGTACGCCGTTTCCCTGTAAAAAAAGAGCGGACACAGAAGGAGTTTGACGATGTTAACCGCAGGATATTCCAGCCGGGAGCCAGAACACCGGAACTGGAGAGGGAATGGGTCGAAAAGCAGGGACCGTATGCACCGGGGCTGATTGAGTATATTGAGAAAGAAAAAGATCATATAGATGTATTTATTTTTGTTACATACCTGTATTATTTCACGGCTGTTGGTATGCCGAAGGTTGCAGATAAATCGATCCTAATCCCAACGGCACATGATGAGCCATATCTTGAGTTTGAAACGTATAAAAGAGTATTTACCTGTCCAAAGGCATATGTGTTCCTGACGGAGGAAGAACAGCAGCTTGTGTATCGCAAATTCCATACCCAGGACAAGTTTACAAGACAGGCGGCGGTTGGCATTGATGTCCCAAAGGATGTGGATGCGAAGCGTTTTCTTGAAAAATACGGGATCACAGATCCTTATATGATCTATGTAGGAAGGATCGATGAAGGAAAGAATTGTCACTGGCTTTTCCGCTATTTTATAGAATATAAGAAAAGACATCCGGAGTCGGATTTGAAGCTGGTTCTTATGGGAAAAGCAGTGATACCAGTGCCGCAGAATAAGGATATACTGAATCTTGGGTTTGTAAGTGAAGAGGATAAATATGATGGTATTGCCGGCTGTGAGTTTCTGGTATTACCGTCAGAGTTTGAGAGCTTGTCATTGTCTGTGTTGGAAGCAATGGAACTGAAGCGTCCGGTTATGGTAAATGGAAATTGTGAAGTGCTCAAGGGACATTGCAAAAAGAGCAACGCAGGATTCTACTATAAAAATTATTTTGAGTTTGAGGGTCAGGTGGATTATCTCATGACTCACCCGAAAGAACGGACACTGATGAGTGAAAATGCAAAACGTTATGTAGATAATAACTATAAGTGGGATGTAATCCTAAAGAGACTCGATGAAGTGATTGAATACGTCGTGAGCGAGTAAGAAAGTACGGGTATCAACAGCATGGGAAAGGAAGAAACCAAATGAGAAACAGAATGAGGACAACCGCATTATTGCTGGCTGCGGTGTTGTGTCTGGAGAATATTACAACGAACATAACTGTATATGCGACAGAAACAGAGAGTGTTACTGAGACAACCGAGTTAGCAGAAAATACGGAGGTGACAGAGCCGACAGAGACAGTTGGTGAGGTGGAAGAAACTGAGACAACGGAGGCGACGGGAGAAACTGAAGTAACGGAAGAAATCGAAGTAACGGAAGTGACGGAAGACACCGAGGAAACCGAAGAAACCGAGGAAACCGAGGTGACGGAAGAAACCGAAACAAATGAACTCGTAGGAAACGCACTTGCAGCAGCGGAGGATCCGCAGAGTGGCACATCCATGAGTAATGAAGAAGATACGGATCAGGAATATTTAGGGTCATATTATCAGGCGAGCAGTTATACCGGGCTGACATATTTACATAACAGCCGATATGAAAGCGGTTACACAGTTGTTAATGGAATTGATGTATCAAAACATAATGGTTCGATTAACTGGTCCGCGGTAAAGGCAGCCGGAATTGATTATGCAATTATCCGTGTGGGATACCGTGGATTATCTGCAGGAGGCTTGTATGAAGATCCGATGTTTACCCAGAATATTCAAGGAGCATTGGCTGCGGGACTGAAAGTAGGTGTCTATATATTCTCACAGGCAATCACAGAGACAGAAGCACAGGAAGAGGCACACTACATCGCCAGCCGAATTTCGGGTTACAACATTACTCTGCCTGTAGTCATTGATTATGAATATGGAAATAATCACTCCGGCAGACTGGCAGAGGCAAATCTCAGCAGTGACGCGGCGACAGCGGTTGTAAATGCATTTTGTGTGTCGGTGAAAAATTATGGCTACACACCGATGGTGTATGCGAATAAAAGTATGCTTCAATCGGATATACGTGGAACCGTGTTAGACGATTACTATAAAATATGGCTTGCAAATTATACGACAGAGACGACGTATGGTGGTGATTACTATGCATGGCAGTACAGCAGTAAGGGAAGCGTGAATGGAATCAGCGGATATGTGGACTGTGACTTTTTCTATGAGGAAAATAATCTGAACAATGCGAAATTGTATGTTGCAAGCTTGTATAAGTATATTCTTGAGAGAGAGCCGGATGATGGAGGGCTTAGTGCATGGGCTGGAGAGATCGTAGCAGGAAGGCAGACTGCCTGTAGTACAGCACAGCAGTTTATAGAAGGTGCAGAGTATACTGGAAAAAATGATAGTGATGCAAATTATGTGAAAAAATTATACCGGTCATTGCTTGGAAGAGAGGCCAGTGACACAGATGTTGCCTATTGGTCGGATATCCTTGCAAATGGAGTGTCCAGAAGGTATGTATTGCAACAGATCACAAATTCAAATGAGTTTACAAATGTATGCTCGGGTTATGGGATTACCAAGGGATCTATCAGCGTAACAGAAAACCGCGATAAAAATTATAATGCAACAGCATATGTCATGAGATGTTATAAACAGATACTTGGAAGGAGTGCAGATGCATCGGGGCTCAATACTTGGACAGGAAAGTTGTTAAATGGCAATGGTGGAGCGGAGATCGTAAAGGATCTTATTACAAGTCAGGAGTTCCAGAATAAGAAAAAGACGGATAGCCAGTTTTTGGACATTTTATATCGGTCAATGCTGGGGAGAAATGCGGATGCAGGTGGAAAGAAAAACTGGACGGATGTACTCTCCCAGGGAGTGTCCTATGTATATATCATAAATGGATTTGCAGAATCCACAGAGTTTAAGAATATCTGTCAAAGCTATGGAATCAATGCTGGAAAAGCAACGATCACGGAGGTCAGGGATCAGAACATCAATGTGACGGGGTTTGTGAACCGGTGTTACAAGAAATCCCTGGAACGCAGCGGCGATACGGATGGTCTGAATAACTGGTGTGGTGCGATCATCTCAGGAGTCAGAACGCCTGCACAGGTTGCATATGGATTTGTATTTTCTGATGAGTCAAATAATAAAAACCGTTCAAATGAAGAGTTTGTAGAGATGCTTTATAACCTGTGTCTTGACAGAGAATCTGATGCACCTGGAAAGGCTAACTGGGTAAATTTGCTGAAAAGCGGGGCATCCAGGGAGACGGTGTTCTGGGGATTTGCTAATTCGCAGGAGTTTCAGCAGATTGTAGCAGGCTATGGGCTATAAAAAGGCTGAAGAAAAAAGCTTATACAGTTGCTTTGTATGATAACGTAGTATAAAATAGAAGAATAAAAATACATGAGAGAATAAAGAAGATGAACAAAATATCAATTGTGGTTCCGTGCTATAATGAGGAAGCTGTATTGCCCCTTTTTTTTGATACAGTAGAGCACAAAGTGAAAAGTCAAAAGTTGTTTGATGTAGAATATATATTTGTGAATGATGGTTCAAGTGATAATACCTTTCAGATTTTAAGAGAACTTAAACAGGAAAATGATAGGGTTCATTATATTTCATTTTCCAGAAATTTTGGTAAGGAAGCGGCGTTGTACGCAGGGTTAAAGGCGGCGAATGGAGATTATGTAGCTGTGATGGATGCAGATTTACAAGACCCACCGGAAATGCTTCTTGAAATGTATAAATTAATTACTACAGATGACTATGACTGCATCGGCTCTAGAAGAGTGACGAGAAAAGGGGAACCGGTTATTCGCTCTTTTTTTGCAAAGATGTTTTATAGGATCATGTCTAAAATTTCTGATGTTGAGATTGTGGATGGCGCAAGAGATTTTCGCTTGATGAAAAGATATGTAGTAGATGCTATTTTAGAGATGAACGAATACAATCGGTTTTCAAAAGGTATATTTTGTTGGGTGGGCTTTAAGACAAAGTATCTGGAATATGAAAATATAGAACGAGCAGGTGGAAAGACGAAATGGAATTTTTGGAAGCTGTTTAAGTATTCTGTAGAAGGCGTGGTTGCATTTTCTACTGTGCCGCTTTTTACAACATCATTTGTGGGACTGATTTGCTGTGCAGTATCTTTGATTACTTTTATATATTTTCTGGCGAATGGATTGCTTTTTGGAACGGATGGAAGCGGCTTTTCGACGCTAGTGTGTTTATTTTTGCTGATGAGTGGAATTTTATTGCTGGCGATTGGGGTAATAGGGATATATCTTTCTAAGGTGTATATGGAAGTAAAGGCAAGACCTCAATACATTGTGAAAGAGAAAGCGTAATGAAAAAAAATAATTTTGAATATAACAGCATATTGCTGTTTGCGATGATGATGATGGCAAATGGCTGTAATTATTTATTTCAAATTATTATTGCAAGGTTACTTGGTGATGCAAGACAGTATGCGGTTGTGAATACTTTGATTTCTTTACAGTCTGTTTTTTTAATACCGAGTACATTGATGATTATGGTCACCGCAAAATATACAGCATTGTATGAAACTACACATGAACAGGGGAAATTGAGCGCTGTATTGGTAAAATTAAAAAAGTATACATTATGGATTGCCATTGGTATAGCAGTCGTGGGGGTATGTGTTTCTCCACTGATTGCTGCCGGATTAAAGCTTCGACGTGTGTCATATGTATGGGGAATATTAATGACCGCAATTTTAGCAGTATTGAGCGCTGTGTATGTAGGAGTGATTCAAGGAGCACAGAAATTTTTTGAGTATGGAATGCAGAATCTGCTCAACATGCTTTGCAAATTGTTCTTCAGCATTATCTTTGTAATATTGGGTTGGGGAGTATCCGGGGTACTTGGAGCATTGATGATTGGTGCGATCATAGTGTTTATTTATTCTTATAGGTATACACGAAAACAGTTTGCGGTTTCAGAAGAGGATATTTTCATAGAATATATAGAACTGAAGGATTACATACTGGGTACGTTCTGTTTCCAGATATGCATTACATTATTGACGAGTGGAGACATGCTACTTGTAAAGGCATTTTTTGATGAGACGGAGGCGGGAGTTTATTCTTCGGCAATGGTAATTGGAAAAATTGCATTGTATGTATCCAGCGCAGTTGTGGGAACACTATTTCCGATGGTAGCAGCCGAGCATGCCGCTGGACATGATACATATTTATTGTTAAAAAAGGCATTTTTATATGGCGGCGGCATGACAGTTATGTGTGCAGCGGTTATGATAGCAGGCGGAAAATGGATTGTGGGAATATTATTTGGTTCGGTATATAAAGACGCAATTCAGTATCTGCCTGCAATTTGTGCATATGTGGTTCCATTGGCATTTTTAACGATAATGTCTAATTTTTTGGTGGCATTGGCAAAAACAACAATAGTGTCGGTCAGCTTGGTACTAGCATGTATAGGATCGATAGTAATAGCTTTTATATTTCACACGACGATAGGACAGATGCTTTTATTGCTTGGAGTATTGTTGATGGCTATTTTTGTGTGTGATTTAATTATTTTAAGTAAAAGGGGAGATAAAAATGAAGGTACAGCTGAAAAATGATGATAGAATAACGGTTTTAATGCTATCCTGGAGAGATATAAGAAATCCATATATGGGTGGGGCAGAAGTTTATACACATGAGATATTAAAAAGATTAAATGACAAAAAATATAGAATAGTCCATTTGTCGCCAGTATTTGAGGGAAGCCCTAAATCAGAAATTATAGATGGAATCCTATATTTACGATGCGGTAGTACACGTACGATTATAGGTCATGCGATCTCTTTTTACAACATGAATAAGAAGAAAATTGATATTGTTATTGATCAGTGCAATGCATTTCGTTTTTTTTCAAGTTTTTGGGTAAGTAAGAAAAAAAGAATTTTTTTGGAATTTCAATTATATAGAGAACTGTGGAAAGTAATGGCAAAATTCCCAATAAGCACAATTGGGAAAATTATGGAAACGCCTATGCTTAAATTAAACTGTCATGATTATGCAATTACAGAATCGGATTCTGTGCGGCAGGAAATGTTACAGGTTGGTTTTGAAGCAAGAAAATTATCTGTAATTCCGATAGGATTAGGCTTTGAACCGTGGGATGAAGAGAAATTTTTGCCAAAAGAAGAGCACACATTTATTTATGTAGGCAGATGTGTAAAGTCTAAGGGAATAAACGATCTATTAAAGGCGTTTGGTAAAGTAAAGAAACAGTATACAGATGCTAAACTGTGGATTGTTGGTAATTGCCGGAATGAAATGCTTGAAAACTTACTGCCAATTATAAGAGAATATAATCTTACATATGGAAAAGACAGAACGAATGATATTGTTTTCTGGGGATTTGTTTCAGAAGAAAAAAAGTTAGAATTGCAAAGCCGAGCGACGGTTCAGGTATTTCCATCTATGCGCGAGGGTTGGGGAATTATTATAACAGAAGCAGCGGCGGTTGGAACACCAAGTATTGTTTATAATGTGACTGGGTGTTGTGATGCTGTGGATTACGGAAATGCTGGTTATTTGTGCAAAACTAATGCTGTAGAAGAACTGCAAGAGAAAATGGAGAGTGCATTAGCCGATAAGATTACTTATACTAGAATGCAAAGGAATGCGCATGAATTCTCGAAGAAGTTTAATTGGGATGTAAGCGCAAAAATGTTTGATGAGAAATTGATGCAGGTGCAGGCTTTGAAAAAAGTCGGCGAATATGAGCCAAGCAATGAGGGAGAATAAAATGAATCCGGATAGAAAGATCATTAGGAAAGAATTACAGTATATCATTATGCTTATGGCAATTACGTTTTTAAGTATAACCTGCGTGTTTCAATTATGGAATAAAAATATGACTGTCCCTGTTGTTTTTGACGGAGATGGATTGGGTGCTGTTGTTTCAATAAAGAGCTTGGTAGATGGGGAAAATATATGGGAATTTCCTAGACTGTCAGCTCCGTATGGAGATAACATATATATGCAGGATTTTGTCTTGGAGATTTTTATAATTAAATTTTTTTCCTTGTTTACGAAAGATATTGGAATATTGACCAATATGTTCTGGTTGTTTACATATGTCATGACTGGATTGACGACATATATATTATGTAGAAAGTTAAAACTTCATCCAGCAATTTCGATTTTATGCTCCACATTGTATAATTTCTTGCCATATCATTACTTTAGAACAACGCATTATTGGCTGTTTGGCTGTTATATGATACCGATTGCTTTATGGATGATTATTGAATTAATGCAAGGAAACTATGTGGACTCAGAAATAGATACAAATAAATTAAAGTGGAAAAAATTATTGCTTTCATGTTTTCTTGCAATTTTATTAAGCTTCAATGGATTATATTATGCCGTTTTTACAATAATATTATTAGGGATAGCTGGAGTTTATGCGTTTTTTGAGACCAAAAGTGTAAAGCATTTATGCTCAATGTTTGTTCTCTGGATAGCAATTCTTTTGCCAATAATAGTGACAATGTTTGCGCCTGTGCTTTTTATGGGATCATCAGATGGTAATGGGTTAGCAGAAACTAGAAGCTTGTATGATTTGAATCTATATTCGTTGAGTTTGATATTTATGTTGTTACCGATACCAGGGCATAGAGTACGATTATTAGCGAATATAACGCAAGAGATTTATCAAGCACTTGGAATTAATGAGAATCATATGGTCGCGCTAGGAACGACAATAAGTGTTGGAATGATAATCTCTATTGTTAGTGTATTATTCTGGAAAAAGAAATTCAATGAAGAAGACAGCATGATAGTACGATTTGGAAAATTAAATATATGGATGATTTTGATTGCTATAAGTGGCGGATTGGATATATTTATTGGATATTTTGTCTCATCTTCCATACGCTGCTATAATAGGATGAGCGTATTTATTGCATTATTATCAATGATAACCATAGGAATTTTGCTTCAGAAACGCTTAGTTAAAAAAGAAAAAATATCTGTAAAAGGTGGTATTTTAATTGGTGTTATATTGATTTTGGGGATTTTGGATCAAACATCACCTATGTTTGCAAAATTTGCAAAATTTGATTTGATTACACAAAAGTATAGTACAACATATTCAGAATTGGAAGAGCATTATTATCTTATGAAGGAATATATAGGAGAGATTGAGGATGTTACAGAGGATGGAGGGATGATTTTTCAGTTGCCGATTAATGAGCCATCGGTTTGTGATGGACATATTCATTATACACATTTGCAAGCATATGTGCTGTCAAATGATTTGAAGTGGAGTGCAAATGCAAATGATGCAGTTGAAGTTGGAAGCCAATATGAGTGGAAACAAAGCTTGTTAAAGTTAGAGCCATATCAACTACTTGAATACTTGGCATATAAGAAGTTTTCGGGTATATTAATTGATAAAAGTGTATATTCGGATACAGATTTTCAAAAGATGTGTTCGCAATTAGAAAAAAAGTTACATACCCCACCTTTAATTTCTGATGATGGAAATTTATTTTATTATAATATTGAACAATACAGAGATAACCTACTTGATGGAAAGAATGAGAGGGAAATTAATACGTTTATACAAAGTGTGGAATCTTATTTGAATATAAGGGAAATCCCACTGGAACAGCTGAACTTTACAGGAGCAGTAGAGAAGAATGATGACTGCGTTACAATAAAGGGAGATGTAATTCAGTATGGGCCGTATTATTATTTAAATAATCATGAATACGTGATAACGGTACTTGGGGATAATCTTGAACATGCAATACCGGAGTGTACTGCGGAATGTGGAGGTATAAAAATTGATATAGAGATTTTGAAACATACAAGTAAGCAGATTAGTTATAAAATTGTTATAGAAGATAAAATGGAGCAGGTCGAATTCAAGCTGTCTAGTGCAAATGGAGAACCGGTTACTATAGAGGGGTATTATTATGAAATTGCAGATGATGGAGAATTTGATATAGATGTAGAACATAGCGATTTGTGGGAATAATAAAGGAAGGAATGAAAAAATGGAAAAAGTAACGGTGGCATATTCCAGCAGTAATGCATATGCTTTTTTGACGGGAACATCTATATTGTCTTTATATGAAAATAATAAAGATATTAAGGAATTAGATGTATTTATATTCGATACAGGAATTGAGCAGGAAAATGTACAGAAACTTAATAGTATTGCGGAAGCATATGGTAGGGGAATTACCTACATTAAAATGGAACCGTATATTGATAAGTTACGAGCGCATGGAATGACAGCATATAATGGATCTTTTGCAACATGTATGAAATTGTTAATAACAGAATATTTCCCTGAGAATATTGATCGGGTGTTATATATAGATTCAGACACGATTGTAAGAGGATCAATTGATGAATTGTGGAAATTTGATATGAAAAATAATTGTATAGGCATGACAATTGACTGTATGAATTCCAAACTCAAAGAGGGATACGGTGTAGCTAAAGATAAAAAGTATTGTAGCGGCGCGCTGGTATTATATGATTTGAAATCATATCGGGAAAAAGGGTATACAGAACGTATTCTTACTTTTTTGAAGGAAAACACGATAAATTTTCCATTTGTTGAACAGGATGTATTAAGTGTTTGCTTTTGCGATGAAATTTCTATTTTACCTATGCAATACAATTTTATTTCTTTATATGAGAAATTTAGTGTACAGGAAATATATCATATGTACAATTTAAATGATAAAATTTTTTATAATGAAACTGAGTATAACAATGCAAAAGAAAATCCGATAATTGTTCATTTTCCCTCAGTGTATATATCCAGACCATGGTATACGGATTGTATTTCAGGATGGATGGATGAGTATGATAAATATTTATATGCAGATGGAAACCCGTTTAATACATATGTAAAAGAAGAAAGTAACATGGGACGGATGAAAAAGCTTCAGAAGTTTATGTATATTCATATGAACAAATGCTTTTATATTAGAGTACAAAGATGGGCATCGAATTATTTGAATTATAGAGTTGTGAAACAGGCAACGGGAAAATAGGAGGATACTTGTGAAAAAAGCATTAGTCACTGGAGCAACAGGATTTATCGGCTCTTGGGTAGTTGATGAATTAATTTCTCATGGCATTGAAGTTATAGCGATAGTTCGTGAGAGTAGTGCTAATTTGTATAGGGTAAAAGAGAAAAATATTAGAGTTGTTTCGTGTGAAATGAGTAAGATCGATAAAATTTTGCAATTAATTCCGGATAGAGATATTGATATAGTTTATCATTTT
>Ga0129312_1001059_pt1 | contig 17809 bp, 14 predicted proteins | sample O827metagenome_FD_94434 | JGI IMG/M metagenome (GOLD analysis project Ga0129312, IMG submission 94434) | Orangutan group fecal microbial communities from Wisconsin, USA - O827 metagenome | ecosystem: Host-associated > Mammals > Digestive system > Large intestine > Fecal | place: USA: Wisconsin... | reverse complement strand
GATCGGCTGCCTCGCTGCTATGGGACTTGACTATGTAGACCTCGGAAAGCAGACAGGACGTATGGCTGCAGAAGTTTTAAAGGGCGAGAAGAAAGCAAGCGAGATGAGCTTTGAGGTTATCGAAGCTGCTGCTTTCTACGGAAACACAAAGGTTGCTGAAGATCTTGGAATCACATTCCCGGAGGATCTTACAACTAACGCAAAAGAGTTATTTACTGAGATCACACAGTAATCCAGCTGACTCTCCGCTATCTTTCATTAAACAACAGCAAAAACTTTCAAATGTATCCGTGTCAGGTTCGATGCATTTTATAATAAGGAAGTCGGAACAAATATTTTCCTTTAAACCTGACACGAAATATCTGCAGAAGTCGCTTTGGCACTTCCGGCAGACGCTTGAAAACGTAAACAAAAATCCGGCAAAGCACATTTCCCGCTTTTGCCGGATTTTACAGCAAAATGTAACAGCAGGATCTTCTCCCCTGTTACAGATTTTCGGAGGATATCATGGCAATCTTATTAGGAATCTTTGAGGAAGGGCTGATCTACGCGATCATGGCCCTGGGCGTATACATCACCTACAAGATCCTGGACTTCCCGGATCTGTCGGTTGACGGAACTTTCCCCCTGGGCGCAGCGCTGACCGCGGGACTGATCGTAAAAGGAGTTTCCCCGGTGTGGGCACTTCCCCTCTCCTTCTTCGCGGGCGTTCTTGCCGGATGCGTGACCGGCGTGATCCATGTAAAATGTAAGGTCCGCGATCTGTTTTCCGGTATTATCGTCATGACAGCACTGTACTCCGTAAACTTAAGGATCGCGGGAATGAAGGCAAACCTGCCGTTCCTGTCCCAGGATACGATCTTCGACAATGAATGGACAAGAAACAGCCTGCCGGCATCCGTAAGACCGTACATCGTTGTGATCATCCTGGCTGTGATCGCACTGATCTGCAAGTTCGTTCTCGACTGGTACTTAAATACGAGATCCGGATATTTGCTCCGGGCAGCCGGTGACAATGATGCCCTGGTTACTTCCCTCGCGGAGGACAAAGGCCGTGTGAAGATCATCGGTCTTGCGATCGCCAACGGCTTCGCGGCCCTGGCAGGCGGAGTTCTCGCCCAGAAGCAGGCGTTCTTCGATATCTCCATCGGAACCGGAACCATGGTCTTCGGTCTCGCAAGTGTTATTCTCGGAACACAGCTGTTCCACCGCTTCGGAAAGTTAAAAGCGACCACCGCGGTTATCGCGGGCGCGATCCTCTACAAGGCATGTGTCGCTTTCGTTATTTCCATGCGAATCGTAAAAGCGACTGATTTGAAACTTATCACGGCGGCAATTCTTCTTCTGATCCTGATCGTCAGTGATTCCATGAAGAGAAAGGGGGCACATCATGCTTGAGTTAAAGAATATCAATAAATACTACAACGCGGGCACCGTAAATGAAATGTGCCTCTTTAAGGATTTCAACCTGAGCATCGATGACGGCGAGTTCGTCTCCGTCGTCGGCAGCAACGGATCCGGCAAGACTTCCATGCTGAACCTGATCTGCGGCAGCATCCCGGTGGATTCCGGAACCATCGTTATGGGCGGCACCGACATCACCAAGATGCCGGAGTACAAACGCCAGCGCCGCATCGGCCGCGTCTACCAGCACCCGGCGATGGGAACCTGTCCGAACATGACGATCTTAGAGAACATGGCTCTCGCGGACAATAAGGGAAAGCCGTTCAATCTTCTTCCGGGTACCAACAAGGCCCGCATCGACTTCTACCGCGATCAGTTAAAGATCCTCGGTCTCGGCCTTGAGGATAAGATGGGCGTAAAAGTCGGCGTCCTCTCCGGCGGACAGCGCCAGGCGATGGCACTTTTAATGTCCACTATGACTCCGATCGAGTTTCTGATCCTCGACGAGCACACGGCAGCTCTCGATCCGAAGACGGCCGATATTATTATGGAGCTGACCGGAAAGATCGTTGCGGAGAAACATCTGACAACGATTATGGTCACACATAATCTCCGCTTTGCTGTGGAGTATGGAAACAGACTTCTCATGATGCATCAGGGGCACGCTGTTATGGATAAGAAGGGCGAGGAGAAGGCGAACACGAAAGTGGACGATATTCTGGATATGTTTAATGCGATCAGTATTGAGTGTGGAAACTAGTGAGCGCAAAGGAAAAACAAGCGGCGCTGAAAGCGACATTTGTTTTTCCTGCGCCACTAACGAGCAAACCGTCTGCGCAAGCAGACAATAGAGCGTGAAGCGCGGGTTTGCGAGTGAGTCTTTCGACTCAGTGAAACAATATAAAAAAGGTGTATGCTCACCGGAACTGCAATTTGCAGTTTCCGGGGCATACACCTTTTTTATATCTTAATCTTCGTCCACTTTCCGCTCTTAAACCTCCAGTTCGTAAGACACACTCTCACGATCTGGTCGCACACGATTCCGAGCCAGATGCCGACGACTCCGATCTCCAGCACATAGCAGAAGAGATACGCACAGGACGGGCGGACGATGGTGATGCTGAGGGTCGACGCGCAGGTGGTGAACAGCACATCTCCCGCACCCCTGAGGCAGCCCATGTAGATGACCTGGGAAATCTGCAGCAGCACGATCACGGTCATGACCCGCATGATCTCGACGCCCATGGCGATAATGTCTTCCTCAACAAAGTACAGGTGGAAATACCAGTTTCCCAACAGCAGATACAGGATTGACAGCACGATGGAGATCATATTTCCGATCCGCTGGCAGATCGTTCCGTACATGACCGCCAGGTCCGGGCGTTTCTCCCCAAGACTTCGCCCGCAGAGCGCCACGGCGGCCACCTGCATGCCGTCCCCGAAGGAGAATGACAAGTTCATGACGTTCATGGCAACCTGGTGTGCCGCGTAGGCCGAGGTTCCGAGTCTCGCCGCCATGATCGATACCAGAAGGAAGCCGGTCCGCATGAATACCTGCTCGATGAAAACGCTGGAGGCGATCTTTGCCATGCTCTTCACCGGTTCCAGGGTGACGCGGACGCGTTCTTTTATGATGTAGGGAATGCTGACGAAATTGTCCTTCGGAATCAGGGAGCAGATGCTCATAATGCAGGCAACTACTGTTCCGAAAACGGTAGCTAACGCCGCGCCCGCGATTCCCATGGCCGGGAAACCGAGATGGCCCTGGATCAGGAGATAGTTTCCGATCATGTTGACCACATTCGATGTCACATTGGTGCGCATGGCGATCTTCGTGTTTCCGGCACCGCGCTGGGACGCGTTGATGGCCATGGAGATGATATTGAAGATCATGCCGCCCATGATGATCCTGAAATACAGGACCGCACTCTCCTCCGTGTCGCCGTTGGCCCCACAGAAGCGGATGATGGGCTCCGCGAAGATGACGGCCGCCGCGCTGATCACGATTCCCATGACGATCGTGAAGATGATGGCAATCAGGAGGACCTGGTTTGCTCCGGTCCGGTCTTTCTCACCGCGACGCCTCGCCACCAGGGCTGAGACGGACACGTTCATCGCGATAAATAGGCATAGACCGATGAATTTCGGCTGTGTCGTAAGACCCACAGCCGCCACCGCGTAGGCACCGATGGAACTCACCATCAGCGAGTCCACCATGCCAGCCAAAGCAATAAAAAAGGACTCCATCACCGCGGGCCACGCCATCTGGAACGCGATCTGGTATCCTTGTTTGTTTCCGCCCATGAATCTCTGAAGTCTTGTCTTCTCCTCCGGCATTCTCATCACTCCTGTCTTTTGTCTGCTGTCACCTTCTTAAGTTCTTTCTTTCGGTGCGCTTTTCGTTCTTGATTGTCATGAGTTTATTATACAATACACGGATTGTAAAATCAAAGTAAAAAATTAGTACCTATTCAGCACCTTCACCGTTACATAAATATAGTTTTATGTAATCTTGTTTCATCATCACTTCTATCGTATAATTATTATGTTGTCCAACCGATACCCGGCAGCGGGAGGAGGTGAGCTCTATGGAATTTGTATTCTCGTTTCTTGCCTCCTGTGCGGCTGGTGTAGTCTGCCACTACATCATCAAATGGTTAGACGGAGGCAAGTAGGGCAACACTAGCCTGGTGGTTCCTTATCCACCATAAAAAATAAGAAGAACCCCTCAGTATTCGCGGTACTGAGGGGTTCATTCTTTTTTGCCCTATGCAATTCATATTCTCGTTGCCTAACGGCATTATATCATATGTATTTTTTATTTGCAATATCCCAACATATGTTTAAAACTGTATTTTTCTATGTCTCTTCCACCGTTTCCTCAGCGTCTCGAAAATCCCAGCGTCTTCTCCAACTCTTTCTTAAACGCCAAAACATCCACCGCAAGCTCCGCGATCCGGGCATCGGTCATACGGCTTACCGGGGCGGAGATACTGAGGGCGTAGACCGGCTCTTTGTGGTAGTCCGGGATGCTGACCGCGATGCAGCGGACGCCTTCCTCATTCTCCTCATCGTCCATCGCATACCCGACTTCCCGCACCGTGCGGATCCGCTCCATGAGATCCGGCAGCCTCGTCAGCGTGTACTGGGTCAGGGACACGATCTCGGAGCTGTTCCAGATATCCTCGATCTCGGAATCCGGCAGTTCCGCGAGAAGCGCCTTGCCGACACCAGAGCAGTATAGCGGAATCCTGCTTCCGACTCTTGAGACCATGCGGATCGAGCTCACTGTGGACTCCACCTTATCGATGTAGACCGCTTCCGTTCCCTCTCTGCGGACCAGATGCACCGTCTCCCCGGTCTGCTCTGAGAGCTTTTTGAGGGACGGATGGATCAAGGACGCCATATTCGTCTGTTCCAGGATCTTGCTTCCGATCTCCAAAAATTTTAAGGACAGCGCATATTTTAAGGATTCCTCGTCCTGGCGGATATAGCCCATGTACTGGAGGGATGTCACGAGGCGATGCGTCGTGCTCTTATGAAATCCGAGCTGTGCGCTCAGATCCATGATCCCCATGGGGCCGTTCTCCGCCAGGCATTCGATTACCTGGAACAGGCGCTCTGCGACCTGGATCGGATTTTTTCCTGTTTCTTCCATTTTATTCGTTCTCCTAATACTATATAAACCGTGTCTTTTTCGTCATTTCCACAAACTCTCTGTTCGTTCTCGTGCGGGCGAACATGTCCAGGATCTTCTCCACGGACTCTTCCGCCTTCATGGAGTTTGTCGCCTTGCGGACGATGTCCACAGCTTCCGCTTCCTCGCTTGTGAGTAAGAGATCGTCTCGTCTTGTACCGGACTTTAAGATGTCGATAGCCGGGAAGATACGCTTCTCGGAAAGTTTTCTGTCGAGTACAAGTTCCATGTTGCCGGTTCCCTTGAATTCCTCGTAGATCACGTCATCCATACGGCTTCCGGTGTCCACAAGAGCTGTTGCTAAGATCGTCAGGCTTCCGCCCTCTCTCATATTTCTCGCCGCACCGAAGAAACGCTTCGGCATATGAAGAGCCGCCGGATCAAGGCCGCCGGAGAGAGTACGTCCGCTCGGCGGAACCACAAGGTTGTAGGCTCTCGCAAGTCTTGTGATGCTATCCAAGAGGATCATGACGTCGCGTCCATGCTCCACAAGACGTCTCGCACGCTCGATTACCATCTCAGACACACGTTTGTGGCGCTCCGGGAGCTCGTCGAAGGTAGAGTAGATGACTTCCACGTTCGGTCCCACAACGGATTCCTTGATGTCGGTAACTTCCTCCGGACGCTCGTCGATCAGAAGGATGATCATATGCATGTCCGGATAATTTGTCGTGACGGCTTTCGCTACCTGTTTTAATAAGGTCGTTTTACCTGCTTTCGGCGGGGACACGATGAGACCACGCTGACCTTTACCGATCGGGGCTAAAAGATCCATGACTCTCATGGCTGTCGTGTTCTTTCCGCCTCTCACTTCCAGATTCAGTCTCTGGTTCGGGAAGATCGGGGTCAGGTCCTCGAAGTTCGGACGGCGCTCTGCCACGCTTGTCGGGTAGCCGTTGATGGTCGTCACGTAGAGCAGGGCCGCGAATTTCTCGGTGGCAGATTTTACTCTGCGGCTTCCGCGGATAATATCGCCAGTCTTCATATTAAAGCGGCGGATCTGGGACGGTGCCACATAGACATCGTTATCGCCCGGAAGGAAATTCTCACAGCGAATGAAACCGAAGCCATCCGGCATGACCTCTAAGATTCCGTTCGCCTCAATTCCGCTGTCGAGATCCTGAAGATCTGTTTTCGGGTCCGCGTAATTCTGAGCTGCCTGATTTCTTGTCTGGTAACCGGCCTGGTAGCCTCTCGCGCTCTCCTGGATGCCCTGCGCTTCCTGGGAGTTATTCTGGAACTGGCGGTCGTAGCCGCCCTGGGAGTCCTGGGACTGGGCGGCAGACTGAGTATTCTGACGATCCTGGTAGCCATTCTGGCGGTCCTGGTAGCCGCTCTGGCGATCCTGGTAGCTGCCCTGGCGGTCCTGATAATTATTCTGTCGGTCCCTATAGTTATTCTGTCGGTTCTGGTAGCCGCCCTGACGGTCATTTCTCACCTGGCGGTCACCGCGGTCCTGACGGTCGGATCTGTCGTAACGCTCGGTACGTTCCTGACGGTCAGTCCTCTCATAGCGTTCTGTTCTCTCCTGACGCCCTGCGGTATCCTGGCGGTCCTGGCTGGACATCGGTCTCTCCGCTGCCGCGCTCTCTGTTCTCGCACCCGCAGCGCTGTTTCCTGCTGCCGCCTGCACCGATGCTGCTGTGTTTTCTCTATTTTCACTATTTCCCGCTGCTGTCTTTCCGACATTGGCGCTCTCCGCCGCCTCACAGAGACGGTCGATCAATTCTGCTTTTCTTAAGCCGCTGATATTTTTGATTCCCTGGCTCTTTGCCAGCTCTTTTAACTGAGTCAGCGGTAATGTCTCTAATTTTTCACGCATAATGGATACTCCTTCATTCTTATTCCGGTTTTTATCATCTTGTTGGGAATCATAAAAAGATTATAACAGCCTCTCCGTTCCCGGACCGGCTGCCTTTGAACCATTAGATTTGAAACTTTTCTCCGATGGAATCACCGCATTCAAACGGTATCGGAGGACTTTTCGCTGCAGTCCGGCTGTCATGATCCGGGCTGTTTGATGAGTATACCCCATTATAACGCACACATTTAAAAATGAAAAGAGGGAATTTCGCAGATTCCGATAATTGCGCTTTTCCCTCTTTTTTCTAAACATTCACTTCATTTTCTTCTGCAAATCTCATCGATTCTTACTGCCAGTCGGTTCTCCGGTAATTTTCCGTTCGTCCCGGCTTTCAGATCATACTGATTATTTCGTCCCCACAGTTTTCTTTACTTAATCTCCCCGGCTTCCCTCTTTATAAACTCCATATGTTCCCGGATCTTTTTCTCATACCCGTTCTCCGACGGCTCATAGAACCGCATTCCTTCCATTCCGTCCGGCAGGTACTGCTGGGTGACATAGTGGTTCGGATAGTCGTGGGCATACTTGTAGCCGAGACCATGTCCAAGCTTCTCCGCGCCTTTGTAGTGCTTGTCCTGGAGATGGGCAGGAACCGGCATGGTCCGCATGTTCGCCACGGTCTTCATCGCGTTCTGGATCCCCACGCATGCCGCATTGCTCTTCGGCGCGGTGGCAACATAGGAAGCTGCCTGGGAGAGGATGATCTGGCTCTCCGGCATTCCGATCCGCTCAACGGCCTGAGCCGCGCTCACCGCAACCACCAGGGCGTTCGGATCCGCGTTTCCCACATCCTCCGACGCGCAGATCATGATCCTGCGGGCAATAAATTTCACGTCCTCGCCGGCATACAGCATCCGGGCCAGATAGTAGACCGCCGCGTCCGGATCCGAACCGCGCATGCTCTTAATAAACGCGGAGATCGTATCGTAATGGTTGTCCCCGTCATGGTCATATCGCACCACGCGTTTCTGGATACATTCCGCCGCGACATCGATCGTAATGTGGATCTTTCCGTCCTCCGACTTATCCGTCGTCAGGATTCCAAGTTCCACAGCATTTAACGCCGCTCTCGCGTCCCCGTTCGCAACATCTGCCAGGAAATCCGCCGCCTCATCGGTGATATCGGCGCCGTAGGTTCCCATTCCTTTTTCCGTATCATAGACCGCCCGCATGACGAGTTCCCGGATATCCTGTTTTTCTAACGGCTTCAGCTCGAAGATCCTAGATCTGGACAGGAGCGCGTTATTTACCTCAAAATACGGATTCTCCGTTGTCGCGCCGATCAGCGTGATCGTTCCGTCCTCGACAAAGGGGAGAAGATAATCCTGCTGGGATTTATTGAAGCGATGGATCTCGTCCACGAACAGGATCGTCTTCTGCCCGTACATGCCGATGGCATCCTTGGCATTCTTCACGATTTCTTCCATATCTTTCTTTCCCGCAACCGTGGCGTTGATCTGCTCGAAGCGGGCGCTGGTCGTATTGGCGATCACCTTCGCCAGAGTCGTCTTTCCCGTTCCAGGCGGGCCGTAAAAGATCACGGATCCCAGCTTATCCGCCTTGATCGCGCGGTAAAGGAGTTTATCCTTTCCGATAATGTGTTTCTGTCCAACCACCTCGTCCAGGGTCGTCGGGCGCATCCTGGACGCCAGGGGCGACTCCTTCTCCATCGTGTTCGCTCTCATATAATCAAATAAATCCATGAAGACTGCCTTTCCTTAATCGACCATCAGTTCGTCTACTGTAACAAAAGTATACCCTTTCGCCGTCAGGTTGTCAATGATCCGGAGTGCCGCTTCCACGGAGGTCTTGAACTCATCGTGCATCAGAATAATATCCCCGTCTTCCGTATCTTTCAGTACTTTCGCGGTGACTTTTTCCGTATTTTTCAGCCTCCAGTCGATGGAATCCACGTCCCAGAACACGGGGATCATGTCCACTGCCTCCTCCAGTTTCGCGTTCCAGCTCCCGTAGGGCGGGCGGACATATTCCGGCGTGAGCCCAGTCACCTCCTGTATCTTTTCCCTCGTGTCGCATAGTTCCTTTTTCGCGTCCGAAAGTTTCTCTTTCGTGAGATCCTTGTGAGTCTGACAATGGACACCGATCAGGTGGCCGTCCGCCGCCATCTGTTTTACAAGGTCCTCCTTTCCATCGATACACTCTCCCACAAGAAAAAAGGACGCTCGGATTCCACGTTCCTTGAGGCCATCCAGGAGCGGCTTTGTGTATTTGGAATTCGGACCGTCGTCAAAGGTGAGGGCGACATATTTTTTCTGGGGGCTTTCCTGCTGCCCATAAATATCGATCACGGGCATATCTGACACAGGATTCTCAGCTCTTCCCGCTTCGCCTCTGCCATTTCCTGCCGCTTCGCCTGACACAGCTTCTTCCTGTACGCTTACGGTTCCCATATTGACCTGCTTTTCCTGCCGTCCAGCGTCCATCTCCGTTCTTCCTCTCCACATCCTCACTGCCCCGCCAAACAGAATCATATCCACGATCACGATCATAAAGAACAGAAAAACTTTCTGTCTGAATTTCATACACCCCTCCTAAAAACTACTCCTAGTCCCACGCCGTCATTTTCTATGCCGCAGTCATACCCCAGCAGCTTCTTATCACATATCTTACCGATACAGTGTATGCGCGACAGCTCTGCATCTTCCATATCTCCGCGAAAATATCCGCGTATTTGCCGCAAAACAGACAGAGCCCCTGGAACAGCTACATTGGGGGTAAACTGTTTCAGGGGCTCTGCCTGCTCAATATGTACCAGAAATTTTCCCTTCTCAAGGGGGAACTGCACCGGAGAGACGGATTTTTTCACTGTGGCGAGACAGCGGGCCTTTCGGCCTTCCATTTCCTTTTCCTCGCAGGCATCCAATCTGCGGCGAAACCGGTATTTTTCACATCCACCACGATGTGAATCTATAAAAAGGAGTTAAGGGTTGTCTGTTTCAAGTGGGTGGACTCGGGGTCCTGTGAGTGGATCCCGGGTCCGGAAAAGGATGGGGTTTATAACTGAAAGTTTGTTTTCCTTCCTTTTTGTTTGGTGTCTTCATTATAGGTCATACTGTTTCTAATGTCAATAGGTTTTTCAAACTTTTTGTTTGTACAATAGTTACTTTATTGACAAACAGTTTGTTATATGATATTCTGATATCAGATCGAAGCCTGCAGGGGCATTGTTTTTTGCTTCTGTTTTGTTAATATTTTCACATAGCGTACAGACGGACACACCTCACGGGGAGCCTGCCGCTGCGGCGCTTATCTCACGGAGGTGCATTTATGGAAATTTCCAAGTATCTTGATTTCGACTTCCTGATCCGTTTTCTCGAAGGTCTTCAGAAATTCCTGGGCGAAAACAGTGAAATTCTGATCCACGATTACCGGAATGGATACGACCACACCATCGTCTACGCCTTAAACCCGGCTGTCAGCGGACGTGCTGTCGGCGGTTCCCCGAAGGGCGGCATGATCACACAGTTCGGAAAAGATTTAGAGCCGATGAAGGACAGCATTCAGACCTTCTCCAACGGACCGAAGGACCAGTTCTACAAGTCCTTTACGACCCTAATTCCGGATGAGAACGGAAAGATCATCGGTGCTGTCTGTGTAAACCTCGATGTCTCCGATCTTCTGAACGCACAGCGCGCGTTCCATGCTTTCGTCCAGTATCCGGTAGCCCACCACGCGCCGACGACCGATATCGACGCCCTGGCAACAAAAAATGTGGACGATATCCTTCAGTACTACATGAAGCAGGCCGAGCTCCTGGTCGGAAAGCCGATGGGACTCATGAACAAGGAAGAAAAGATCCGTGCCTTAGACTACCTCGACCAGAAAGGCGTCTTCAAGATCTCCAAGACCAGCGTTCTCCTCTGCGAGACACTGCAGGTATCGAAATATACGCTCTACAACTATCTCGAAGAGGCGAGAAGCAGCCGTGGGGACGGAACCGACGAGGCATAAATCCTTCTGACTGATAACCTGTTCTTTATTCAAATAAAAAGAGTGCGCCTTGCGCCGAGCGCGGTCGCTTGCGCCAATCTCCATTTTCGCGTGAGTTCGCATCGCAAACACATTAGTGCCTTTTTGCGTACGAGGGAATTCCTCGGAATTTTCTAGTACATAAAAAACGTCTTCCCGACATCTCTATTTATTGTCGGAAAGACGTTTTTTACTATATGCAGAAAATCCTGCTATCTGCGTTTTCTTTTATCTGCTCCCATCTCTCTTATTGTTCTTCCACTCTCCGAAATTCCTTCCGATCCATCAGCGTCCCGATCACAATAAACACCATACAGATCACCCATGTCGTCGGCTCGCAGATACACACGGCCGGATATCCGCACACCGGCACGATGGAGACGGCGAAGATGATCTTGCCGATGAGTTCCAGGCTGCTGCAGAAGAGGGGCATGAACAGGTGGCCCATTCCCTGCAGGGTGTTTCGCAGCACCACGATCACAGCCATCGGCGGGATCATGGGGATGCTGATGGTCAGGTAGAGGACGGCACCGGATACGACTTCTTTATTTTCACTGCCTGTAATCAGGCGGACGGCTGCCGGCCCCGCTGTGAAGGTAAGAGCCAGTGCTATGATCCACCAGACTCCGTAAAGGCCGATGGCGGTCATGATTCCTTTTCCGATCCGTTCCGGCTTTTTCGCACCCAGGTTCTGGCTGGCGTAGGTCGCCATGCTGGTTCCGAGGGCAACTCCCGGCGTGTAGAAGAATTCCGCCAGGCGTCTTGCGCCAACCTGGGCGGCGATGTAGACCTCACCTAAGGCGTTGATACTGCTCTGTAAGATCACACTGCCGATGTTGTAGATGGCGCTCATAAGCGCCATGCTGAGTCCGCCGCCAAACATCTGGAGAACGAACCGCGGGGAGACATGCCAGTCGGCCTTTCCGAAGCGGAGCCAGCCGTAATTTTTGCAGATATAGAAAAAGCCCAATCCCGCGCTGACTCCCTGCGCCAGGACCGTCGCCGCTGCCGCGCCCTGAACGCCCCAGGAAAATGTTCCCATAAATAAAATATCCAGAATGATATTCAGCACGCTGCTGAACAGAAGCAATAACAGCGGTGTCACGCTGTTTCCCACCGCCTGTAAGAGACTTGCCTCCAGGTTGTACGCCATGGTCAGCGGAATTCCTGCGAGGATCACCGTGAGGTAGCCCAGCGCCCCCGCCATAACATTCTCCGGCACCTGCAACGCGCGAAGCAGCGGTCCGCGAAGTCCCAGAAAACTTACCGTGAGAACTAACGCCGATCCCGTAGCCAGCGTCACCATCCAGCACACCGCCTGGCGCAGCTTTTTCATGTCCCCGGCACCAAAATTCCGGCTCACCGTCAGCGCCAGACCGTTGTTCATACCAAAAGCGAAGTTCATGATCAGGCTGTACAATGCCGCCGTCGCCCCGATCTGCGCCAGTGCCGCGTCACCCAAAATATGTCCCGCCAGCGACGTATCCGCAAGATTATAAAACTGCTGTAAAAGGTTTCCAAAAAATAACGGCATGGCAAAGCGCAGAAGAAGTTTCAGCGGATTCCCCTTTGTCATGTCCGTGATACGGCCCTGTTTGATCTCTTTCATGTTCCATTCCCCTTTATTTCTATCTCTGTGCTGCTATCTTCAAGCCGCTGTAAGTATAATGCAAAACTGCGGTTGCCGCATCAAGAGAACCGTCGTATACTATAAGAAAAACGACAAAAAGGATGGATGCACATGATCTTAAACCGCAGCCATATTCACTTAAATTCACAGAAAAAAGAGCTTCCGCCCAAGGGCCTGGAGCTGTTCCCCATCACGGCAAACAACGGTGACATCCACCAGTATCCCGCCGACTACATCCCGGTCCACTGGCACACGGAGCTGGAACTTTTTGTGCTCACGGAAGGTGTGGTGGATATCGGGATCGGTGAACATTCGCTGCGCCTGACCGCTGGAGAGGGATGCTTTATCAATACCGGCGTCCTTCACTCATTCCACGCGCCGGAACCCGGGGCATGCCACTATCACTCCTTCGTCTTTGACCCGTCCATCGTCGGCGGCATGCCGGGAAGTGTGTTTGATATTGCCTATGTGCGTCCTTTATTAAACAGCGGGATCCCGTTTCTGAAATTCAAAAAAGATGGAAGCGACGCACCATATTTCCAGTGTTTCGCCTCCGCCTACTCCGCATGTGAAGAAGAAAATTACGGCTACGAATTCATGGTCCGCTCCGCGTTTTCTGATCTTCTGCTCTATATTCTTGAAAAACTCCCCGCCGCTCCTTCCGCCTCCGTCACCCACGCTCAGGAGAAACGGCTGAAGACAGCTCTGGAATGGATCGGCAGCAATCTGAAAAACGACATTTCCACCGAAACACTCGCCGCCGCGTGCCATGTAAGCCCCAGGGAATGCCAGCGCATGTTCCAGAAATATCTGCACGTAAGTCCCACCGAATACATCCGCCGCCAGCGGATCTTCCTCGCCGCCGACCTTCTCTCCACAACAGATGAACCCGTCACGGAGATCGGCTCCCGCTGCGGCTTCGCGAGCCCCAGCTATTTTTCCAGTGAATTCAAGAAAGTCATCGGGAAAACGCCGGTGGAATACAGAAAGAGACAGGAATAATTCCTGCCTCTCTCTTACCGTACATGATTTCCCCCATTATAAAATCTTTACACGCAACCGCTTTCTTCACACCAGTTTCATTTTTCTATTTGATCCACTTTTCGACCTTTTCCACACGGAATCCGACAGCATGGGCTATCTGCTCCAACGGCAATCCTAATTTTCGAAGATTTATGGCCGTTATTTCTGCCTGAGCTTCACGTCCTTCCTCATAACACTCTTTTTCCACCTCATCCATCGTCCGGTACATCTCGTTCACTCCCTTCGAATTTTCCTTTAGATACCTTGTTCTTTCTGCCAGCAATCCGTAATGCATGTCATCTGCATCTGCGCAGTTGAAATCATGCATCAGTTTTCCAATAGCAGAATCATCACGATACTCTCCGTTCACATACAGGATATGCGCCCCATCACCAAACGGCTGGTTTAATGTCTTATTCATATTCTGGATCATATACACTGCCTTTCCCGCCTGATAATAATCCTTTTCTGTGATAAAAATCACATATGTATCCGGAAGTTCCCTGTAATCCTGATTTTCATCCAGATTTTCTACATCCATCATGCTGGAATGGTATCTGGCGCGGTGCGGATCAGCCCCATAGGTGGAACGCTGTACTTCGATATCATACTTTCTTCCCGTACTGTCAGTCGCATACGCATCCAGACATACGGACCTTGCTCCGGTCACGCGCTTCATATCGGCCTGAATTTCACATTTTAATAATACAAGATCATGTTTTCCAGTGATGATCCTCAGCACAAACTCTGCCAATGGGAGGTTATCCTTGAACAGTCCGCGCATAAATATATCATCGATCGGCCGGAATCTGCGCAGACGTTCACGGTCTTCCTCATGACGTTTTTTCTGCTTTCTGATATTGGTTTCTTTTATAACACTACCTCCAATCTTTTGGTGTGATAGCGTCTCTCCATAAGTTTATCGTAACACAGGCATATATTTTACACAATATACCGAAGTTATAAATTCGCCCCCTCAAATTGTATTTTTTCAACAATCCTAAAAAAGCGGATCTGAATATGAACTATTGATTTTGCCGAAAATCAATCCGATTCATTTCCTGATCCGCTTTTATTTATTCTTATCTATGATCTAACTACCTGAAAACACCTGTCATCTCAACAGATCCTGCCTGTTAAAATAAGTCGTGTGCAACAGTTTATGTGACTTCTCCCCGCATGGCTCGCCGAGATATGTCTCGTAGACGCGTTTTACGGCCGGATTTTTGTGGGAGAGGCGGATCGGGAGGTTCTTTTCGGCCTCGTAGATGGCTTTTTTTCGCTCCTCCATGATCTTCCAGGTCTTTGGCGGGTTTCCGCCGCCGCCGATACAGCCGCCTGGGCAGGCCATGATCTCGATGAAGTGGTAATTTGCTTTTCCTTCTTTGATCTTTTCTAAAAGGACCTTCGCGTTCTTGATTCCGTGGGCAACAGCCACGCGGATCTCGGTTCCGTTTAAGTTGACCGTCGATTCCTTGATCCCCTTAAATCCGCGCACATCCGTGTACTCCAGCCTCGGCATCTCCTGACCGGTAACGACCGCGTAGACCGTCCGGAGCGCTGCCTCCATAACGCCGCCGGTAGCGCCAAAGATCAGGCCCGCGCCGCTTCCTTCGCCGAACGGGTCGTCAAACGGCGTGTCCGGAAGTTCCGCGAAGTCGATTCCGCCCGCGCGGATCAGGTTCGCAAGCTCCTGGACTGTGATGGAAATATCCACATCCTGGTATCCGCTGTCGCGCATCTCCGGCCTTGTGCACTCGAACTTTTTCGCCGTGCACGGCATGACGGAAACGCTGCAGATCTCACCCGGGTCGATGCCTTCCCGCTCCGCGAACCATGTCTTGATCATGGCACCGAACATCTGCTGCGGAGATTTTGCGGTGGAGAGGTGATCCGTCAGGTTCGGGGCGTATGTCTCACAGTATTTGACCCATGCCGGACAGCATGATGTGATCATAGGAAGTGTTCCACCATTCTTCAGGCGGTTTAAGAGCTCCGTTCCCTCTTCCATGATCGTCAGGTCCGCGGAGAAATCAGAGTCAAATACCTTGTAGAATCCCAGGCGCTTCAACGCGGATACAAGTCTTCCCGTGCTGACAACGCCCGGCTTTTCCCCAAGCGCCTCCGCCAACGTGATGCGGACGGACGGAGCGACCTGGATGATCAGCTTCTTTCCGAGTTCTTTCTGTTTCATGAGTCCGTATGTATGATAGTGAACCGTCAGGGCACCGGTCGGGCAGACCTGGACGCACTGACCGCAGCCGATGCAGTTCGTGTCCGCAAGCTTTTCGCCGTAAGCCGGGGCAACCAGTGTATGGAACCCGCGGTTTTCCTTTGAGAGAACGTTGATTCCCTGGATATCGTTGCACATCTCAAGACATCTTCCGCAGAGGATGCACTTCTGGGGATTCCGCATGATCGCTGGGGAGGACCAGTCCTCTTTCTGGTGGCGGATCTGGGTATCATAGCGGATATCCAGATGCATGCCGAGATCCTGCGCTACCTTCTGGAGGTCACATTTTCCGCTCTTCGGGCAGACGAGGCAGTTCTGCGGGTGTCTCGCGAAGATGAGTTCCAGGATATTCCGTCTCGCCTTCAATACCTTCGGGGATGCCGTCTGGACCACCATTCCCTCAGCTACCGGGGTGCTGCAGGCAGTCGGAAGAAGTCTCTGGCCTTCCACCTCCACCACGCAGATCCGACAGACTGCCTTGATGCTCAGATCCTCATGATAACAGAGTGTCGGGATATGGATACATGCCTTTTTTGCCGCCTGCAGGATCGTCGTTCCCTCTTCTACCTCAACAGGCTGGCCGTCTATGATAAGATGGATCATCGGTAAATTCCTCCTTTCCCGCTACATACCGGACAAAAGTCCTTATCGATATGGTGCAGGTACGCGTTCCGGAAGTTCTGGATGCTGGTGCGGACCGGGACTGCCGTGGAGTGGCCCAGACCGCAGAGGGCGGTGAGCTGCATGGTCTCCGTCAATTCATCGATCTTTTCCAGATCCTGGATCGCGCCGTGTCCCTGGGCGATCCGGTTCACCAGGTTGTAGAGCTGCTGCCCGCCTTCCCGGCACGGGGTACATTTTCCGCAGGACTCGCCGCGGAAGAAATCAAGGTTATTGAGCACGATGTCTACGATGCAGTTCCGGTCATCGATCACGAGAATCGTTCCGCATCCCAAACGTCCGCCGGATGCAGACACAGAGTCGATATCCAGGTTCATGTCGATCTGGTCGGCGTTGATGATGGCACCGGAGGTTCCGCCGGTCTGGACGCCTAAAAGCTTATGTCCGTCCGGAATCCCGCCGCAGACTTCGTAGATGATATCTTTTAAATTCACGCCCATCGGGAACTCGAAGACACCTCGTCTCACCACGTTTCCGCAGACCGTGAAAAGTTTTGTTCCAGGGCTGTTTTCCGTTCCTAAGGACCGGTACCACTCCGCCCCGTTTTTGATGATCGGGGCCAGGTTTGCCAGGGTCTCCACATTGTTTAGCATCGTCGGCTTTCCGAAGAGTCCGTGAATGCTCGGGAACGGCGGTCGGAATCTCGGTTCGCCGCGCTTTCCTTCGATGGACTCGAAGAGAGCTGTCTCCTCACCACAGACATAAGCGCCTGCGCCGGAGCGGAACTTGATCCCAAAGTCGTACCCGCTTCCCATCATGTTTTTTCCAAGGTATCCTAAGGATTCCGCATGGAGCAGGGCTGCCTGCATGACCGGGAAAAGGTATGTATATTCCGCTCTCAGATAGATATATCCCACATGGGCACCCACCGCTTTTCCGGCGATGGCCATTCCCTCAAAGACTGCGCAGGGATCCGTCGATAAGAGGATACGGTCCTTGTTCGTTCCGGGTTCTCCTTCGTCGGCATTACAGACGATGTAGCGGACCGGATCCGCCGCCGTTGCCGTAAACTGCATCTTTCTCCAGGTCGGAAATCCCGCGCCGCCGCGTCCTCTGAGTCCCGCTGCCTTCACTGTTTCCAGGATCTCTTCCGGCGTCATCGAGAGCGCTTTCTCGAGGGCTGCAAATCCGCCGTTGTCCGCATATTCCTGCGCATTTTTCGGATCAATTTTTCCACGGTTTTTCAAGAGTACATGAACTTCCTGCATGATCTACACATCCTCTCTGATATATTGTTTGATGATCTCCCGGACAGATTCCGGGGTCAGGTTTCCGTAAGCCCGGTCG
>Ga0129312_1001057_pt1 | contig 17841 bp, 15 predicted proteins | sample O827metagenome_FD_94434 | JGI IMG/M metagenome (GOLD analysis project Ga0129312, IMG submission 94434) | Orangutan group fecal microbial communities from Wisconsin, USA - O827 metagenome | ecosystem: Host-associated > Mammals > Digestive system > Large intestine > Fecal | place: USA: Wisconsin... | reverse complement strand
GCTGAACAGCTTGCTCTTGATCGAAGATGCCTTGGCAACCCAGAATTTACCGTCCCGCGGGATATAACGCTCCCACTCGATCGCCTTTGTTCCCTCAAACAACTCGTCAAAGGTCTCTGCCTTAAAGCTCCCTACCTTCAGCAGGACTCTTTCCGTTGTTCTTAAGAAGATGTTTGCCCGGCATATTGCCTCGGCATCCCCGATAAACGTAACGCGGCCGTCCTCTACCTGGCTCACCTCATAACCAAGATCAATGATCTCTCTTTTCATAACTGCCTCAAGCCCGAAATGGCAGGGGACAATCAGTTCAAATCTTTCCAACACGTTCTCTCCGTTTCTTTATATATTTTTAATCTGATCCCTCTTGCTGTCTTATACCGATATTTTATAATCTCATATACCCTATGTCAAATGCTTTCTCACAACACTCTCAGTACTTGCTCTGACAGCTCAGGCTACGTCAACCCGGTAAAGCCACTCGAACCACCCTTAGTCCACAGTCATGTGCCTGCCTCTATAATACATAAGGCCGCCGTACACATTGACTGTCCGGTATCCCATGCCGGACAGCTCGCGGGCCGCCAGCATGCTGTTCGAGCCATGGGCACAATAAACAAGAATGATCTTGTCCTTTGAAAGCAGCTCCGGCGCCCGGAACAGCTCCTCATAAGGCAGGTTGACTGCTCCCTCTAAATGTCCCCTTCTATATTCCTCATTTTCCCGTACATCCACCAGAATATAATGATTGCCGCCTGCATCAAGGATTCCTTCCAGCTGTCGCATCGATATATTTTGAAACATATTTTTCTCCTGCCTGCTTGTCTTAATATTATTATATGATACCGAGGACAAAAGGTCATAAATCCGACGCAAGCTTGTGAGAGTACAAAACAGTTCGAGAGCGGAGGGGGCAAAATACCTTTTGACTCTTTGACTCGCAGTTTCATTGTCACAAAAAGAGAGCGTCACAAAACAGGTTTATCCGCTAAGGATCTCCATATTTTGCGACGCCCTCCTCACATTATTATCACGGGAAAGCTTACTTCCCGGAAAGATTTTTTCACGGAAAGATTATTTCCCGGAAAAATTACCTCGCGGCTAGATTTCTTCCGGAAAGATTGCCTCTCGGAAGTTTTTTCGGAAGTATTTTTTTCGGAAAAATTATCTCCCGACGGAATTATTTCCCGGATGAATTTTTGCTGTTTCTGCTGTTATCAGAGCCGCTGTAGTTCTTTCCCCGGCAGTCCTGCGCTCCGTAATCCTGTGCTCTGTAATCCTGTGCTTTATAATCCTGCGATCTGTAGTCCTGTTCATCCTGTTCCGGTCTGCCGGAGTTCTGACCGCCTCTTTTTCCGGAAGTTCTGCAATTCCGGCTATTATCAGAGCTGTTGTAATTCTTGCTGCTGTTCTGCTCGTCATAATTCTGGTCGTTGTTTCTTGACATTTTGAAGTACCTCCTGAGATGTTTTTCATTAATTACACAGCTAGTATGGCACTTCTGTAAAAAACTATTCGTTGAACAGCTTTTTTAACTTTTTCAGGCAGTGGTAAAAGGCAGGAAATAAAAACGCATCCGCGAAGATCCACGCCAGCGGACTGGCAAAGCATGCCGGAAGAAAGCCGAATACAGGAACAAAGAAAAATCCTACAAGGGCTCTTGCCACCATCTCGCAAACCCCGGCCAGAATGGCAAAGCCGCTAAAGCCCATTCCCTGAATTGAAAACCTCACTACATTTACCGCTGTCAACGGAATGTAAAACAGACTGTTACCGATCAGGAAAAGGGAGATCTGCCAGATCAGCTCCGTCTCGCCCGGATCAACAAACATAAGGGCCAGATATTTTCCGCCGAAGAAAAGTCCTACAAACGCAAGGATCGCATAAACAAATCCGATAAAGTTCGCCGTCCACATACCTTTTTCCACACGATCCAGCTTCCGCGCACCTACATTCTGGCCTGCATAAGTCGCCATAGTACCGCCTAATGAATCAAACGGCGTACAGAAAAACATACTGATCTTGCTGCCGGTCGAAACTGCCGCTACGGCCATAGAGCCAAGGGAATTTACCGCCGCCTGCAAAATTACGCTTCCGATGGCAGTGATGGAATACTGGAGCCCCATCGGGATACCCATCTGACAAAGAATCCGAGCCAGATTTCCGTCAAATTTCTTTTCATCCTCTGTCATCTTCAGGATCGGAAAATGACGGATCATATAGATCAGGCAAAGCACTGCCGAAATTCCCTGAGAAACTACAGTTGCAAGAGCCGGGCCCCCCACATTCATGCCGAGTCCTAAGATCGTAAAAAAATCCAGTGCGATATTCAAAACGGAGGAAAGCAACAGGAAATAGACCGGTGTTTTGCTGTCTCCGAGGCTTCGGATAATACCGGCAAGCAGATTATACAGATAGGTTACCGGAATGCCCATAAATATTACAAAAATGTAATCCCATGCACCCTGGATAATATCCTCCGGCGTATTCATCCACTGCAGGATCCGCATACATAAAACTCCGACAACGACCGTCATTACAAGAGCGAACGCACCTGCCAGATACATGGCATTTGCCACATATTTTCTCATGACCTTATAATCTCCGGCGCCGAATTTCTGTGCCACCGGGATCGCAAAGCCGCTGGCCACACCGATGCAAAAGCCATTGATCATAAAATTGATCGAGCCGGTAGAGCCTACCGCCGCAAGCGCAGTAACTCCAAGGCACTTTCCGACGATCATAGTGTCCACCATATTATAAAACTGTTGAAACAGATAGCCCAAGAGCATGGGCACTGCAAAGCCAAGGATCAGCTTAAACGGTGATCCCGCTGTCATATCTTTTACTGCACTCTTTTCCATACTTCCTCCTGCTGTTCTTATTCTGTCATTTTTGCCTTCTCATTGAATCCCTATTATAAAACCATGATTTAAAAAAGTACAGACGGCAAAACAGCGAAAATCTGTTTCAAAATTCTCTTTTCTTTCGTGAAAACGTATGATATGATATAAGAAAATAAATAACATGCAGAGTAGATATTTGCGCGTCAAGTGCCTGCCGGACGGGGAGTTGCCGGGAGGACGAAAGGATTGACCTGCGGTGCAGATATCGCATCCCGCTGCACCAGAAGATCTTGTATATCATATCTCCTGTTGCGGTCAGAGGTTCTGCAAAGGAGGTATTTTTTATGAGAAAATTACTTGCTTTGATTTCTGAATCTTACCATGAATTCAAACATGTAAGCACCATCACCACCTGCGCCATGTTCGGCGCTATGTCAATCGTTCTAAACCAGTTTGCCAGTATCACCGTAACCCCCCAGCTAAAGATCGGTTTTTCCGCACTCCCAAACGAACTGGTCGACTATCTTTTCGGCCCCGTAGTCGGATCTTTGTTTGGCGGCGCCATGGACATTATCAAGTTTATGCTTAAGCCGACCGGAGGGTTTATTCCCGGTCTGACCTTTAACGCCATGCTGGCTGCCTTTATCTACGGTATGTTTCTTTACAAACGGCCTTTAAGCCTGAAACGAATGCTGGCAGCAAAGCTTGTAGTAGCTGTCTTCTGCAACATTATCCTCGGAACCTACTGGCTCTCCACGATCACCGGAAAAGGATATCTGGCGATCCTCCCTGCCCGGGCGATCAAAAACATGATCCAATGGCCGGTCGATTCTGTCATTTTCTTCCTTGTGGCTAAAACGCTGGAAAAAGCCGGTGTCTTTCGGATCCTCAAGCGGATGGGAGCCGTTAAATAATTTAACCGAATCAAGTATGTCCCATGCTTCAATTGCGAATATCCGCTTGACGTCGAACATCCGTGAGGCTTCGCATGTGATTCTGATACGGTGAGGCTTCTCGGCTGAGATAAAAATACGGTGAGCCTTCTCGGCTGAGATAAAAATGGAGCGCTGCAAAGCAGGCGTATAATATTACATATCGTCTGTTCTGCAACGCTCCATTCGTATTTTAGCTTCTGTCCTATTCTTTTCTTTCGGTATTCTTTAAGCTATTCTTTTGGCTATTCTTTAAGCTTTCCTTTGGGCTTTCCCTTAATCTCCGAGTACATTAACGATCTTTACCGGTTTTCTGTAGGAATAGCTGGAAATCAGGATCCCGTTTCTCTCATTGGAGGCATGGACGATCTCGCCGTCACCGATGTAAAGAGCCACATGATTGATGTGTTTTCCGCTTCCGTAAAAGATCAGGTCTCCCGGACGGGCATCTTCCATGCTGATCACTTTTCCTTCTTTTGACTGTGCGCTGGAGGAGTGGGATAACTGAACTCCGCCGGCATGCTTCATTACATAAGAGGTAAAGCCGGAGCAGTCTACTCCTTTGTTCGGGTTGGTTCCGCCGTACACATATCTGTTTCCAAGGAACTGCTTCGCATATTCAACGATATCCTCGCGTCTTTCCTCAGATTCTCTGGCCGCTGTTTCCTCTGCAGTTTCCTCTGTAGCTTTTTCTGCTGTTTCTTCAGCAGCTTCCTCTTTTAAAGCTGCCTTTCCTTCTAATTCAGCTTCTTCCTCCTCGGTCAGAACGGAGATCTCTCCATCAGCTTCTGAGGCTTCGGCAGTATATGTATCGCTTTCAACAGCCTGTCCAGCTGCTTCAGATACATCTGCATCTGATACTTTTACAACCGCTGCATCTAAAGCTTTCACATTTTTAGCAGCTGTATCTAAAATACCGGTCTCGACCGGAACTACAATAGCAACGTTACTTTTATTTTCCCGGCCTGTTTCTTCCGCCATAACCGTTCCGGGTACGGAAGCAATCATCAATGTGCAAACACAGCAAAGTCCAAATTTCTTAAAATATCGATTCAAAATAAAGTCCCCTAACATAATTTGTTTCAGATTTTACGGTATTTATTACAAATATATTAAATCTTGTTACAAACAAATTATATTTCCCACGAGGGCATTTGTCAACAAAAATATCAAATTTCATACTTTCTTAATATTTATTTTCCGTTTTTATTACATTTTCCACAAAAAAACCGCCCGACACCTGTTTTTGATGACCGGGCGGATCAAGCGGATATTCGCAATCCGCTTTTCTGCTTGATTCAGTTGAATGATGGATTATTGTATCGTGCTGATTACTATATCATACCGATTACTGTCTGAGTCCGCGAATGAACCAGATCAGCAAAACAGCCAGAAGGATCGGGCCGGCAAACCGCATAAGGATCAGAAAGATCCCGCCGACGATCTGGAAAACAACAAATATCACAAGAAATAAAAGAACGATCGCAAGAAGCTTCCAATACCATTTATTCAAGTCGATATAATGAAATTCACCGGTAGTCTGCCGCTTAGAGCTGCTGTATCGGCCGTCGTCATATCTGCTGTCATCATATCTGCTGTCGCCGAACCCGGTATCTTCATAGCTTCCGTATCCATCTTCAGTCTCTCCCGCTGCCTCACAGGAATCGATGATCGTTCGTGCGACGATGCGAGGTTCTCCGATCTCGCTGATGATATCCTCCATCGTGCGCCCTTTTGATATTTCCTGAGACAGATACGAATTGTAATAGTTTAAATTGTCCCGAATCACAGAACCGGGAACCTCACCCTTCAGAGCTTCTTCCAGTCCTCTTAAATATTCTTCCTTGCTCATTCAGTTCTCCTTGATGTTTTTCGCTTGCTCCGGTGCCTTCACTTTCCGGAATTAGATTTACTCCAGCTTTTCCTTAATAATACCGGCACGGTAGGCTGCCACCAGCTCCTTCAGATCTGCGATCTTGGCCGCCAGCTCTTTTCCTATATCCGTATCCGCAACCATGACACGCTTTTTCATCTTCTCAACGATCGTGACCTTCGGCGTATTCTCATGCTTCGGATCGAATGGCTTGTGCTCCGCCAGGGCAAGATGATGGGAATTAAAGATCAGCGTGTAACCCGCGATACCCGTCTTCGGCTGATAGGACTTGGAAAGACCTCCATCGATCACGAACAGCTTACCATTTCCCTTTATCGGGCTTTCACCGTCCTTAAGCTTTACCGGGACGTGACCGTTGATAATGTGAGAGCCCTCTATCGGAAGACCAAATTCCTTTAATATTTTATCACAAAATTCTTCTTTTGTACTTAATTTATAGTACGGATTCATATTTTCCTTTGCCGCGGCCTTATCCGCAACAAAGTAGCCCTCAAAGGTAGCCATGTTGTCTTTTCCGTAAACCGGGGATTTCGGACCGCACCACAGATACCACATCAGATCCTTGTACCATTCCTTGGTCTCATCATCATCCGGAAGGAAATATGCCATTTTAGCGGCATCATCGATATAATCCATCAGACGCTTTCCTGAATAGATGATACCGTTGATCTTCATCTCATCAAACTCTCCGTTTTCCTTCATCGGAATACAGCCATGATAGAGAAGATTGGAGTTACAGCATTTATACATAGCGCCATGAGAATATACAAAACGGATATGACGATGTAACGTGCTGCTGTGCTTAAAGGACATGCGAAGGTTGTTTAAGAGCTCCTCCTCCTCCTTTGTAAGCTTTAACGGATCCTTCGGATCGACAGTCGGGAACATGGTATCCGTCAACTTATATTCTTTTCCCTTAATCTTTACGGTTCCTTTTTCAAAATCCGCCGCCAGAAGGTGGAGTCTGTCCTTCATGTCATATTCCGGATGGCGTTTGATGATCTGGCCTTCGACCTTGAACTGGATGATCGTGATGGCCTTGTGCATCTTCGCTGCAAGACCCGGATCTACCGCATCATAAATATTTTCATCTAAGATTTTCGGCATAAAGTGTTCGCAGGGATCGTCCTTATATACACGGGCTGCAAACATAGACAGCGCTCTCAGGTTGATCCCGTAGCCATCCTCAAGAAGATCAAAGCAGTTATAGCGGATCGCGATACGGAGTACATTACAGATACATGCCAAATTTCCCGTTGCCGCTCCCATCCATGAGATATCATGATTTCCCCACTGGATATCTACATCGTGGAACTGCATCAATTCTTCCATAATAATGTCGGCACGCGGGCCACGGTCAAAAATATCACCGATAATGTGAAGATTATCGATCGTAAGATTCTGGATCAGCTCGCAAAGTGCCTTAATAAACTGTTCTCCCATATCGATGGTGATGATGGAGTGGATGATCTCATCATAATAGATCTTTTTGTTATCGTCGCTGTAGTCTACATGGATCAGCTCATCGATAATGTATGCAAATGCCGGCGGCATTTTTTTACGAACCTTGGATCTTGTATATTTAGAAGATACTTCCTTACAGATACATACAAGACGATAGATCGTTATCCTCTGCCAATCCTCTGTAAAACGCTGTTCACGCTTTGCTGCCCGGAGCCCCCTTTCCGGGTAGTAGATAAGATTTGCAAGAGCAATCTCCTCCTCATCTGAAATCAGGTAACCAAAGGTTGCTGAAATCTTCTCGCGTATAATACCGGACGCACTTCGCATCAGGTGGACAAACGCCTCGTATTCCCCGTGCAGATCGCTGAAAAAGTATTCCGTTCCCTTCGGAAGACCGCGAATCGCCATCAGGTTGATGATCTCACTGGTAGCCGACTTTACCGTCGGATATTCCCTGGCAAGAAGTTTCAGGTACGCCAAATCTCTCATACAGTTTCCTCCCACAAAGATTTCCCGCGAAAGCCCCATCTTATGTATTTCACATTGATCTTTTCCCACTTTTCTTCCGACGGGAATTGCTTTTCCTTCCGTTTTATAGTAACATATTCATATTTAAAAGACAATAAACGGATCACAGAAAGGGGATTTTTTCATGGATAGAGAGCTTCTCTATGTTTTCGGCACCGGAAATGCGGCGGTAACGAATCTATATAATACGTGCTTTGCTTTAAGAGACGGAGACGAATACTTTATGGTGGATGCAGGAGGCGGAAACGGGATCTTAAAGATCCTTGATAATATGCAGGTTCCGCTCAACAGGATCCATCATATTTTTGTCACCCACGGACATACCGACCACATCCTCGGCATTATCTGGATGGTACGAATGATCGCTACAAAAATGCTCAAGGACAAGTACGAGGGAGACGCCTATATCTATTGCCATGAAGATCTGATCGAGACCTTGGATACACTCTGCCGCCTGACGCTTCAGAAAAAGCACTACGATATGCTCGGAAAACGGATCCACCTCGAGGCGGTAAAGGACGGAGAAACACGCCATATTCTCAGCTATAACGTGACCTTCTTTGATATCCACTCCACAAAGCTTAAGCAGTTTGGCTTTACCCTGACCTTAAATAACGGCAAGAAGCTCACCTGTCTGGGTGACGAGCCGTATAATCCGGTCTGCGAAAAATATGTCCGCAATACCGACTGGCTGCTCCATGAGGCATTCTGTCTTTATGTTGAACGCGATATCTGGAAGCCCTACGAAAAGAACCACAGCACGGTAAAGGAGGCCTGCGAGCTGGCTCAGGCAATGCAGATCCCGAATCTGGTACTCTGGCATACAGAAGACAGCAATGTAGCCGGACGAGAGCGGCTTTATAAGAGTGAAGGAAAGAAATACTACGGCGGAAACATCTTCGTGCCCGATGACGAGAGCTTGATCGCGCTGTAAAATATGGGGAAATAAATGAATAAACGTGAAATTTCAGAAATTAAAAAGCAATTTAAGAAAGACAATAATGCCATCACGCGAATCTGCGGCTGCTACGTAGATGCAGACAAGCAGATCAAAGCAAATTTAAAGGAAGCCTTCTTTGCCTTATCCGAGGAGGAGGTCTTTAAATATTATGAGATCTTCAAGAAAACACTCTCCGGCGGGATCGGGAAAAATCTCCACAATCTGGAATATTCTATCCACGATGAAGGCGAGGACAGTGCCCACGCTCTTTTAATGAAGCTCCGCGATGAAAAGCTTACTGATGACGAAACGGTGGATTCCTTCTATAATAAAGTGATCGAAAACTATGATTACGGTGAAAACTACTATATCGTGCTGATCCACAGCTCCTACGATATTCCCGGCAGATCGACCGGTAACGAGGAAATGTTTGACGCCTCCGACGAGGTATATAACCATATTCTCTGCTCTATCTGCCCGGTAAAGCTCTCGGAGCCCGGTCTCTCCTACAATGAAACGACCGGCTGTATCGAAGAACGTCCGCGGGACTGGTGGGTACAGGCGCCTATGACCGGATTCCTTTTTCCGGCCTTCAACGACAGAAGCACAGACATCCACAGTCTTCTCTATTTCTCAAAAAATGCAGAGCAGCTGCATGGTGAGTTCATCGACACCTGCCTCGGAGCTCCATCACCAATCTCCTTTAAGGCCCAAAAAGAGGCCTTCCATGAGATCCTCTCCGACACACTGGGGAAAGAATGTGACTACGGGATCGTCCGCCAGATCCATGAAAATCTTACCGAGCTGTCCGAGGAGCACAAGGAGGATATGGAGCCATTGCGCCTGTCACAGCCTGAAGTGAAGGAGCTTCTGGAAAAAAGCGGTGTCGAGCCGGAACAATTAGAGCATTTCGACACCGTATATAAAGAAGCAGCCGGTGAAAACACAGCAATACTGGTTCCTGCGATCACCGGCAGCGGAAAATTTGCCGTAAAAACTCCCGATGTGGATATCCGGGTCAATCCCGACCGGCTGGATCTTGTAGAAACACGAATCATCGAAGGCCGGCGCTTCCTCGTCATCGCCGTTGAAGATAATGTAGAGGTAAATGGCATGTCCGTAAAAATGTGGGAGGAAAAGGCGTAGAACGGATCCTTACCGATCTGCTTTGCAAGCCCTATCCTTTACCGCTTCTTCCCCGGTGCGGACCAGATATTCCATTGCCTCCACCGGATATCTTCCTGCCGCAGTTTCTCCGGTCAGCATAACGGAAGCGGCTCCGTCAAGAACGGCATTATAAATATCCAGAACCTCAGCCCTTGTGGGAACGGCCCTCTCATGCATGGAATCCAGCATCTGAGTCACGACCATAAAGGGCTTTTTCTTTGCCCGGCAGCTTGCCGCAAGCTGCTTTTGGATTCCCGGAAGCTTCCATAAGGGCATGGCATTTCCCAGATCCCCTCTGGCGATCACGATCTGGTCGCACCACGGCAGCAACTCATCGATTGCACGCACGCCTTGCATATTTTCAATTTTAGCAAAGATCTCCACCTTCTCTGCTCCGGCAGCCTGTAACGCACTGCGGAGCGTTAAAAGATCTTCCCGGTTTCTTACAAAGGGAAGCATGACTCCCGTAACACCGTACTCTGCCGCCATGCCGATGTTTTTACGATCGCTATCCGTCAGCGTCGGCATAGGAAGCTCTTTCCCAATAACGGCAAGACTTTTTCCCGGTTTTAATAACCCCGGGCGCACCACGACCGCACTCACGGAAACAGGCAAGGCAGTGGGGGTAGAGGCGGTTGCCGGGGTTGCTGCACCTGTTGTTCCTGCGCCTGTTACCGCTGTGTCCGATGGAGATTCCGTTATGTTCGATGCCGTTGTGTTTGCGGTTACTGTGTTCGCTGCTGCAGCGCCTATTGTTACTGCGGTGTCCATCTGGGCGGCTGCTATGTTTACTGCCACTACGTTCTCCGGGGCGGCTGCACCTATAGCCGCTGCAGCTGCCGGCCCTCCCGACACCTCTTTCACCAGCAGTTCGATCTTTCCGTCATCGACAAGAATACGATCCCCGGCCTCCACATAATGAAGCAGCATATCCGGCACCGGAATACACAACTTCGCTGCCCCTCTGTGTTCCGCTTCCTTCTCCATGTCTGTTTGTGCGTTTTTCCCACACACCTGTACGGCTGCTCCATCACACGCCTGCTGTGTGGGTTCCTTCTGTGCCTGTCCGGCTGCTCCATCACGCGCCCGCTGTGTGGGTTCCTCCTGTGCCTGTCCGGCTGCTCCATCACGCGCCTGCTGTGTGGGTTCCTCCTGTGCCTGTCCTGCCGCTTCATCGCACGCCTGCTGTGGGGTTTCCTCTCGCACCTGTTCTGCTGCCTCATCACACGCACGCTGTGGGGTTTCCTCTCGCACCTGTTCTGCTGCTCCCATGGATACCAACTGTACCGTTTCTCCGGATTCCAGCTCACATGTTATACCATTGCGGCCAAGGCGCAGCTCCGGCCCCTGCAGATCGATCAGAATCTGAGGTGCGCCCTTAATGCCGGCTTTCTTTGCCGCCTCTCTTAAAAGCTCCAGCCAATGGCTGCTCTTATCAAGATCCCCATGTGACAGGTTCAGCCTGATCCCGGTCATACCGGCACGAAACATATTTTCCAATATCTTTTCATCACCGCAGGACGGCCCCAAAGTCCCATAATACTGCATAATAATCTCCTTTATTTCCTATTTTTTTATTTCCCTATTTTATTTCCCTATTTTATTTCCCTATTTTCATTTACACTTATGCCTTGCGTGAACCCCGGTTAATATTTTATGTATTCATCTCACCATCTAAGTAATTCTTCAGGGAGAATCCTACGGATTATTGCCGAAAAAGCAGCCTGCCGCAATATGGATATCCGCATCCAATATTGCTGACAGACTGCTTAATAACAAAAAACAAGCTATGCTGCTGTTATTCTGCGCCACTACTGCTGTTATTCTGTGCCACTGCTGACCTTGTCCGGTTCTTTTTCCTCTTTGTCAACCTCAAAAGGCTCCGGAGTGATTTCCATTATATCTTCCACCGGGCATTGAAGGATACTGCAGAATATTTCCAGCGTATGCGTAGACACGTGCATATTCTTTTTCATCCTCCCGATCTGACCGGCACTGATCTTATAATGAGAGATCAGACGGTACTGTGTGACTCCCTTCTTTTCCATCGTCTTCCATAAGCGATCATAGCTAACCATGTTTATTCCCTCCTTGGTTCTATTTAACATGTATTAGCCATATTTGTCTATTATCTATTTTCTGATAATCGAAATAACTCTTAAAAAGACTTTATTCAAAAACAACACAGCCGACTACACGCTTCTGCAGATCCGTGATGCGCTCCATCTCTAATCCAACTACACTATATTTGGAATCCCGGCACTGTTCGATCAGAACGACCCCGTCACATTCCGGAAGTCTCTTTAAGGTATCTACATCCTCCAGCATATTCCCGCCAGCAAGCACCTTCATTTCCGGAAGCTCTGCGATCAGCTTATCTGACGCCTGTTTCACAACTGCAGCATCTGCACTTCCCGTAACAAGGATCGTACTCATATTATCTGTATAATTTCGGATATTAGCCGCGATCAGGCTAAATTCTACTGCCTCATTTCCACTGACGGCACGGCCCTCCATACGGTTTAACCATGCATCCACCTTGCACTGAGCTTTTCCTTTCTTTATAGGAAGGGCTCCTAAAATTGTAACTCCAAAACGTTTCTTCAATTCCTTTGCCGAATATACGGTATCACCAACTATAAATACGGCACAAACAAAGAATACCGCCATAAAGCCGCCGACTAAACCGCCGAGAATGAAGAACTTGATTCCGCTCTTTACTGCAAGCTTACGAGAAGAACTGTAATTTTTTGGCTCCTCCATATCATCCAGCTCTTTCTGCTTTTCCTCTAAACTGGTGTTTAAAGCAGTCAGACGATCTGCTTCCGTTTTATGTGTATCCGCTAAGGTAAGATCCACATAAGTGCTCACACTGCGATTGACTGTGCTGATCGTATGGGCACCCACACTGGCAGTTACCTGCTCCTGCATACTCTGCATGTGATCTAAAAGTGCATCCAGCAGCTTATCTGCTGCTTCCTTTGTAGTATGCTTTGCACTGATCGAAAGGATGTGGTTGGAACCGGCATCTACGGTAACCAGCTCCTGCAGGTATCTCGGTTCGCTCTTTAAGGCTGCCGCTACGTCCTCCATAACAGCACTGCTTGTCAGCATCGCACGGTAAACATCGAGGATCGTATTGGTGTAATCCGGATTCTGATATATCATTCCGGGCATGATCGTATAGTCTGTTGCTATATACATATCGATCTTTGCCTCGCAGACATCATAAGGACTCATATTGATCCAGATCGATTTTTCCATATATTCCTGCTGGTTTTCGATATCTGTTTTCAGATTTTCCAGCTCTCTCTCTGCAGTCTCTTTATTCTTCTCATAAAGCTCCAGATCATCCCTGTAAGTTTTTTCTGCCTCCGCAACCTTCTCCGGATCATTCAGTGTCCTGTAAGTCAATGCCGCTTTCGCACCGCCAAAAAGGATTGCAAGAAGAACCGCAACGAGAAGCACCGGTCTCCATCTGTGCAGCACCGCAAACATCAGATCCTTCAGATCGATCTCCTGCTCGTATGTAGAATTGTTGTCCATCTTCCTTTTTCTCCCACTCCTGTATTTTCGGAGATCCACATAGAATCGCCGGTATATTAACTATATCTGGTTTATGATTCCATGTCAAGACATCCTTTTCATCTGCCACATTAGTGCCACATAATCAATCGGAGAAAACGCAGAAAGTGCCTCCAAAACAGAGGAAAAACACACCAAGCCTCCGGCGAGCTCATGAAAGCTTCCTTTTTTCGCAGTTCGTCACCTCGACCAGCAGTTTCAACCTCCACGAGAGCTCATGAAAGCTTCCTTTTTTCGCATTTCGTCACCTCGACCAACAGGCCCTAGCCTCCGGCGAGCTCACGAAAGCTTCCTTTTTACGTATTTCGTCACCTTGCCCGGCAGTTCCAAGCCTCCGGCGAGCTCATGAAAGCTTCCTTTTTTCGCAGTTCGTCACCTCGTTCGGCAGTTTCAGACTCCACGAGAGCTCATGGAAGCTTCCTTTTTACGTATTTCGTCACCTTGCCCGGCAGTTCCAAGCCTCCGGCGAGCTCATGAAAGTTTGCTTTTTTCGCATTTCGTCACCTTGTGCAACAGTTTCAGGCTCCACGAGGGCTCACGAAAGCTTCCTTTTTACGTATTTCGTCACCTTGCGCAACAGTCCCTAACCTCCGGCGAGCTCACGAAAGTTTGCATTTTTCGCATTTCGTCACCTGCCTCAGCAGTCCCGGGCATAAGACCGACTAGAACTGGCTGAAAAATCTCATAGGCTGCCGACCTCTTGATGCCAAAGCGCAACAAGAGGTCTTGCTAAAGTCTGTATGAACGTCCAAAGTGGGCATTTACGCTACGTTTCTTTTTCCGCCCCCGCACTCCTTTTCAAATTCCTGAAGCTTGCCCTTTGCCGCCTCTGACAGATTTCTCGGAACCTGAATTCCGACTACAACGTACTGATCGCCATGGCGTTTCGGATCATTCATGGCAACGATTCCTTTCCCTTTCAGGCGGATCTTCGTTCCCGACTGAGTCCCTGCCGCGATCCGGCACACAACCTTGCCGTATAACGTTTCAACAACTGCTTCTCCGCCGAGCACAGCCGTTGTAAACGGAATATCTACTGATGTATAAACATCCATTCCCTTTCTCTCATACCCCGGCTTACTGCCGACAGTAACCTTCATAAGCAGATCGCCCGGCATTCCTCCGCCGATTCCGGGATGGCCTTTTCCTTGCAGTCGGATGCTCTTTCCGGTATCAATTCCGGCCGGAATGTGAACCTGCAGGCTTTTCATTTTTCCGTCCCCGCTTTCCGGATCTGTAAAATGAATGACCTTATCACAGCCAAAAGCCGCCTCATCAAAGGACACGGAAATATCTGCCTCTATGTTCTCACCATCGACCTGACCAAATCCACTAAAACCAGAGGCAGACCTTTCAAAGCCCTTACCTCTAAAGCCTGAACCGGATCCAGCAAAATTAGATCCATTAAAGTCTGATCCGCTAAAACCAGAACCGCCAAAGTCTGATCCGTTAAAACCGGCTCCTCTAAAGCCGGAGCCGCTAAAGCCTGATCTGCTATAGCCGGAGCCGCTAAAGCCTGAAGCACCATGGTGACCGCCAAAGAACTGCTTCAGAATATCATCCATATCCTCTGAGCCGTTAAATTCATACTGATAAGTCGTTCCGCCTCCCGGATTCTTATAATGGTACTGGTATGTTCTCCCGGCGCCGGGATCTTCTCCTGCACCTTCCGAGAATGCCGCATGACCAAATTGATCATAGAGCTTACGCTTCTTCTGGTCACTCAGAATATCATACGCTTCTGTTACCTCTTTAAATTTCTCCTCAGCCGCCTGATTTCCGGCATTGCTGTCCGGATGATATTTTTTAGCCAGTTTTCTATATGCCTTTTTTATTACATCTGCGCTTGCATCTCTGTTCACGCCAAGTATCTCATAGTAATCTCTTTTTGTGCTCATAGATCTCCCTCCCTCTCGGAAATCCTGTCAAACGGATATTTGTTATCCGCTTTGCTGCTTGATTCGAGTCAAGCGGATATTCGCAATCCACTTCGCTACTTGATTCGATTAAAAAACACCCCGTGGAACAGATCCACAGGGCATAATTATTATCATTGTGCTTTGTTATATTTGTACTATAATACATGGCAGGATAAATGTCAAGCATTATTTAAAATTAAATTATTCTACTTATGTGAGAGATATTTGCTAATTACAAGCATAATATTACTGGCGTTTCCCTGATAATTATTGACATTTAATTTACTTTCTTCCACAACATCAATTAGCTTTTTCGCCTTGAACATTGCAGATTCTTTCTTTTTCTGACAATCCTCAATCTTTTTTCCTAGATATACTCGTTCAATATCTTTGCAAAACCATACAAAATCGTATCCTTTTTCCTTACAATATTTCTTAACATTTTTTAGGAAATCAGCATCTTCCGGTTTATTATCATAATCATCACAATCAAAGCAGCAAATAATATGAGACTGGTTAGATTTATTTCCTGCAGCATACTGGGAAATCAGTCCTGAGATTTCCTTTTCTTTACTTTTATATTTTCCCTTCCCATCCATATATACAACACTAAATTTAACTTGTGCCTGATCATATTGATAAAATCGGTCAATTGTATCTTTTATGTAAATCCAATCTGATTTACACTTTTTATTTGTTTCAACTACAAATATCAACTGGAGGCCCATCATTCATCCTCCTCGCTTGATCCAAAAATACCAATAAAATCAATGGAATCCACATTAAAGGGAGATCCCTCGATCATTCCATTCCTATAAAGCTTCGATGGAGAATAATTGCCATTTGTTGTCCATGGGTATATATATCCATCTGTCGATAAAAAATCAATTGATTTTTTATGCTGCTTCAAAATATCCATAGGCCCGACATTATGTGTAGTAAAGCAAAGCTGTCCTCCTGCATAGCTCATTAAATACTCCAATAAAGCACATAAATAAACATCGTGGAGATTTGAATCAAACTCATCAATAAAAACAATCCCTCCATGCACAACTTCTCTTAAATAAGCGTACAATCTTATCAGTTTCTTAATTCCTGTACTTTCAAATTCAGCATGGATCCTATAAGAATCATATACCATGACCAAGTTACAAAGATAGGCATCCTGATCCTCTTTCCTATCTATTTCAATATTCTGCAAATCCTTTTTAAAAATGTGAATGAATTCATATAACTTTCTGATTGTCCATTTGAATTCGTTATACATATCCTTATCCACAATATTTCCTGTGACTTTTACCACATCGAGGCGCTCTGCATCTGTTCCAAATAATTGATTCAATAAGGAATCAAGATCCGGGTTACTATTTTCCACCTCACGCATATATTGCAATGTATTTTTAACAAAATATTCCCTATGGTCATCTGACTGATCTAAATATACATGCAACTTTCTGCCAAACACGAGCAATGCAAACAAACCAATAAAAACATAGGAATCAAATATTGGCTTATCCTCTGATTCTGCAAGGATGATCTTTTCATAAAATAATGCACACATGGACGTATTCTCTAAAAGATTTACCGTTCTCTGCAAAATCATATCATTAAACACTTTATTTCCTTTGGGGCTGATAAGGCAGATTTTTCCATGATCCACCTCGAAAATATCTTCCATCAAGTCGCTTTTTGAAGTAGCTTTCCTCGAAGAAAGGCGTTCATTAGAGATAACATAATTCCCAATTTTGTTTTTTCCCAACGTCAATTCATATTTAAAATACAGCAATATTTTTCCAAATTTAGCGATAAAATCTGCTTCAATAAATAATTCTCCCAGACCTTTATTTATGATCGCATCCAAATTTTTCTGTACGATTGGATTATTCAAATATCCCGGATTGATAAGAATATTTTTCAAAATATCCACAGAAGTCACGATTCCTGATTTACCGGAACCATTCATGCCGTAAATTCCTTTAACATTATACTCCTGTGTATCCGGATTATTTGAAATAGTTTTTTTATAGAACGATAATGACACCAACTTGTCTAAAGCTTTTATACCCTTTACAGAATAGCTGACCAGAAATATCTCTTTCATCTTCGCATCCTCCTTATCCATATTATACCACTCTGTATTTGGAAATTAAATACATTTTGTATTTTTTGTTGATGTTTTATCCGTTAGTATAGTGTTCCATAAATATTAATTTTTATTCCGGAATATACCATTTTTATGCAAAAAATCAGCACACCAAACTCGCTAGTCAAGCGGATATTCGCAATCCGCTTCGCTACTTGCTCATAACCGAATAACTGCTCCGCAGTTTATCAGAAGGAGCTTGCACTCAATGTCATCAACTTAAGTCTAGGAACCTTGACAACTAAATAATGAACAAAATAATTAAAAATGCCAGTGCTGTCAAAAATGAATACTTGACAATAGGTTTAAATACAGTCATCGTTTAATTATCTCAATAACAGGAGGGCTGTATATGAAACAATTAGAACAATTTTTTCTTCTTATTGATCAATGTTTAAATGATACCGAATTCATTCGCAATCATGC
>Ga0129312_1001056_pt1 | contig 17858 bp, 15 predicted proteins | sample O827metagenome_FD_94434 | JGI IMG/M metagenome (GOLD analysis project Ga0129312, IMG submission 94434) | Orangutan group fecal microbial communities from Wisconsin, USA - O827 metagenome | ecosystem: Host-associated > Mammals > Digestive system > Large intestine > Fecal | place: USA: Wisconsin... | reverse complement strand
GGCGTGGAAGCTTCCGATGGTCATAACGCCCGGATGCACCGGATGATTTTCTCTTGAAATAACCGTCTGAAGCTGAGTCACCAGATAGCAGGCAGCAGCGATCGGATCGATACAGTTCTCCGGATGAGCTCCATGTCCACCCTTTCCGGTCACAGTAATCTTAAAGGTATCTGCTGAAGCTCCGGCCGGCCCCTTCTTCACGCCGATCGTTCCGGCGGTAAGTCCGGGTGCCGTATGAAGACCGATAAACACATCCGGCTTTAACACCCGGGTAAAGTCGCAGTCCACGATCTGCTTTGCGCCGGTTCCGTTTTCCTCTGCAGGCTGGAATAAAAACATAACATTTCCTGACAGTTCATCTTTGATCTCTGTAAGTGCCTTTGCACAGGCAAGAAGGATCGCAGTGTGCATATCGTGTCCGCAGGAATGGCAGATATTTTCTTTTGCGGACGCAAACGGAAGCCCTGTGAGCTCCGGCATCGGCAGCGCATCGATATCTTCACGGATCGCCACCGTCTTTCCCGGATGGGCGCCTCTTAAAACACCGACAACACCTGTCTTTAAGCCGATATCCACGATCTCGACCCCATATTCTGTAAGCTTTTCTTTGATCAGCTTTGTTGTCTCAAATTCTGCATTGGAAATCTCCGGATTCTGATGGATATGCCTGCGAAGCGCCACCATCTCCTCCTCATGTTTTTTTACCAGCTCCATTGTCTCCATAACGATATGCCTCCTTGTTGCATTTATAAGTTAGTAGTTTGAACGCTCCCACTGACAGATCGCGAAGCGACTGCGTTTATGAGCAAGTAGTGAAGCGGATTGCGAATGTCCGCTTTACAAGCCGAATTAGGAAAGTCCGATCAAAACACCGAGGATCACGGTAGCGGATGCAAATACAAATAAAACCGCCTGGAATCTGATCTGGAATTTTGCCCATTTGCCCCAGTCAAGCTTAGCCCCCGCCAGTGCGCCGAGAAGGCAGCCTGAGGTCGGAACGATAAAGTTCGTGAAGGCATCACCAAGCTGGAAGGCAACAACAGCGACCTGTCTTTCCACACCGACAAGATCGGCTAACGGAGCCATGATCGGCATAGTCAGAGCAGCCTGTCCGGATCCGGATACAACAAAGAAGTTGAATACGGACTGGAAGATATACATAAGCCATGCGGAAATTACCGGCGGGAAATTCTGCATGCCCTGGCTGATGCTGTGAAGGATCGTGTTGAGCACGGTGCCATCCGTTGCACTGGTTCCGCCAAGGATGATGATAATGCCCTGCGCCATTCCGACACAGATCGCAGCGCCGAGAAGATCGGCAGCGCCTTTGTCGAAGGAGGTCGCAATATCATTTAATTTCATGTCATTTAAGTGGAATACTACACCGATAATACCGGAAACAAGTCCCATAACGAAGAACTGGGAGGCGATCTCCGGAATATAGTAGCCCTGTGTCACAACTCCCCAGATCGTCCATACGATGCAGGCAGCGATCGTAAGGAGAACCAGCTTATGCCCCAGAGTAAAGGGCGGCATCTCGTTGTCCTTCTGGGAAAATTCTTTTCTGTATTCCTCATCGGACTCGTATGCAACGGAAAGCTTCGGGTTTTTCTTGATCTTTACCGCATAGCGCATCGTGAAAACGATAGTAAGGCCGGTAAAGAAGATCCACATCGGGATACGGAACCATGCACCGGACATGACCGGGATCCCTGAGATACCCTGGGCAACCGCAAGGCTGAAGGGGTTCTGCCAGGAGGTTCCGAAGCCGATCTGAGTAGCCACATAAGAACACATGATTCCGACAATAGCATCATAGCCCATGGCAATGAACATCGGAACAAGGATCATAACGAAGGGAATCGCTTCCTCTCCCATGCCGAAAATGGCTCCGCCAAGGGAAAACAGTGTGACAAGAAGCGGGATCAGAAGGATCTCGCGTCCGTTTGTCATTGCAATGACACGCATGATACCGCTCTCAACGGCTCCTGTCCTTAAAACGATACCGAAGGCACCGCCGACAACGAGGATAAAGGCAATAATGCCGACAGCCGTTCCCGACTTGCTTCCTACTGTCATTCCTTCAAATACATAGTTTAAGATTCCCTGTCTTCCGAAATCCTCTGTTCCGAAAAGCGGTGCGACTGAAGTTACCTTGTTTCCGTTTTCATCCAGTACATACTGGAAGCTGTCCGGATCCAGAACGGTTTTTGTTTTTTCTGTTCCGTTCTGCATATAAGTGATTTCCTTTGTTTCATATTTACCCAGCGGAATAAATACAGTGAGCAGTGCCGCAAAAAGGATTACGCCAAAGATAATGATATATGTATGCGGCATGCGAAAGCTTTTTTTCTTGTTCTCCATGTTGTCCCCCAAATATTACTTCTCAAATGTTCCCTTTACGACTGCCTTGCCTTCTGAAACCATCACAACACCTTTTGCAAGTACGGTGTCGATCTCCAGAGTAGCTGCATCAGCCATTACCAGATCTGCGTCTTTTCCTTCTGCAACCTTACCCTTATTATCCAGCTTTAAAAGGAAGGCCGGATTGGCAGTCACTGCTCTTACTGCATCGGAAAGAGCTACGCCATCCTTTAATACGGCATCCTTCATCTCTTTATAAAGAGAAGCTACCTTTCCAACTCCTAAGCCGGCAAAGGATCCGTCCGGTGCAAATACCGGAAGACTTCCCTGACCGTCAGAAGAAAATGTTACATGGTCTGCCGGAACGCCTGCATCCAGAGCCATCTTAAGGCCGGTACTTGCTTTTACCTCCTCCGGATCCGGGAACGCAGAATCATAGCTTGTGGTCAGATCGATATAGCCTCCCATATTTTTTGCATAATCGATTCCGTCTGCCATTAATGCGCGGTTACGATTGATATGGGTCGGAAGCATATTGGTCGGCGGGATCTGGCTGTTTTCCAGAAGGGTTCTGAGATAACGAAGCTTCTCCACGCCGTCTCCCATGTGGATATTTACAAGTCCTGCTTTTGCAGACAGGATGCCGCCCACTCTGGTATCTGCAACGATCCTTGAGAAATCCTCTTGCGTCGGCTGGGAGGAGCGGTGATCGGATATGGCGATCTCTCCTGTTCCCACGACCTTTTCAAGAAGGATCAGGTCATCCATAATGCTTCCGGTCAGTGTTCTGACCGGAACCTGATAAGAGCCTGTGTATACAAAAGTTGTAATACCTTCTTCCTCAAGCCCCTTCGCCTTTGCCAGAAGGTTTGTCATTGTTCTGGTGCATCCGTCCGTTCCCAGACAGCCTACAACCGTCGTAACGCCTCCGGTGGTAATATCCGAGAGCATGATCTCCGGTGTTCTTGTTTTGGCGCCGCCCTCTCCGCCGCCGCCCAGAATATGAACATGGGCATCGATAAGACCCGGCATCAGGATTTTTCCCTTTCCGTCGATCACCTCGACACCGTATGATTTTTCCTCCGGAAGCTCCTCTGCCATTTTCAGGATCTTTCCCCCTCCGATGAGAACATCCATGATGCCAAGATCCTCCGGGGCATATACATGGGCATTTTTGATAAGATACATGTATCCTTTCCTCCTCATTATAATTAAGTATATTCCTATTCTAACATACTATAGGGAAAACGTCATGTATTCTTTTGTATTTATGCACAAAAAATGAGAGCCTCCGGATCGCGGAAACTCTCATCTTTTTTATCTCATGATTATTATGCGTTGTATTTCTGCTCGTCTAACATTCCCTCAGATTTAGCAACATAAATACTTGTTGCGGAATCGCCTACTACGTTTAATGAGGTTACCAGCATCTCGATCGGACGGTTGATCGCAAGGATCAGGCTGTAGGCTAAAAGCGCACCGTCATTTACAAGGCCGATACCGGAAAGGATCGTGAACAGGATGATCGCACCTGCACCAGGAGCAGCCGGAGTACCTGCGGAAGCGATCAGCGCAAGAAGCGCGATAACGACAAGCTGGCCGAAGGATACCTCAAAGCCTGCACAGCCTGCGATAAACAGGGTAGCAACTACCTGCATGATCGCGGTACCGTTCATATTGATCGTCATACCTAACGGAAGAACGAAGGAGGCGATCTTTTCGTCTACACCGAGCTCCTCGGTTGTCGTCTTGATATTTAACGGTAAGGTTGCCGCACTGGAGGATGTGGAGAAGCCAAATACAGCTACCTTGAGGATCTTGTTTGCAAACTTCATCGGGTTCAGCTTTGAGCTTACTGCTACAAAAAGCGGATATCCGACAAAAAGGAATACAAGAAGAAGGATCGTTGTAACAACAACATAAGCAAGAGCCGGCTTTAAGTGGTTGATGCCATAGGTTGCAAATGTTCTTGTAAGCAGCATGAAGATTGCTACCGGGCCGAATTTTGTTACCACATAGTTTAAAAATACGACAACGATATCATTTACCTCTGTTACAAGCTTCTTGATCGTTGCTGTCTTGTCTTCACCCAGCACATTCATGCAAAGACCTAAGCAGACTGCTAAGAATACGATCGCAAGAACGGAGGTATTGCTGGCAAATACAGAAGTAATATTGGACGGAACTGCGTTTAAGATAACGTTTAACGGGTTGGAGCCTGTGGAACCGGCAGATGCCTCCAGTCCCTCGACCTGAATGTTGAACAAGCCGCTGCTGTAAACTGCATAACCGGCAACACATGCCATAACCAGTGCAAAGAAGGAACAGATAAGGAAACCTGCAATTGTTTTGAAGGAAATCCTTCCGAGGGTTCTTGTATCGGAAATCTGTCCGATCGCAAGAGTGATGGAGGTAAATACCATCGGCACGATTACAAGCTGAAGTGAACGAATAAACAGCTGTCCAATGATGTAAAAGAGGCCAAGAGCTTTTTCTGCGCCCTTTGCTGTAATATCCTGGAACAGAAGATCGTTGATCGTCTTCCATACTGCTTCCTGTCCGGATCCATTGAGGGATTCTCTTAAGAACATCAGCAGTATACCGACAACGAGTCCGCATACCAGAGAAATACCCATCTTTTGGGCAAGTGAATTTGTTTTCTTCTTTTGATTCTCCATGTCTTTTCTCCTATTTATATTATTTTGATATTGGGGTCAAAAACCCCCGATTTTGATGCCTCAAACATTCTGTTAAAATAGCTGCTGTCTGAAGGTCGGGAGTATTATACTCTGTTTTTCCCTATTAGGCAAGAAAATTTTTATTTTTTTTTAAGATTCTTTTAATATCGCATTTATCCTTAACGTTTTTTCACCGTGATCCCGGATTCCTTCTTCCACTGTGCCTCATATTTCTCTGTCCTGTAGGTGAATCCGATGATGTGGTAACCCACACTTCCCTCTTTCCCGATCAGCAGGAAATAACCGGTGCAGTCCTTTGTGGTTTCTCCCACATAAGGATACAGGATGCTCTTGGGATGATTCGGTGCCTTCAAAAAAGCATCCGACCAGAACAACCTCGCATCCGCACCTTCCGGAGGCACATATTCCGATTCACAGATGCTTAACGCCGTTATGATCTGTCCGGCCACCTTATACATCTGTGCCTTTTCTGCGCGCTCAACGTAGTGACTGTATACTCCGACGGAAACCGCCGATAAAACGGCAATGATCGCAGCCACCACCATCAGCTCCGTCAGCGTATAGCCCTTTCTTATGCGCCCGTATCTGATTTTCATCTATGTATCCTCACCGCCTCGAGCTGATATTTTCCGCCCTATGTCCCATGACCGGGCTCTGATAATATTGTCTCTTTTTTTCATACATTTCTTTATCCATGACTCTGAGGAATTTTTCCACACCATCCGTATCATTTTCATACTTACTGTAGCCCATGGAAAAGGAAAGCCAATACGGCTCTATACCGGAATGGTTAAACTGATCCACATTTTTCTCGATCCCCTTAAGGATAGCCTTCACATCGGCCTCCTTTTCGGTATGGAGAAGCACTAAAAACTCATCTCCGGCATAGCGGATCGCAATGCCGTTCTCCGGGATCGAATCGAGCAGGATACGGCCGATCCACCGGATCGCATTGTCACCGACCGTATGGCCGAAGATATCATTGATCCGCTTAAATCCATTGACATCGATCATGATCCCATACAGTTGAAATTCATCATTTTTGATCTTATTAAGGATCGTATTCATATATCTTCTGTTGTAAAGACCGGACAGTGCATCCATATATACGTTTAATGACTGGGTTTCGATAAACACAAACATCAGGGCGATCGCACCGGTTGCCCAGCCAAGGGTAATCCCATAAAACATTCCCTGTATGACTGTTCCCAGAATACACGGAACAACAAAATAGAGTACCGGGAGGAATTTCATGTGCAGACCGTTTTCACGAGCACGCTTTGCAATGTATATACCATAAAAGAAATAGAAAAACATAAAAAGATACATAAATATGACCAGAGACCCGCGCTGATATATATTGTCCTGAGTAATCCGAAACACAATCCCACAGCCGGTCAGATTGACCAGATTCATAATAATATCCGTAAGCAGCGGGATCGCCAGCAAAAGCCAGCGCTTCTGTATTCTTTTCACGCTTCTGAATATTCTGAAGTCCATATACAGACACCACACATATCCCACGCTGCTCGTTCCGATAAAGCAGCAGCTGTTGAGGAGATAGGATAATGGCCTGCAGCCAAAAAATATCCGCCCATCCAGTGCAAATGTCAGCGTCTCTGCCAGACATCCGCCGATGATCAGCCAGATCATTACATCGAACAGTCTTTTTCCCACAGAATGTTCTTCTATATTTTCGATCCTCGTCAGGAGCAGGAAAAGCATCAAGCTGATTCCTATTCCATTGACGCAGATAATTTCTGCCATATTCACTGAATTCATATCTACCAACCTGCTTTCCTTGCCCGTTTAATTGTATCATAACTATTTTACTACAGGCAGGGAAAAAAGTCAGCAGAAATCGTTATTTTTCGGCCTTTCCGGGCTCGAATATCTGTCCCCATGCCGCAAAGGCCTCATCTACTGCGGCAAGATATTCCGGAACGTGTTGAGACTTCCGTATCTTTTTTGCCAGCTTCTCGCTTTCCGGAACCTCCGCCAGCATATAGCTCCAAAGATCCTTCATCCGGAACAAAAGATTCCTGTCCCCGGACATGGTCTCCCGGTAATATTCAAACAGTTCATCATGGAATGCCCGGATCCGGGACATGATATCTGATTTGCTGTTATCCACAGCCTCCGGTTTTTTTTCTTCACTTTTCAACACCAGCTCTGCAAGGGCCGGATTTCGGATCAGCCCCCGTCCGATCATGACTGTGTCGACCTCCGGAAAACTGTCCCGAAACTTCTTTACCTGTTCTTGTGTGAAAAGGTCACCGTTATATACGACAGGATTCCTGCTTTCTTTTAAGATCTCTCTGAAAAGCTCCAGATACGGAGTATTTTTATAGAAATCCTTCTGGATCCTCGGATGAACCGTCAGCTCATGGATCGGATACCGATTATAAACTGCCATAAGCTCCGGCCATTCCTCGACAGAATTTTTTCCCACTCTTGTCTTTACCGATACGAAAAATTCCCTGTTTCGGACTGCAGCATCCGAAAATACCTCATCAAAAAAACGATCCAGCTCATCCGGATAAAGAAGAAAGCCGGAGCCCTTTTTCTTTGCTGTCACCGTTCCCGACGGACATCCCAGATTCAGGTTGATCTCCCCATATCCCAGCTCCGCAAGCTTTTTTGACGCCAGAAGAAAATCTCCGGCACGATTCGTCAATATCTGCGGTACGATCGGAAGCTCCTTATTATTTTCCGGCAGAACATCCCGCATTTCCTTCACGCTCATGCCCTGCTCCGGCCCGGGTGCCAGAAAGGGCGTATAATACTTTTTTACTCCTCCGAAATATTTGTGGTGCAAATTCCGGTACGGATAGGTTGTGATCCCCTCAAGAGGGGCAAAATAGATATTTAAATGCTGCATAATTCTCCTTTGTCGCGAAATAGGAGGGGCAAAAGCCCCTCCAGAATCTTTTTTATATGGTTCCGGTCACCGTTACGGTCGTAACACCCGGATCCACGGTATAGCTTCCGTCCTGCTGTACCGTGTAGGTTGCCGCAGGTATCGTGATGGCTCCTGCGGTCGTTCTGAACAGTCCGCTCGCAGTATCATACTGATAGGCCGACTGAGGTGCCTGCACGCCGTTGATCGCAACGGAAATCGAGCCTAAGACCGGTCTGAATACATCGGTTATCACCACATCGTCTGCGGCTCCGGCTGCTGTATTGCCTCTGTTCTGTATGATAAACGTATAAGTGATCTGTCCGTTTTCTGAAACCGAGGTGGGAGACAGCGCCTTGCTGATGGAAAGGATCGGCGCATTCGAGGCGGTTACAACTGCATTCGCGGTTACCGGCTCTGTAATTGCCGGGGAAGAAAACGATGCCGTGTTATTGATCGTCCCGCCGACTGTCGGCGGTGCAAACCGGTTTGTCATCGTTTCATATACAACAAGTACATTTCCTCCGGCGGGAACATTGATGCCTGTGATCACTAACGGAGCCGTCCCGGCCACTGTGATCGGGGAGGCAAGTACCCCATTCACATACACCTTTGCCGAATCCCCTACATAAGTTAAAGGGATCACATTTCCCGCTTCCGATTGGTAAGAGCCCAGATCATCGGTAAATGTCATATCCGTAAACGGAGCATTCCCCGAGTTTATCAGACTGACCGTATAGGTTACCCTTCCATCCTGAGTGTAGGTGGCTACAAGCGGTGTCTTTGCTGCCGAAAGCACCTCTACAATCTCGCCCACTGTGATATTTGAAGTCGTTGTATTTCCATTATAAGTCAAGGTTGCCTGATTGGTAAATTCAGCCATATATCATTCTCCATATACTTTTTACCATACTATATGAAGTTATTTCGATATTGGTACATGATCACTTAATTTGTGAATAATAAGCCGACCTTGCTTCCTTCGTCAGATCATCCAGAGCACCAAAAACGTCCCGGCAATTCTTCGGAGATTTGTTTTCTCCGGAGGCTTCCAGAGAAGTTCCATCGGTAAAGCTCACACAAAAGCTCATACTATAACCATCCAAAACATTTGGATTACTCCCACGAAACCCGCTCCAGGAGGCAACGTCATACATCTCCAGAATACGGCGGGCTTCCTCGAGCACTTCGGGATCTGCCGGATATTCAAAGGGTTCCTCCTCCTGTGAGTCCCAGGGATTTATCCGCACTGCTGCCTTCTCCTCCTGACGGATCAGGCTTACGCTCCAGATCGGCTCCATCATTGTCCCATGCTTATAGTAAGTCAGCTCCTGAATATCCGGAAGTGAAACGATCTTATCCGGCATTTCCGGCTTATCCGGCTTTTCTCCCGTCCACGTTTTACAGCCTGCAAGCAGCTGTGCCCATGTACTTAATGCCATAAGAAGCACCAATCCTTTCATCCATTTCTTCATGAATTTCTCCCCTTATCCATCCGCTTAACCCTTTAAGGATTCATGATCATGTAGGTCGTCATCAAGAATAATAGTATCGGAATGAACATAGGGCCGATAAGTCCCAGCACCCACGATTTTTCTTTTGCACTCTCCCGCATAGCCATACAGCGCATACGCAGAGTTTTTTTTGGTTTGTTATTTGCCGTGAGCTTTCCGTCGATGCGTCTGCGCCCTCCGTTTTCCAGAAGCTGATAGATCACAGGCGCATCATAAATCTCGATGCGTCCAAACACGAGGAATCCGGCAAAGGAAATCGGCACGGACAGACATGACCATACTATATTGTAGCTGTAATCCAGCTGTTGAAACAGCATCCAATTTCCGGTACGGATACTTTTCCATGCGGTTAAAAGCCATGCCAGTATAATGGGGGAGGCATTCACAAGAAGCAGCATAAGAGCCATCTTCACGATGCGTCCGCCGGAATAGAAGCCAAGCTGCACCGGTACCTCCTGACCGTTGACCGTCTCAAAGAAAACCGGTTCCATAGTGTCCTGTCCGGATTTTTCGGAACGCTTTTTCTTTCCGAAAAACTTAAAGGAGCTGTTTTCTTCCTCACTGATGCTTTTAAATATCTTTCTCCGCACTCTGGCTTTTCTTCCTTCACTGAATACCGAAAAGAGAATAAGAGCGGCGATCAGGCCCATCATTCCGGTCAGCTTTAACAGCTCGAGCATATCCATGGGAGTACCTCTGAAATTGCGGAAGAAGGCGAACGTACCTCCCATCACCGCCAGTGTTCCGATAAGCGGCTCGATCACCCACGGGTACGTCTTTGTTTCTTTTTCAGCCAGAACAGACACCTTTCCGGTCTGTCCGTTCACGGCCGCCTGCACCTCTTTGCAGTCCAGAAAATAGACCGGGAGAAAGGCCGGAAGGCGGAGAAGCGCTTCGGAAGAAGGCTGCAGAGCCAGTCCGGTCGTCTGCATCGTGCGCTCAACGGTAGGACGATAATCCTCTGCCATCTCCTCGAACACACGCCGCCTAAGCTCCTCTCCGTCTGCCGTCGGAACCTCCGCAGCATGACCTGCGATATAGCCAAACTGAAATGGCTCCAGATCCTCCCATAAAAACGGCTCCATGCCGTGCAGCAAAAGGTTATTGCAGCGTTCCGTCACGTTGACTGCCACATGCTCCAGATATCCTCCGCACTCGTAACGCCTTTCGGAGTTATCTCTGCTGACGATAAAACGGATCGGGCCGCGGATAAGCTCATAGGGCAGATAGATCCCCTTTAATTTATTCTTATTTTCCTTCAGGAGCTTGGCTTCCTCCTTATCGGAATTCTTTTCGATCCATTCCTCCAGCCGTTTTTCCGCGTCCTTCCGATTCAGCTTAAAGGGGATCACCACCTCCGGAAATCCCTCTCCCATCTGAACATCGGAGCGCACAAGCTTTGACTGACAGAACATACAGGTCTCTGTCACTTCATGAGCCTTCATGATCACCCGCGCGCCGCAGTTCGGGCAGTCGCAGGCAACGGTCTGGCTCTCCGGAAGCTTCTCCTTCAGGAGCGTTTGTGTAAGACTGCGGAATTCCTGAAGCTTTTTAAGGGGAATATCTGTTCCGGTGATCCCTCCGCAGTTCGGACAGCGGTAATTCTGTGTCACAATGTCGAACTGGGCCGGTGCGCCGCAGGACGCACATTGGATCGTCATCATTTTTTCCTGTTTCATACCCTACCCTCCAATGCCTTTACACACAGATCCCGGGCATAGCTATGCCCAGGGATCTGCTTCCTTCGGGATCCGGATTCCGGTAAGGAGCTGCTGCTCCCATAAAAACCACTGTCCGGTGGACGGCTTATTGCGAAGCTTTAACGGTCTCGGGCTGTCTGCACCGCTGCAGTTTACATATAACGTCAGATAGCCCTCGCCGATCTGGCTCCGGCTGTACGCATTCTCCGATATCATGATGCGGTAAGGCTGTTCGGGAGTGTAATTATTGTCCGGAGAGGATCCGGAAAAATAGGAACGCATCAGATATTCTTTCCCGCGGAACCTGTCTTTTATAAACTGTTTATCGATCCCGTTTAACGGTCTCGGCCCCCGCAGGAAGTCCAGCATTTTTTCTGTCTCAGACGGATTTTCGGGATAAAGGGCCAGCGCCGCTACAGTCAGTGCTGCCACCTCCTCCGGACTGGTCAACGCCGCCTGCGGCATCTCCTGTAATTCCTGAAGTGTTTTTGGAAGTCTATCTAAGGTTATCTCACTCATACTATTGTCCCTCCTTGTATTTGTCATTACCGGAAGCGCAGTTTTCGGCTCGTTTTCGGCCGCTGCTTTGGTTACCGCTTCAGTTTCCCTTCAAACGGGCTCCCAGTTTCCGGTCAGGTAGTCCATTTGATAAATATCTCCTGTGGTGGAAACCGCATAATGTTCTTCCGCTACAAACTGATCTTCACGATTGGTTCCGAGAGCAAAAACGAGACAGCTATCACCATTTATTGTTTCCCGTTCTTCCACTTCCATGACCGCCATGCCGTTGTTCAGCTTTTCCTGAATACTCGGCTCTGCATAGAGAAGCTCCAGCTCCATGCCCTCATAATCGCAATTTTCTCCGTCTGCTCTTAACTCAGTGAAATAAAACTCTGTCACGGAACTGTTCGTAAACGGAAGGAACGCATCTCCCCCTGCTTCCCGGATCGTCAGGCGTTCTCCCTCTCTCTTTAAGCGGATCGTACCATTACGGATCCCGTCCGGTGTATTCATCCAGTATTCAAACTCCTGATCGTTCGTGATCTCTGCTGTGGAACCCTTAGAAAGATAAGAGCCATCCCAGCAAAATCTGATCTCCTCCATATCTCCGTTCCGGTTGCCGCCGGAAAACCAGATATACGTGGGATTTCCCTGTCCGTCCACCCAGAAGGAAACATCGTAGAATAATGGTTTTCCGTCGTCTGATTTTAAAGAATCGCAGTGCCAGCTTCCTTCCATTCCGTACAGATATCCACCCACGGACATATTGGATCCCGCCCTGAGCTGCACCACTCCGTCTGTCGGCTGGATCTCGCCTGCATAGAGAATATAATACGGATACCAGCAGACCTCCTGATCTCCCTTTTTGGCTGTGACGCAGACATTGGAATGAAGATCACTGACGTTGCATCTGAGAATGAAGGGAAGCCCATCTGCACTCGTCCAGATCTGCTTTTCCTTTTTGGCCTCGGTAAGCTCTGTATTCCAGCTGCAGGAATCAACAGAAAATGTCCATCCGTCCTCCGCCGGAACGACTGCATACCACTCATCTCCATCATATTCTACGATATGATCTGACGGGATACCCTCCAGAAACGGATATCCCTTTTCCCGCTGCTCTTTTTTGCCCGGGAAGTTATAGTCTGCGGTATAATCTAAGAACACGGCGCCAAAAACTGCCCCAAACTCTTTCAGATACTGCCTTTCCTCTGCCATAGCGGTTTTTCCTGCCTCTGTCTGCCATGACCCTGACTCCTGTTGCGACGCCTTCGAGGCCGGTGCATTTTCAGCCAAAACAACTACTTCGTCTTTGTCTGACGAGTTATCTGACGTTTTCTCGCCGGAAGCGACCTTGTCATCCTCAGTCCGGAATGTCTCCTTCTTATCCTGTTCCGAGGCCGGCATGCTTACACTTCCCTTTCCGGTTCCAAGGAGGGTGCAGCCGGTAAGTGATACACTAAACACCATAAGTAATGCCAAAGTCATCCCGCTTATCTTTTTACATATTCCTTTTCTTTTCATCTGCCATCCTCCCATCATCTTATAATTTGCAGGTTTCCGGGACATCAGCCGCCAAAATCCGAGTAATCTTCTACAAGGCGTACCGTATGATACGTTTCCGTTCCGTACATCTGGATCATCAGGTCATTTCCGTGGATCGAAGGATAAAGCCATGCAAATTCCTGTCCGGATACATCCTCGATCACATATCCTCTCGGCGAATTATAAACCGACAAGGATTCCTTTGTGTAATAGGGATTCATGTTCCGGTCATAAGCGGTATAATCCACACATCCCACCTCGACACGGTCATCCAGACTGTTAAAGGGGCGGGAGGCCTCCTCGCTGCTATACATGCTGAAGCTCCATGTCTCAAAGCCCTCTCGCGCCGAATATGCCGGCATGGACTCGTAACGCCCCGGAGTGATCAGCATCATGCCGACCTGCCATGCCCATTTTCCTTCTGAATCCACATACCAGCCGTCCGGAGTCATCCGGCTGCAAAGGATTTTCCCTTCTTCATCCAGATAATTATCTGTTCCGTCCGGTGCTTTTCTCCAGCGGGAGGCATTTTTCTTCCGCTGATAACTGCCGAGTAAATACGCTGAATCCGAAGTGTTGGAATTTATGGAAAGCGTATCCTCTGACAGTGTATAAACTACGGATGTATCCATAAAGGCTGCGGATACGGCTTGTGTTTTTTCCGCATTCGTGAACTCTAAGATATCTACTATTTCCTGCCCGTAACCATCCGCACGGGATAAAAATACATAATCCTGGTCGGTGTCATATACGGTGACACGCTGTCCGTCTTCCCGGTAATATGTGCCGTCCCATGCAGAGTGATTCGGCACCCGGCTAAAGCCCTGTTCGGCAAATACAACTGCTTCCTCCCCCATTGGCATAGCCGCCGCCAATAACAATGCCGCAGCACAGATCAAGAGCTTCCTGTTCTTCCGATTATTTCTCATACCCTCTCTCCTTTCATTACGTTCCTTCATTCATTTCGTTCTTTCATTACGTTCCTTCATTCCGTTCCTTTATGACCTTAGCATATCAGTTTTTACAGAAAAAGTATATACGTATGATTGGAATATTAGACTATTTGGGCAATTTTCTAATTATTGGAACACTATATATTGATGTAATTTATATCTATGTACTATATATAGTTATTATTTCCTCGTCCCGTCTACTCCCGCAGTGCGATCCCCTCGCGGCCGCTTGCGACAATTTACATCTTACATAAAAAAAGGAGAAGCCTTCTGAAAGACTCTCCTCTTTTTAACCGAATCAAGTAGCGAAGCGGATTGCGAATATCTGCTTGACCCAGATCAAGTAAGCCCCCTGCTTTGCAGGCAGCGAAGCAGATCGCGAATATCCGCCAGACTCACAGCAGCTTATCTGTCAGCTCCGTCAATTCTTCTAACCTTCCGCACCGCCGGAAAAGATCGATGTAAAGCATCAGCTCCTCCCGGTTGGATACCTCCAGCTTTCGATTGATGCTGGTATTATGCTTACGCACCGTTGCCACGCTGACAAAGCTTCGTTCTGCCGCCGTCTGAACATCGCAGCCGTCCATAAACATCCGAAAGATCTGTGTCTCTGCCGGTGTCAGCCTGTCGATCCTTGATGTAAATTCCCGGAGCATGGTATCGATCTCCGGCGGAAGCTCACCGGTCTTTAATTCCTGACTTCTGCTTTGCAGGAAAGATACAAGGGCATCGATTTCCGAAATACCGGAGCGGATCCCCTTATGGACTCCGTTTTCCTCCGTTTCTCCCTGCTGCAAAGCCTTTAAGCTCCGCACGATCGGAGCCGAAAAGTGCCCGGATACCCCGCCGGCCAGAAGAAGGATCAGGATCAGGAACAGGGCCGTCCCCAGAAACCAGAGCTGCCGATATTTGAGGGATGCCTGCTCATAGCTGTCCTCCGGCAGCAATGTCAGCACCATCGGCGTCTGTCCACTGGAAAAACGTGCCTCTAACGGCGTTGCCAGCCCAAGATAGCGGGCCGCTTCGGTCGTAGCCGTCTGATAATATTTTCCGTTCCGGATCTCCATAAGTCCGTAGGATTTTAAATATGTACCTGCCGCATTGCCGACCATCGCCTTTGACAGATCATATTTTTTGCCCTCTGCCGGAGCCAGAAGCGTTACCATATTTCCGAAGCGGCTCTCTGCGGCCGGATAAGAAAGGACAAAGTAAAGCTGGCTTAACTCCACACCACAGATACCGCAAGGAACTCCGTTCTGATCTAACACCGGCACACATAACAGGGTGACATCCTCCCATGTATCTCTAAGGCGGAAGCGTTCTGTCCACACGGCTCCCTCGGCCAGACGGCTGCGGTTAAATTTCAGAAGCGTTTCATAGCAGGGGATCTGAGAGGTATCAAACTCCAGATTCCATCGGTTATGCATCTGGATCTGCTTTTTTCTGGCAAGATCGGCTGCTCCTCGAAAGTATACGATATGCTGGTTTGCCGTACCGACTGCTTTAAGATCGGAAAAGCGCAGGTACACCCCCATACGGGATGTGTCTGCATTTTCTGTTTTAGAATTTACTGTAGCGTCCAGCACAAAAAATGCGCCGCTGCAGGCATTGGAACGCAAAACTGTTTCCAGAGAGCCATATAGTGAATCCTCCAGATCAAGGATCAGCTGCGGGTCATCATTGGCATCTTGAAATGCTTTTCCGTGCTGAATCAGAACCTGCTCCATCGTCCGTGTGATCTCCTCGGAAAGGCTGATGCTCCTTGCCGTCAGGATATCTATCTGCTTCGTCATGGCCGAAACCGTATTCTGATGCTGCACAGTCAGCGCTTCACCGAGATTTCGTTCGGATCCCGGCATGGCACCTGCCGTATTAATGAGAACTACAGCCGCAGCAAATACGATCAGCACCATACAGACAAAATACAAAGTCAGCTTACGCTGCATGGATACCCCGACCTCATTCCAGTGACGCAGCGAATAACTGATCTTGTGGAATAAGCGACCCATTACGTCACCGCCTTTCTGATTCTTTCATTACTGCTGATAATCCCGCCTAAAATTTTCAAGTGTCGCCTTTACAAGCTCCTCCGGCGACTGCTCCGGATCCTCCGCAAAGGATCGGCGTGCGAGCTGAAGCTTCTGACGTACCATATCTTCAAATCTGGTTTCCAGATCCAGATACGCATCATACTGCGGTGCCGTGTAGAACGTGTATTCTCCCTGAGTCTTCATATAGGCCTCATACAAGGACTGGTACATCGGATCCTGAAGCCCGCTTATCGCATCCGGAAGATAGGTCTCAAAGGACTCCTTTTTAACCGGCATATATCCCAGTTGGGTAACAAATTCCACATTCCGCTCCGGATCTGTCAGCCATTTTAAGAAGGTCATACACGCCTTCTCCCTATCCGGAGTCGATTTTACCGTACAGATCCCGGCTCCCCGCTGCATCACCAGCTTTTCTCCTTTTTCAAAAACCGGGCACGGCATGGAAATAATGTTTACCTTTTCTGTGGTATTGTCTGCGTAAGTGACGGTATTGGAATAATATAAAACGCTGGCTGAGGAGGCCACCGACACGATGGAATCTCCTGTGCGAAGCGGCTCCGTCGCATAACCGCCCTGAAGCCAGACACCGCCTCGAATAGCTGCATCGGCATAGGGAGCCCAAACTCGATCAAAGGCCGGCCCGAAAGCAAGTGCGGTACCATCTTCGGTAAAGAACTGCTCTCCCAACGATTCCACTCCCACCTGAAAATAATTAAAGTGATAATCATGGACGAAGAATGGCTTTCCGTCTCCCGGGATATCCGGCGTCTGTTCATCCGTCCATTCCGTATAATCCTTTGCCAGACGGAAAACTCCTTCCCATGTCTCCAGATCGGAAAGTGTGGCACCGCTCTCTTTTGCATAACGGTCAAAGGCCGTCTCATTTACGAACATGATCTCCGTCGATTTTGCCACCGGCAGGATCAGCTGTCTGCCGTTTATCTGTCCCTCCGTAAGGAACGGAGCTACAAAACCGCTTAATTCCTCGTCCGTAAAATAATCGTTATAATCGACTAAGACGGTTTCATCCGGCATGGCAAGGACTGTCTTCGGATAGGAAACAAACATATCCGGCAGCTCCTCTGCCCCGGGATCACCAAAGGCCGACGAAAGGACATTTTCATGGATCGTATTGGTGTTGCTGACACTTCCTACCTGTACCTGAATATTCTTTTCTTTTCCGACTGTTTCATTAAAGTGTGCGATCATATCATTGAGTGGTGATTCTGCCTGACCACCGTATACATGCCAGATCGTAACGGTAACCGGCTCTTTTGCTGTCATCTTACCGCATCCGGCCGTGCTCATAATCGCTGCCAGCCCGAACAGGCTGTATCGCAACAGACTGTTGATTCTCTTTTTCATAATCATGCGATCCCCTCCTGCTGATATTATCCTTATTTCATCCTTCACTGATATAAGCATAAAACTACCTCTATTATACCTTTTTTTCAAAATACGTATAGACTTATCTGGAAATTTCATCAAAGATTGTTAAGAATTGGGCGAAAGCGTAAAGCGGACATTCGCAATCCGCTTCGCTACTTGCTCATGAACGCAGTCGCTTCGCGATCTGTCAGTGGGAGCTTTCAACTCCCACTGACATAAGCATCCCCCTCACCCACCGCTTAGTGC
>Ga0129312_1001052_pt1 | contig 17915 bp, 14 predicted proteins | sample O827metagenome_FD_94434 | JGI IMG/M metagenome (GOLD analysis project Ga0129312, IMG submission 94434) | Orangutan group fecal microbial communities from Wisconsin, USA - O827 metagenome | ecosystem: Host-associated > Mammals > Digestive system > Large intestine > Fecal | place: USA: Wisconsin... | reverse complement strand
TTACCAGACGAACCGGGTCATCAGATGGAATAGAAATCTCTAAATCCAGCGGAAGTTTGATTTGATAATACAGAGAAAATGAGGTATAATCTCTCTGTATTATTTTGTTTAGTCGCATAAACTAATTATACCACGAACGCCGGGCTTTTCGAAGCTCGGCGTTTTGTGTTGGGAATATGAAATGAGCTGCCGCACGTTAGTGCGACAGCCCCTTTTTTTTATGGGAAAGTACAGTTTTTTGACCAGAAAGTGGTGATAAAATAAATAGGGGAGGGTACAAAATGTATGATGAAAATGCATTAAATTACAATAGGGTTTTAAATTTTATGGAAAGTGCACCAGCCAATATTTTCTTTAAGGACACAGAATGCAGGTATCGTTTTGTTACAGAATTATGCAGTGTGCTGAATGGGGGAAAAGAACACAGCATTATCGGAAAAACTGATTTGGAAATTCAGATATTTCCAGATTTAGGACGTCTGTATTACGATGATGATAAAAAAATTCTGGAGACTGGAGAAGGAAGTGAATATATTAGTGAATTTCCGCTGGAAACAGGAAACTTATATTATGAAATAAAAAAGAGTCCTGTGATTGAGGATGGAAAAATTATTGGTATCGTTGGCATCGTCAATGATATTACAAAATTGATGACCCTGGAAAAACAATTAGAAGAGCTGTCGTTTAAAGATAAGCTAACAGGCCTGTATAACCGGAACTATATGGAATCCAGAGTAAAGAAATATATACGCGCGGAAGATTTTCCGGCTACTTTGATCATGGCGGACTGTAACTATCTAAAAAAAGTAAATGATACGTTAGGTCATGAATATGGAGACATGCTTTTGCGGCAAATGGCAAAAGCGATTGAGGATACAATACCGAAAGAGTGCATTCCCATGCGTATTGGCGGCGACGAGTTTTTGATACTTTGCCCGAAGTTTACCGCTGATATGGCGGAAAAACTGATAGCGGAAGTTAAACAATGCTTTATTGCCAGAAGTGACAGCATTCTGAAATTGGATGCGGCATTTGGATATTATACTGCTGAGGATGACACTCTTGATTTTCATGACGCACTTCGTCTGGCAGACCAGGCAATGTATGAGGACAAAAGAAGATCACGTGAAAATAATAAGTAATATGGCGGGTTTTCTTCCGGAAAAGTAATAAAAAAGCCGGATAAAGCTGGTGACTACTGTGTAGCTTGCTCACAATTCACCAGCTTTTTCAGCGAAGAGGAGAAAGGACGCATGGCAGAAAAAGAACTGAGAAGAATGAGCCGGACGGAGCTCATTGAAATTATATATGCGCTGAAAAATGATTCGGAGCGCTTGGAGAAAGAAAATAAAAATTTAAAAGAACAGCTGGAAAAACGTGAGATCCAGATCGGAGAAGCGGGATCTATCGCGGAAGCTGCTGTGAAGTTAAACCGGGTATTTGAGTCTGCGCAGGCAGCGGCAGATGATTACCTTGCTTCTATAAAAAAGGAGCAGGAACAGGCTGAATTCTTGAAGGAAGAGGCATGGAGAATTTTTGAAGTGGCACAGAAAGACGCAAAGTCTCTTCAGGAAAAGACAGAAAAAGAAGCTGCTGAGATCATTCAGAAAGCGAAGATGGAGGCAGAAGATAACCTCAGCCAAAGCGGGGGTGAGGTCTGATGGAACATAAAATAGCGCAGGTCCAGATTCCGTCACTTACGGAAGTTGAGAAAGAGCGAAAGCGGCTCGCGTATAGAAAAAGATACAGGAAAGTATTAAACAGCACGGTCTGTTCCCTCCTGGTGGTGGCTGCCGCGGCGGTTCTTTTGGCGACTCTGCTGTTTCCTGTCATCCAGGTGTCCGGATCTAGTATGGAGCCAACGCTCTATGATCAGGACTTTCTCTTCCTTGTAAAAAGGAATAATTATGAGATCGGAGAACTCTGCAGTTTCAGCTGGCAGAATAAACTTCTCATAAAAAGGATCATTGGTGGCCCCGGTGATGTGATCGATATTGATGAGAACGGCGCTGTCAGTGTGAATAATGAAATATTGGACGAACCGTATGTGGATGAGCTTGCACTTGGCGAGTGTGATCTTACGTTCCCTTATCAGGTACCGGAAAACAGGTACTTTGTTTTGGGAGATCATCGCAGTGTGTCGATCGACAGCCGGAGCAGCGCAATCGGATGTATCGAGAGAACACAGATCGTTGGACAGGTACTTTTTCGGGTCTGGCCGCTGAAACGGTTCGGTCGCATCAGATAGTGGGGAATTTAGATGGAAAGAACATTGCGCGAATATATAAAAAGGTTTCAGAAAAACCACAGGAATGGAAGAAGGTATATCGCAGTACTTTTGATCCTGGCGGTGATCACCGTACTTGTGGTCAACTGGGACCTGCGAGGAATAGGAATCGCGGTAACTGCGGATTATGAGTGCGGAATGGAAGAGCATGTCCATGATAAAGACTGTTATGAACTTGTATGTGAGAAGAACGGAAAAGACGGCGATATCATATGGTCGGAACTGGATGAGGATGCAGATATGGCAGAACCAGAGACTGAGCCAGATGAAGATCAGGATATCGCTTCTCCGTCTGACGCGGATAAAAATGACTCCGGCGATGGAACGCATATCCATACGAAGAAGTGCTACAAACTGGTATGTGAACTGCCGGAACATGTTCATACATCAAAGTGTATGAGCGATATCACGTCTAATACTGAGACTCAGGATGACTGGGAATCTACACTTCCGGAATTTACAGGCGATGAAAACCAGGCGCAGAGGATGGTCGCGGCTGCAGAGAGTCAGCTCGGGTACCATGAAAGCGAGGATAACTTTAAACTTGCGGATGACGGCGTGACAAAACAGGGATATACCCGGTACGGTGAGTGGTACGGAAATCCGTATGGAAACTGGAGCGCTATGTTTGCGGCGTTCGTCCTGCATTATGCGGGCGTTTCAAAGGTGGATTTTCCTGTAAATTCCGGATGCCAGGCATGGAGCGTGGAACTTAAACAGAAGAAGCTTTACGAAAATGCCGGGGCATATGAGCCAAATTACGGAGATATTGCGTTCCTGGATCTGGACGGTGACAGTCAGGCAGACCATACAGGAATCGTTGCGGACATGGAACGGGATGAGGACGAGAAACTTATCTCAGTTACCGCGATCGTAGGTGACCTGGATGATGAGGTAGAAGAGGCACAGTATGAAGTGTCGGAACCGGAGATCCTGGGATACGGGGTTCTTCCGGAGAACAGGATCAATATTCTTCCTACGGATGATACTTCACAGAAACTGGAAGACGCGGCAGATCAGCTGGAGGTCATTCTTTATAAGAAAGTTGGGAGTGAGTGGCAGGAAGTTGCAGATAATGGAACGGTCAATGATCAGGACGAAATCAAGATATCAATAAAATATTCGATTCCTGCGAATAAGGTGACGGATGAAAATCGTACATTGCTGTATCAGCTTCCTGAGGGAATTTACCCGAAAGAATTTCTTTCAGGAAAGATAACGGGAAAGATCGCGGAAAACGACTATGACGATCTGGGAACCTATATGATCGATGAAAACGGACTTGTAAAATTTGTTTTCAATGATCAATTTATTTCAAACAATGCCGAGTTTAAGGGCGGACTGGAAATGGTAGGAAAAGCGAGCCTGAAGTCAGACAGTACCGGAGAAAAAATCAAGTTTACAACCGATGGAAAGACATACACGATCTTGCCGAAGGAGGAAAAGAGCGACCTGACAGTGAAGAAAGAGGTCACAAAGATAGAGGACGGAAAACTGTGCTATACAATTACGGCAAAGTCAGAGAGTGGGACAAAGGATGCAGTAAAAGTGCAGGACTGGCTTGCATGGAGCGGATTAAAAAATGTAACTGCACAGGATCCGACTGTAAAGAAGGATAATGTGGATGTCATCTATGATAAAACAACAGATTATACAGTTAGCTTGGCAGAGAATGATGGAGGATCGGGGCATCGTCAGTTCGAGTTGACGCTCCCCCGATTGGGGGCTGGTGAGATCTATACGATCACGTACCTTGTCGAGTATGGAGAAGTCAGTTCAAAAGATGGCGCTTCCTGGATCGGAAACACCGCAAAAGGATTTGACGGATCTGATCAGAAAAGCGAATCAAGGACCCAAACGGAAATTTCCAAAAAGATGATCGATAAAACGGGCAGTAAGACAGACAACAACAATGCTGTCGAGTGGACGATCCGCGTCAACCCGGAAAAATGGGCAGACGCAGCCGGAACATGGAATATTTCGGACATCTTAAATGGGGAAACATTTGACTTATCTGCAGCCGAGAATCTTCGGGTCATAAAAGAAGATGGAAATAATATCCAGACGGATGTGACAGAAAAATTCTTAAATAATAGCGGAACGATTCAGGTGGAAGCCGGATGTTCCTATACGATCACCTATAAGACCCCGGTTGATTTCGGCACAGATACCTCAAAAAAGTATACGAATACCGTTTATATCGATGATGGAGATCATCATTATTCAGCAGATAGCTCTGAGACTGTAAGACAGAACGATGAGTTCAAGGAAAAGAAAGCAGCGGATCAGACACAGGAAGACACAGATCTTATCAGACAGCTTTGGACGATCACTTTAGATCCGAAAAAGGGCAGTGAGGATGCGCTGGAACTTACGGATACGATGTTGGATAAAAGGGGAGAAATAGATCCCACTGTACACTGGACAACAAAGGAGGCGCTCGAGTCCGCGTTAGTGGAATTGGAGAAAGAAGCAATCCAGTGGGAATTGACCTGTTATGATGAAAACGGAGTTGAGGTGAGTGACAACGGGACAAAGGTTACAAAATTCGCGCTGAAACTTATGCCGGAATCTTCCTGGAATGGTAATGCGGTGACGATCAGTTATAACAGCTGGTTTTCTATTGAAGGTATAGCCGAGGGCGATTCTTTCCAGGTTGTGAACCGGGCGCAGATGAACGGTGTGGACCATGATGCGACAGCGGTCTGGGAAAAGAAGAAACGCCTGTATAAATACGTGATGGCGGCGGATCCGTATGGAAACCAGGTATGGCATTCCGGTGCGTATGATGTTGATTATGACGCGATAAAGAATGAACTTACCTACCGGATCATTGTGGTGCCGGAAAGCAATGAGAATGATCTGGTTGTGGAAGATGTGCTTCCCGTAGGAATGCTCTTTAAAGATGGCAGTGTGGATATTAAATTTACCGAGGTAAATAATCATGCCAGCAACTCACCCTATATACTTGATTCCTATGATATTCGATCGGAAGAACATAAGCCGGATATTCAGATCGATGGAAATCATCTGATCGTTACGATCAAGAGTGGATTCCCGCAGCGCGCGGCAGGCGGCAAGTTCGGATTTGCCATTGACTACACGGTGGAGATCGATGACAGCTTCTGGAACGACCTTGGGAATACGGAAAAGAATTATGAGAATATCGTAAGCTGGAACGGCAGAAATGAAAGTCAGGATACGACGGTCAAACATAGGGTTCCGGTTGTAGAAAAAGATGGTGTACAGGTGGAAGCTCCGGATACTGGAGCACCATCCAGAGATATCCAATACTGGGTTACGATCAACCAGGCAGGAAAGCGGTTAAACGGCGGAAAACCGTTGACGCTGTATGATAACCTTGTGACAAATGGGGTTTCCGTTTCCTTGGATCCAAATCATGTGAAGCTCTACAGCTATGATAGGGACAAGGAAGCAGATCATTATAAAGGCCAGCTCCTTACCTCGTCAGCGTTCCAGTTCCAGTTTGATACCGAGAAAAAGCAGCTTACGGTGATCGTTCCGGACGAAACCCCGTGTGTACTGGAATACATTTACACGGTTGAAAACATGAATAATAAGACCGCGGCAACATTCTCAAACAGTGCGGAGCTTACTGGATCCGGTGAGACAACTGCGAAGAAAGACATTCAGGTTGTGGAGGCGGACTCCAGTGCCTGGGTCATTAAGTCGGATCAGCTTACGATCATCAAAGTGGACGCAGACAGGTATCAGGTAACTCTGCCAGGGGCGGAATTCCAGCTGGAAGAACTGCAGAATAGTGACAGCTGGATCGCGGGCGGATCGTATACAACAGGAGATGATGGCACCTGCCGTATCTCATTGTCGGCAACAGACAGAGATCAGCTGTACCGGATCACTGAGACCAAGGCACCGGACGGATATGAGAAAAACGGGAAACCGTATTATATAGTACCGCTTGGGGCAAATACCACAAAAGATAACTGGATAAACAGCAACAAGTGGAAGCTTAACAGCCTGAATATCAGCCAGTCAGAGATCACATTCATTGAATATGATGGATACGATGTGCTCTATGTGCCAAACGAGATGACAACTCTGAAGGTTGTGAAAATGTGGCAGAACAACAATGGTGAGCCGGTTGAAGGTTCGAAAGAAGTCAAGGTACAGCTGTATCGGAATATACAGATGCTGGACTGCAAGAATATTACGGTCCGGTTTGTGGATTATACAAATACTGTTTGTATGGAAAAAAGGTATCAGGTAAAACCGGAAACAGAATTTAGTTTCCAGCTTACCGGATGGTCCAATGGAATTACAGTAAATGATGGGAAAAAGGATGAAGTGATGCAGGAGACAAATGGAGAAATCCATTTTGTTTATACTAACGTGACCGACGATACAACATTCACAGTAAAGTATGGATGGCGTGGCATGGAATCGTGGGACGGATTCAAGGCGTACTATACTCCGGCTGAATGGAAAACGGAAAGCAGTGAAGCTGCCGGGGATCCGGTAACATTAACTCCGAATAATGGGTACAGTTATGCCTGGGAGAATCTTCAGAAACAGGGAGATGACGGGAAGCTTTACTATTACACTGTAGAGGAGGTCGATCCGTCATCCGGTTATACTGTCATTTACATGAACAACGAAGGAATCCAGTGCGGAGAAATCGCTGTTACAAACAGGAAAGAAACGGGCGGCGGGGATTACACGCTCCCGGAGACCGGTGGAACCGGTACAATACCGTTTAGAACAGCGGGCCTGGCAATTATCAGCCTGGCGCTGCTGTCTAATGGAATTCTGAGGCGCAGAGGAAAGGGGGAAAACTGAGGCACACAGAATTCAGTCAATAAATGAAGAAGAAATGAAAAAATACGAAGGAGAGGAAATTACAAGATGAGAAGTATAAGAAAACTCAAACAGATCTTTGCGATGGCGCTGGCAATGATCATGATGTTTGCGATGAGCGTTCCGGTGCTGGCGGACGAGGCAGCAAACGCAGCTTATTCTATTACAATTAAAAACGCAGTAGGAACATATAACGCGTATCAGGTATTCGGGGGAGATCTGGTGACTGACAGTGAGGGCAAACAAATCCTGTCCAATGTAGAATGGGGAAGTGGCGTAACCCCATTTACATATCAGGAGATGACCGAGGCAAAAGATATTGCGGAGTTTCTTTCTGGAAAGGGTGAAGATGAGGCAAAAGCTTTTGCTGATGAAGCTGCCAAGCATGTTAAAACTGCTGCTTCTGGAACAGCAACGGCTGATGGCGGAAAAGCTGTAATCTCCGGCCTTGAACCAGGTTACTATGTAATTCTTAACACACTGGGCGATGATGATAAAAATGAATCTGTTTCCAGATACATTCTTCAGATCACCGCAGATCAGGAAGTAGAGAACAAAGCGGATGTTCCGTCTTTTGAGAAGAAACTGAAAGATATCAACGATACTACTGATAAGGATTATACAGGATGGCAGGATTCAGCCGATTATGATATTGGTGATAAGATCCCGTTTAAACTGGAAGGTACAGTAGCGGCAAACTATGACGAGTATAAGGGCGCGTATAAGTTTGTTTTCCATGATCAGGAAGAGGCAGGATTAACATTCATGCCGGAGTCGGTAAAAGTTTTCGTAGATGACCAGGAAATTACAAGCGGTTATAAAGTAAAAACGAGTGGACTTGACGATGGCTGTACATTTGAAGTAATATTTGAAAATCTGAAAGATATTAATTCGGTCAAGACCGGCTCTAAAGTCCGTGTCGAGTACAACTCTGAACTGAATGATAGCGCGGTACTTGGACAGAAAGGAAATGCCAACAAGGGAAAACTGGAGTTCTCTAATAACCCGAATAATGAGCAGGGCGGAACCGGAGAGACACCATGGGATAACGTTATCGTATTTACATATCAGGTAACTGCTGATAAATATCACATGGTTGACGGTGAGAAAACAGCACTGGAAGGTGCAAAATTCGGATTGTATAAGGAAGTGCCGGAAGGAACGACCGGTGCCCAGACGATCCAGATAAAAGGTCAGGACGTAACTGTTATCAGCATAGGAGAAAAAGAAGGAGAAGCTGACAGCCAGGGAGTAAAGTGCATCTTCAACTGGAAAGGGCTGGATGACGGTAATTATGTTATTGTAGAGACTCAGACACCGGCTGGCTATAACACTGCTGATCCAATCGAGTTTACGATTACTGCTGAGCATGATGTCACATCCGATGACCCGCATCTGACACAGCTGAATGGAGGCGATTTAGTTACTGGTGATGTTAGCACCGGTATTCTTTCAACCAGCATTGAAAATAAATCCGGCACAACCTTACCGTCTACCGGCGGTATCGGTACAAGAATCTTTTATCTTGTCGGAGGTGTGCTCGCTGCCGGAGCGGCAATTCTTCTGATCGTAAAGAGACGTATGAGCAGAGAGAACTAATCCTGTCGGAAAACAGGTGAACGAAGCGAAAAATGTGAATGCTTCATAATGAAAACGGATGGTGGGGATCCAGAGCCCGGGTCCCCGGATCCATCCAGATAACATCAGGGAGTGACCCATGAAAAAAAACTTAAGTACGATCATACTGGTCCTTGTATTTTTCGTGGGCCTGTCCGTGCTGTTATATCCGTCTGCCAGCAATTTTGTAAATGAGAGAACGCAGACACGCGCTGTGGCAAGTTATGATAAGAGTGTTGCTGAGATGGATGAGGCCGACTATACAGCTTATTTTGAAGCGGCTGATGAATACAATAAAACTTTGGCAGAAAAAACGTCAGCATTTTATGCACCAGAGGAGATCCCGGATTATGATATGACCATGGATGTTACAGGAACTGGTATCATGGGATATATCGCTATTGAGAAGATACGCGTAAAACTGCCGATCTACCATGGAACTTCGGCCGGAGTCCTGCAGGAGGCGGCAGGCCATCTGCAGGGAACAAGCTTTCCTGTAGGCGGAGAGAGTACCCATGCAGTGATATCGGCCCACCGCGGACTTCCCAGGGCAAAACTTTTTTCAGATCTTGACAAAGTGGAAGTGGGCGATACGTTCACTATCAATATTCTGGACAGGGTACTGACGTATGAGGTGGATGATATTTCCATTGTACTGCCAAACGAGACAGAAAAGCTTCAGATCGAGCCGGGAAAAGACTATGTGACATTGATGACATGCACTCCATACGGAGTTAACACGCATCGCCTTTTGGTGCGCGGACACCGGATCGAAACTGCGGAGACAAAAGTGATCCATGTAACGGCGGAGGCATTTCGAATCGAACCGATCATGGTGGCACCGGTGATTGCGGTTCCATTTCTGTTGATTCTGCTTATATGGATGCTCTTTTACCCGGAAAAGAAATCAAAACGAGGAGATAAATGATGAAGAAAGGAATAAATGCCAGCTTGACGATATGGATGGTGCTGCTTCTGCTGATACTGGAGGCATTCCCAGCGGCGGCGGAGACGGCTTCGGTCATACCGGATCCTGCGCGTCAGGGAACGATCTCTGTGACGTTGAAAAGCGATGTGAGCGGACGTGTTGTCACCTCAGGGGAATTTACTTTATATCAGGTTGCGGATATGGAGCTGGAAGATGGAAATATCAGCTATGTGTACACAAACGGGTTTGAAAACTGCGGAATTGAGCTTGGAGATCTGAATGATGGTAATCTCCCGAAGAAGCTGAGAGAAAAGATCTCCAGCTCTTCGTGGAAAAACGTACAGAATGTGGGAAAAGATGGAACAATTAAGTTTTCTGGCCTGCAAGCCGGACTGTACCTTATCGTGAATACGAGATCACCGCGTGGCTATTACCGGGTGAATTCTTTCCTCGTGAGCATGCCAATACAGGAAAACGGAGCATGGACCTATGATGTAGAGGCAAGTCCAAAGATGGAGATAGCGAAAATGGATCAGCCGGATGATTCCGATGAGCCGGATGAGCCGCGCAGACCGCATGTGCCGGATGCACCGGTTCCTGATCATCCGAATGAAACTGTTTCTCCGGAAACAACTACACCTTCCTATGCGGCTCCGGATTTTCCAACCGATACGTTTGTGCTGGACGTAAAAGCTGAAAAGGAGAAGAGGGAAGAACAGAGTGTCCTGCCACAGACTGGGCAGTTAAACTGGCCAGTTCCGATATTGGCAGTCTCCGGCATGCTGTTATTTGCTGCAGGCTGGGCATTAAAGAGAGGAGAAGAGGAGGATGAAAAATAAGATCGGAAACATGTGCATGATTCTGGGAGCAGTGCTGGTGGGAATGGCGCTGTCCCTTTTCCTGTATAACCGCTGGGACGCGGACCGGGCGGGACGTGCGTCGGATGAAGTGGTGGCGCAGATGGAGAGCATGGAAAATGCACAGGAAGAGGATGCCGCGGAGACAACTGCGGAAACATCGGTGGGAGAAGACTTCATGGATCCGGATACACCGATGAAGACCATGGAAGTCAATGGTTATTCTTATATTGGAACACTCTCGATTCCGGCGGTCAGCCTCAAGCTGCCTGTCATGGAAGAGTGGAGCTATGCGGGATTAAAGATCGCGCCGGGAAGGTATTCCGGTTCCCTCTATTCGGATGACCTGGTCATCGCGGGGCATAATTACCGGAAACATTTCAGCCCGATCAAGTGGCTTCATCCTGGGGATGAGGTGGATTTCACAGATGTGGAAGAGCATGTCTGGAAATATGAGGTAGCTGAGGTTGAGACCCTGGAACCGACGGATATTGAAAAGATGACCGTGAGCAGTGAGACGGACGACTGGGATCTGACGCTGTTTACATGTACGCAGAGCGGAAAAATGCGCTGTGCGGTAAGATGTGTGAGAATAGGAAAGATGCGCTGAGCCTGGAAATGTCGGGCAGTCGGGAGAAATAGAAAAACGCTGGAAGATCATGATATACCGTTCAGGACGGCATGTCATGAAGTTCCAGCGTTTTGATGTATACGGATGCGGTTACCGTCTTCCGCGAGCCCCGGCATGCAGGATCAGTTTAAACACACCTGCCTGTTCTAACGTCTTCGCCACGAGGAAAAAGATCACGGAGTCCACCGGCCACTGGATCAGGTTCTTGATGGCTCTGGCTGGCAGGATCGCTAAGAATCCTTTTCCGTTTAAGAGTGTCAGCCAGTAGGTTCCGAGGATGATGTTGCACAGAACGATCACCACGAGCTTCGCCGTAAGAATCCGCGGCAGGGACAGATTCTTCTTATAAAAGAAGAGACCGTAAATAAATGCCGCAAGCATGGCGTTGAACGTAAAGCCCGGCATAAACCCGCCATCTGGCTTCAGCATAAACTTGATCACGTCCATAGCACCGCCGAATAATCCGCCGACAACAGGTCCAAACAGGTAATCCACCAGCATGTTCGGAATCGAGCCAAAGCCGATCTTCAAGTTTGGCGTGATCTTAAAGGAGTAATATCCGAGTACAACGGACAGCGCGCCGAACATGGCGCAGGTAGTGATAGTGGTGACCTTCTTAAATTCACGGGATGATTCAAAGATCCTGGAAAAGAGGTCGCTTGAGCTTTTCTGCATAAAAAAATACCTCCTTTGCAGATTCTCGGACCACAACAGGAGATAATAGACGGAGCTATCTTCTGATGCAGCGGGATGCGATATGTGCACCGCGGGAACTTCCCTTCGTCCTGCCAGCAACTCCCTGTCTGGCGGGCACTTGACGCGCACACGTCTACTCTGCATGTTTGTTTGATTTTCAGGGCGGTTGGCGCTCTGATGCAATTACAGTATCATGAAATGGGAAGATTGTAAAGAAGAACTTTGACGGGGCAGGGAAAATGGGATAAGTCACCAGAAATGACGATTGTAATGGAGAGACTGTGAGCGAGGATATGAAAAAGAGGTGAGAAATGGGGATTTTTCTCACCTCTAAAAACTTAAACTACGGTGTCTGGAGGGAACCGTCAAAGTTTCTTGTCTGTGTCCATGTGGTTACCGGATGTGCCGGCGGGTATTTCTTGGCGGCTTCTTCGTCGATCTCTACGCCGAGACCCGGAAGATCATTTCCGTATACAAAGCCGTCATTTCCGTACTCCGGCATGTTTTTGAATACTTCATGCAGCGCTTCATCCGCGTCGTGGCCTTTACTCTGCTGAAGAAAGTCATATGTCCGTACTCCGCTCCACTCCTGAAGACCAAAGTTCGGGATCGCAAGGTCAATATTGATAAGCGCGGAAGCTGCAACCGGGGACAGATCCGGCGGACAGTGCCAGCATGTACGAACGCCGAACTCTGCGGCAAACGCAGCCATGCGGAGCGCAGGAGTGATTCCTCCAATATCGGAAATGTGAGCGCGGAGGTAATCGACGCTTCGATCGATCACGGCATTGTGCCATTCATTGTTATTCACATACAGTTCGCCGTGGCTTAAAGGCGTTGTACAGTAGTTATGGATCTCCCGCAGCCAGCTGACATTCTCAGGAGAAACGACATCCTCTAAGAAGAACAGACGGAACTGATCCATTTCTTTACAGAAACGTCTGGCCTCGATCGGATTAATGCGCTCGTGGACATCATGGATAAACTCCAGGGAGTCACCAAAATGGGAGCGGAGCTTTTCGAACATTTTTACGGTGTTTCTCATATATGCCGGAGAATCGATGTAAGTACCGATCGGTGCTCCCTTGGCTGCCTGCTCCGGCGGCGCTCCAAATGGCGTCCCGCCGTAGATTCCGTTCTGGCAGCGTACATAGCGGAGACCTACCTCCTGGTATTTTTCAATATTCTCAATCAGTTCTTCGACAGTTGCGCCATCGGCGTGTTGGTATACAGGAATAGCTTCTCTTAACTTTCCGCCAAGCAGCTGGTAGACAGGCATATTCGCCATCTTTCCTTTAATATCCCAGAGAGCCATATCGACACCGGAAATAGCGTTATTCTCGATCGGGCCGGAGCGCCAGTAACCGTTCTGGTGCATCAACTGCCAGAGATCGGAGATACGGTCAACATCACGGCCGATCAGTAAGGGTTCAATATACTGCTCGATCAGATTTTTAATGGTAGCTGTACGATATGAAAAGGTAGCACAGCCGAGACCATATAAGCCCTGTTCGGTTGTTTCTACTTTTACAACGAGAAGATTAATTCCGCCGGGAGCTGTTTCAATTGCCCGGACGGCACGGATTTTTGGAATCATAAAGTTTCCTCCTTATGAAGAGATTAAACAAATACAAACTTGTAATACAAATATACTATAATGGATTACATAAAAAAATACAAGTAAAAATAGATAAATAAATCAAAATGAGCAAAATGCACATATTTATGAGCAAAATGTGTGCAAAACATATAAAAATATACATGATATGGCGGGAATGTTGACAAAACAAATAATACATGCTACCATCTACTTGTAGTACAAGTTAAACCACAAGAGATTTTGGAGGGTATGTTATGAAAAGAAAATTGGCAGTTGTTTTAGCAGCAGCGATGGCTGCAATGTCTATGACTGGATGTCTGGGAAATACAGCGTCTACTACAGCGACAACCCAGGCAACTACAGCAGCGGTTGCAGAGACTTCTGCGGAAGCTGCAACAGACGCAGCACCAGCGGCAGCAAATGAAGACTACACATATCAGTTTGATACAGCGAATGTTGAGAGTCATACATTTTCTTTATCAACAACAGCATCCAGCGGAAGCGCATTGGCAGATGTAACTCATCATTTTGCTGACAGAGTAGAGGAACTTTCTGATGGAAAGATGAAAGTAGATGTATTTGAGGGCTCCGCACTGGGAACCGAGGCACAGAACCTGGAAGCATTAACAGCTGGTACACTTGATATGGCAGTAATCGCTGTAGAGTTCTATGTAAACTCTATTCCGCAGCTGGGCGCTTTAATCCTTCCGTATATGTATGATGACTATGATCAGGTACAGAAAGTACTTGAGAGCGAGGCTGGACAGTATGCGTCTGAGCAGCTTCGTGAGGTTGCGAAAGTACAGAACCTTGGATATTACGTAATGGCATTCCGTAATATGTACACAACAAAACCGATCAACAGCGCTGAGGACTTAAAGGGATTCAAGATGAGAGTTCCGGAATCTTCCCTGTATGTAGATACATTCCGTATGTTAGGCGCAGCTCCGACTCCGTTAGCATCTGGTGAGATCTACACAGCGCTTGATACAGGCGTTGTAGAAGGTGTTGAGAATACTCCGGACAGCTGCTTACATCTGTCCTGGTTTGAAGTTGCTCCGTACTTCAATAAGACAAACCATCTGAATGCCCCGACAACATTCTCCATGTCCGCATCTGTTTTTGATAAGTTAAACGATGATGAGAAGAACTTATTATTACAGGCTGGTCTGGATGCTTCTCATTACGGACTGGAATCCACAAAGACTTCCGACGCAGAAAACCGTAAGGCTCTGGAAGATAAGATGACATTCATTGATTCCGATGTTGACTCCATGCGCGCAATGATTGATTACAACGCATATGAGTTTATGCAGTCCGACGAAGCTAAGAAGTTATTTGAGCTGGTACAGGAGAATAAGTAATCCGAAACATATATTGTGAATATTAATTCGCATGTACAGGCGGGCAGTGTCAAGTCTGCCCGCCTGTTTTTTACGATTCTGTTTGATATCGGTGGAGGGATTTCATGATAGAAGTGTTGAAGAAAATAAAGGATGTCATAGATAAATTACTGTTAGGGGTAATTATCGTTTTATTCTTGATGATGTTCGGCGTTACCAACCTGAATGTTATCACGCGTTATTTCTTTAATAGCCCAATTGTATTTTCTGTAGAAATGGGACGTTATTGTTTCGTGTCGATCATTTTCCTGGGAGCGATCTTTACAACAAAGGAGGATCGCCATATCCATGTAGACTTTTTCACGGGAATGTTCCCTGAAAAGGTACAGAAAATAATTGCGCAGTTTGGACGCCTTTTAATGGCGGTGTTTTTTGGAATTGTTACAGTGTACACATGCCGTATGGCAATGCTGAATATTTCAGTTTCCTCGTCAGCAATGAAGATTCCAATGGCTGTTCCGTATGGAATTATGGCATTTGGATGTGCGGGAATTGTATTGGAGTCTGTCATCAATATCATTCAATTCCATTTGGGCCTGAAAGAACATAAAAAAACTATTGAGGAGGAAATGTAAATATGTCAGTGTTATTGATATCGTTTTTTGCACTCCTTCTGATCGGAGTTCCGGTTGCGGCCGTTATGGGAATTTCGTCCATGCTGTACCTGTTGGTAAGAGGGGCTGATATCCTCACGATTCCGCAGCGTATGTTTGCCGGAGCCGATTCTTTTACCTTAATGGCAATTCCGTTATATATTTTTGCGGGCGAAATTATGAACCGCTGCGGAATTACGAGAAGAATCTTTAAATTTGCCTCAGAGATCGTAGGATTCCTGCCGGGCGGACTTGCGTTGGTAAACGTACTTGCGTCAACCATGTTTGCCGGAATTTCCGGTTCAACGTCCGCGGACGTTGCGTCCTTAGGTGTCATGGAGATCGGCGGTATGACTGAGGCTGGATACAGCAAGTCATATTCAACAGCGATTACATGCGCATCCGCGACGATCGGTTCCATTATCCCGCCGTCGATTCTGATGGTACTCTATTCCTCCATCACTGGAATTTCCTGTGGTAAGTTGTTCGTAGCCGGAATGGTTCCGGGAATTATGGTATGTGTATCACAGATGTTGTACTGTCTTTATAAAGCGAAAACGGATCCGGAAAACTGCGATGGAAACTATCGCCCGAAGTTCAATTTCCATAATTTCCTTGTGGCAGCAAAGGATGCCATCCCGGCTATGATTATGCCGGCAATCATTATCGGTGGAACCTTAACTGGTGTGTTTACCGCAACGGAAGCTGGCGCGGTTGCTGGCCTGTATGGTGTACTGATCGGCGTATTTTATTACAGAGAATTCAGTTTCCAGGATATGATCGAAACAATCAAATCCACTGCGTTTACTGTTGGACAGAGTTCCCTGATCTTTGCGGCGACAAGCGCATTCAGCTACTGTATCGCTATCTTACAGCTGCCGAATAAGCTGAGCATGTGGATCTCCGGACTTACAACAAATGTATATATCATCATGTTCTTAATGATTCTTGCTATGATGATCATCGGATGCTTTATGGATACGACTCCGGCGGCAATCATTATGGTGCCGATTTTCCAGCCGTTAGCTGCAAGTTTCGGCTTTGATGCGATCCATTTTGGTATGGTTATGGTACTGACATTTATCTTTGGCGGAATTACCCCGCCGGTAGGCGCGACACTCTTCATCGCAAGTTCTGTTGGTCAGATTTCGCTGGCAAAACTTGTAAAAGATATGTGGCCGTTGATCCTTTTATTCTTTATTGTAATGATGCTGGTAGCGTATATCCCGGCGTTATCAACGTTCCTTCCGGCGTTGGTAGCATAAAATACAGCTTTTTTTCATGGGGGCTTGCGTTTTGGAATCTGTACATTTAGAATAAGAACAGAAAACTCATTTTAAAGGAGTTGTACATACATGGGCAAGTCGGAAAATGTGACCGATCATATTATGCAATACATGAAAAATAAAATTAACGATGGAAGCTGGGCTGTAGGAAAGAAGATTCCTTCGGAAAATGAACTGTGCAGGGAACTGGGATACAGTCGTACAAGTATCCGAAGCGCAATTCAGAGATATAATGTTTTGGGAGTTTTTCGCAGTGAACGCGGAAAAGGAACCTTTGTATGTTCTGAGCAGGTATTTCTTCCGGATGATCTGAGACTTGACAAAAGTAAACTGGATCAGGGAAGCATGCAGAATTATATGTTGTGGCTTCAGGCGAGAAATACCATAGAGCCGGAGATTGCCTACCGGGTAGCCCAAAAAGCTACGCCGGAACTGGTTGAAAGACTTCGCCGGATCAACAATGAACAGCATAACGCAGTTGGAAACCCTGCATTATATAATCAGAAGGACATGGAATTTCATATGACTCTGGCGGAAGCGTATGGAAATCCAATTATTACCAATATTATGCGTCAGCTGCTGGGAAATCCCAATATGCTGACCTGCGGAAATGATCAGTTTGGATTCCTTGGAGGAATTTATTATCATGTTCTTATTACGGACGCAATCGCCCGAAAGGACGCAAAAGACGCAAGAAAACTTATGGATGAGCATGGACATGCAAAAAAACCTGTAGAGAGTTCTGAACAAACAGAATAATGGATTATTTAAGGAATGCCGGATCGTGATTTTCACGCTTAGCATTCCTTTTTTGCGGAGAAATACATTCGGAAACGGCTGTGGGAAGTGTCAAGGCAGGTAAAAGGTGCTTTTGACGAATCAGAGAGTGAAAATTGCTGATTTTTTCGGTGTTTTGATGTATGTACTTTTTGAAAACAGTGATTTATAATACATCAAGTTCGTTAGAAACAAGTGAACCATAGAAAGAACATGTTAAAATGTTGGGAAAGTTCAACAGGAACTATGGTTTACATAATATAAAAGATCGAATAAAAAACACAGGAGAGTTACATATGCAGAAAAGTGAGGTAAAGGACCTGACCGTCGGTTCCCCGATGAAGCTGATCTTGAGTTTTGCGGTTCCGATGCTGTTGGGATTTCTTTTTCAGCAGTTTTACAAT
>Ga0129312_1001051_pt1 | contig 17916 bp, 12 predicted proteins | sample O827metagenome_FD_94434 | JGI IMG/M metagenome (GOLD analysis project Ga0129312, IMG submission 94434) | Orangutan group fecal microbial communities from Wisconsin, USA - O827 metagenome | ecosystem: Host-associated > Mammals > Digestive system > Large intestine > Fecal | place: USA: Wisconsin... | reverse complement strand
GAACCACGGGCTCCGGAGTCAGCCATCATAAAGATGTTGTTGTATTTATCAAGTCCGGATAACAGCTCATGTGTAAGCTCATCATCAGTCTCTTTCCAAGTCTCAACAACCTCTTTGTAACGTTCTTCCTCTGTGATAAGTCCACGTTTGTAGTTCTTTGTAATAAGATCTACAGTATCCTGTGCCTGTTTGATCAGTGCCGGTTTTTTCTCCGGTACTGTCATATCAGAAATAGATACGGTCATAGCAGCTCTTGTAGAGTACTTATAACCCATTGCTTTAATATCATCCAGAACTTCTGCTGTAGTTGTAGCTCCGTGAATGTTGATAACTTTCTCAAGAATCTGTTTCAGACCTTTTTTACCGACGTGGAAATCTACTTCCAGCAGCAAATCATTTTCCGGTTTGCTTCTATCTACAAATCCAAGATCCTGTGGAAGAATTTCATTGAAGATGAAACGGCCCAGTGTTGACTCAACGGTTCCTGTCTTCTCTGTGCCATCCGGCATTTTCTTTGTCACACGTACATGGATTCTGGAATGTAATTTTACATATCCGTTCTCGTATGCAAGAATTGCCTCGTTCAGGTTCTTGAAGTAATGACCTTCACCGATACTTCCCGGTCTTTCCTGAGTCAGATAATAGATACCAAGAACCATATCCTGAGAAGGAACAGCTACCGGACCACCATCAGATGGTTTTAACAGGTTGTTCGGAGACAGTAACATGAAACGGCACTCTGCCTGAGCTTCCACGGAAAGTGGAAGATGGACAGCCATCTGGTCACCATCGAAATCGGCATTGTATGCAGTACAAACAAGCGGATGAAGTTTGATTGCTTTACCTTCTACAAGGATCGGTTCAAATGCCTGGATACCAAGTCTGTGCAGTGTAGGAGCACGGTTCAGCATAACCGGATGCTCTTTGATAACTTCTTCCAGAACATCCCATACCTCTGTCTGAAGTTTTTCTACCATTTTCTTTGCACTTTTAATATTGTGTGCTGTTCCGTTTGCAACCAGTTCTTTCATAACGAACGGTTTGAACAGCTCGATGGCCATTTCTTTCGGAAGACCACACTGATAAATCTTTAATTCCGGTCCTACTACGATTACGGAACGTCCTGAGTAGTCAACACGTTTACCAAGCAGGTTCTGACGGAAACGTCCACCTTTACCTTTCAGCATATCGGAAAGAGATTTTAATGCTCTATTACCAGGGCCTGTAACCGGTCTGCCACGACGTCCATTATCGATCAGGGCGTCTACAGCTTCCTGAAGCATACGTTTCTCATTACGAACGATGATATCCGGCGCTCCAAGTTCTAACAGTCTTCTCAGACGGTTGTTACGGTTGATAATTCGACGATACAGATCATTCAGATCGGATGTTGCGAAACGGCCACCATCCAGCTGTACCATCGGACGTAAATCAGGTGGAATAACCGGGATAACAGTCATGATCATCCACTCCGGTCTGTTACCAGACTCACGGAATGCTTCTACAACTTCCAGTCTCTTGATGATTCTTGCACGCTTCTGACCTGTAGCTGTCTTTAATGCAGCTTTCAGCTCTGCAGAATCTTTCTCAAGGTCAATGGATTCCAGAAGTTCTTTGATGGACTCTGCTCCCATACCAACACGGAACGTATTTCCATATTTTTCATAAGCTTCCTGATATTCTGCCTCGGACAGAACCTGCTTATACTGCAGGTCTGTCTCGCCTTTATCAAGTACGATGTAAGAAGCAAAATACAGAACTTTCTCCAGTGTACGAGGAGAAATATCAAGGATTAATCCCATACGGCTTGGAATACCTTTGAAGTACCAGATATGAGATACCGGAGCTGCCAGCTCAATATGTCCCATACGTTCTCTACGTACGTTAGATTTTGTAATTTCAACGCCACATCGGTCGCAGACAACGCCTTTATAACGGATTTTTTTATATTTTCCGCAGTGGCATTCCCAGTCCTTGCTCGGTCCGAAAATACGCTCACAGAACAAACCATCTTTTTCTGGTTTTAAAGTTCTATAGTTAATGGTTTCCGGTTTTTTTACTTCGCCCCGGGACCATTCCAATATTTTTTCCGGTGAAGCCAGTCCGATGCGGATACCATCGAACGCTATGTTTGTGCCGACTTCTTTACTGTTTGTTTCTGGCATTTACAACGCTCCTTCCTCTTATTCTTCATCAAGAATGCTATCATCAAACTCTTCCATAAAATCATCTGCGTCAGAGTTCTCCTGCTCTTCTTCTACATCTACCAGTTCTTCGTTTTCATTGAATTCCTGTTTTGAGAATCCCATTGCTCCGAAGGACTCTTTCTCTTCGTAGTTGAAGTTTCTGTCTCCGGAAATGATCGCATTCAGGTCTGTATTTCCATATTCGCTTGTTTCAAGCAGTTTTACTTCCTCGCCATTCTCGTCTTCCAGCGTTACATCCAGACCCAATGACTGTAACTCTTTTAACAGTACCTTGAATGACTCAGGAATACCTGGCTCAGGAATATTATCACCTTTGATGATTGCTTCGTAGGTTTTTACACGTCCGATCACATCATCAGATTTTACTGTCAGAATCTCCTGCAGTGTGTATGCTGCACCATAAGCCTCAAGTGCCCATACCTCCATCTCACCGAAACGCTGTCCACCGAACTGAGCTTTACCACCCAGAGGCTGCTGTGTAACGAGGGAATAAGGACCGGTAGAACGTGCATGAATCTTGTCGTCTACCAGATGATGCAGTTTCAGGTAATGCATGTGTCCGATTGTTACCGGGCTGTCAAAGTACTCACCGGTACGTCCATCACGCAGTCTTACTTTACCATCACGGGAAATTGGAACACCTTTCCACAGTTCACGGTGATCTCTGTTTTCATACAGGTAATCAAGAACTTCTGGAAGCAATTCTTCCTCATGTTTCTCTTTGAACTCTTCCCATGTTAAGTTTACATAATCATTTGCCAGATCCAGAGTATCCATGATATCGGTCTCTTTTGCACCGGCAAAAATTGGTGTCGCAACATTAAATCCAAGTGCTTTTGCAGCAAGACTCAGATGAATCTCCAGCACCTGTCCGATATTCATTCGGGAAGGTACACCCAGCGGATTTAATACGATATCCAGCGGACGGCCATTTGGAAGGAACGGCATATCCTCTACCGGAAGTACACGGGAAACGACACCCTTGTTACCATGACGTCCGGCCATCTTATCACCAACAGAGATTTTTCTCTTCTGAGCGATATAGATACGAACTGCCTGATTTACACCCGGTGATAATTCATCACCATTTTCACGTGTAAATACTTTTGCATCTACAACGATACCGTACTCACCATGCGGTACTTTTAAGGAAGTATCACGTACTTCTCTTGCTTTCTCACCGAAGATCGCACGAAGCAGTCTCTCTTCTGCTGTCAGCTCTGTCTCTCCCTTCGGAGTCACTTTGCCAACCAGAATATCACCGGCACGAACCTCAGCACCGATACGGATGATACCTCTCTCATCCAGATCTTTCAGTGCATCATCGCCGACTCCCGGAACATCTCTTGTGATTTCTTCCGGTCCAAGCTTTGTATCACGCGCTTCTGCTTCATATTCTTCAATATGGATCGATGTGTAAACATCATCCTGAACCAGACGCTCACTTAACAGTACAGCATCCTCGTAGTTATAACCTTCCCAGGTCATGAATCCGATCAACGGGTTCTTACCAAGACCAAGCTCACCGTTTGCAGTAGAAGGACCATCAGCGATAACCTGTCCTGCCTGTACATGGTCACCTTTGAATACAATTGGTCTCTGGTTATAACAGTTAGACTGGTTGCTTCGAGAGAACTTTGTCAGTTTAATTGTCTCTCTGCTTCCGTCATCGTCGTATTTAATTGTAATTTCGTTGGAGCAGGAACGCTCAATTACACCTGCACGTTTTGCAACAACACAAACACCAGAGTCAACTGCGGCCTTCGGCTCCATACCTGTACCAACAACCGGTGCCTCTGTCGTCAGAAGCGGCACGGCCTGACGCTGCATGTTTGCTCCCATCAGCGCACGGTTCGCATCATCATTCTCAAGGAACGGGATCAATGCGGTAGCAACTGAGAATACCATTTGCGGAGATACATCCATATAATCAAATAATGTCTTGTCGTACTCCTGTGTCTCTTCTCTGAATCGACCAGATACGGAATTACGAACGAAGTATCCGTTTTCATCCAGTTTCTCATTCGCCTGTGCTACATGATAATTATCCTCTTCATCCGCTGTCATGTATACAACTTCATCTGTTACACGCGGGTTCTTAGGATCTGATTTATCAATTTTACGGTATGGTGCCTCTACGAAACCATACTCATTTATTCTCGCATAAGATGCAAGGGAGTTAATCAGACCGATGTTCGGTCCCTCAGGTGTCTCTACCGGGCACATTCTTCCATAATGAGAGTAATGAATATCTCGCACCTCGAATCCTGCACGATCTCTGGACAGACCACCTGGTCCTAATGCAGACAGTCGACGTTTATGAGTCAGCTCACCCAGTGGGTTGTTCTGATCCATGAACTGTGACAACTGGGAAGAGCCAAAGAACTCTTTGACTGCAGCTGTAACAGGTTTGATGTTGATCAGACTCTGTGGTGTGATCGTATCAAGATCCTGTGTTGTCATTCTCTCACGAACTACTCTCTCCAGACGGGAAAGGCCAATTCTGTACTGGTTCTGAAGCAGTTCACCTACCGCACGGATACGACGGTTTCCAAGGTGATCGATATCGTCATCGTTTCCGATACCGTACTCCAGATGCATATTATAGTTAATAGAAGCAAGAATATCTTCTTTTGTAATATGTTTCGGAATCAAATCGTGGATATTTCTGCGAATTGCTTCTTTGATATCCTCGATATCTGTATTGTCTTCCAGAATCTGCGCCAGAACCGGATAGTAAACCAGCTCATGAACACCCAGTTCTTCCGGATCTACGTCTACATAATGGCGAAGATCTACCATCATGCTTGACAGAACTTTTACATTTCTCTCCTCTGTCTGAATCCATACATAAGGAACTGCCGCATTCTGGATGGTATCTGCCAGCTCACGGTCAACTTTCTGACCTGCCTCTGCCAGAACTTCACCTGTACTCGGATCAACAACATCCTCTGCCAGAATCTGTCCATTGATGCGGTTTTTCAGCATTAATTTCTTATTAAATTTATATCTTCCGACCTTGGCCAGATCATATCTTCTAGGATCGAAGAACATTGCCATGATAAGACTCTCTGCGCTTTCCACAGACAGTGGCTCACCCGGACGAATTTTTTTATATAACTCTAAAAGACCTTCCTGATAGTTTGTAGAAACGTCTTTACCAAAACTTGCAATAATCTTTGGCTCTTCACCAAACAGATCGATGATCTCCTGATTTGTACCAATACCAAGTGCACGGATCAATACTGTAATCGGCACTTTACGTGTACGGTCTACACGAACGTAGAAGACATCATTGGAGTCTGTCTCATATTCCAACCATGCACCACGGTTTGGAATAACAGTACAGGAATACAGTTCTTTTCCAATCTTATCATGAGCAATTCCATAATAAATACCCGGGGAACGAACAAGCTGACTTACAATTACACGTTCAGCACCGTTAATTACAAATGTACCAGTCTCTGTCATCAGCGGCAGATCACCCATGAAGATTTCATGCTCATTGATCTCGTCTGCTTCTTTATTATAAAGTCTTACCTTTACTTTTAAAGGAGCTGCATATGTCGCATCACGCTCTTTACATTCTGGAATGGAATATTTTACATCCTTCTCACACAATGTGAAATCTGTAAATTCCAGACTCAGATGTCCACTGTAATCAGCAATCGGCGAAATATCCGCAAACACTTCTTTAAGGCCTTCTTCCAAAAACCAATTGTAGGAATTCTTTTGAACCTCAATCAGGTTTGGCATTTCCAGAACCTCTTTTTGTCTCGAATAACTCATACGCAAACTTTTTCCGTTTATGACCGGACGTATCCTGTTTTTCTCCATTGACGCTTCACCTCTCGTTTTCTTTTTCTATCCCTGAAAAGGGCGCAATAAGCCCCATCAAACCACAATAGTGCATTTATCATAGTAGCATAGTATTTTTGCCAAGTCAAGGATTTTTTTACTTTTTTGGCATCATTTTTGTGGTATAAAAAAACACCAACCGGTTTCCCGGTTGGTGTAAATAATTCGGATAAAATTATTTAAGAGTAACTTTAGCGCCTTCAGCCTCAAGTTTAGCTTTGATATCCTCAGCTTCTGCTTTGTCAGCACCCTCTTTAACCATCTTCGGAGCTTCGTCAACAACAGCTTTAGCTTCTTTTAATCCTAAGCCTGTTAACTCACGAACAACTTTGATAACTTTAACTTTGTTCGGGCCAACCTCTGTTAACTCAACGTCGAACTCTGTTTTCTCTTCAGCTGCGCCTGCTGCGTCTCCGCCTGCTGCTGCAACTACAACGCCTGCTGCTGCAGATACGCCAAACTCTTCTTCACATGCTTTTACAAGGTCATTTAACTCTAAAACAGTTAACTCTTTAATCGCTTCAATAAATTCTGCGGTTGTTAATTTTGCCATTACTTTTTACCTCCAATTTTTCGATATTTTCATCTTTTAATTTTCTAATATTAAGCTGTCATTTGCAGCTTTCTATCCGGATTACTCTGCCGGAGTCTCTTCAGCAGCCGGAGCTTCCTCTGCTGTCTCTTCAGCAGCTGCTGGCTCGCAGTTTGCAGCGCCACCCTGCTCTGCGATCTGATTGATAACGCGAGCGAAGTTTGTGATCGGAGACTGGATGCTTCCAAGTAATTTGGAAAGAAGATCCTGTCTGGACGGAACGCTTGCAATTGTCTGCATTCCTGCTGCATCATAATAATCGCCTTCCACAACACCAGCTTTGATCTCAAGTGCCGGAGCTGTTTTAGCAAATTTTGCAAGAATTCTTGCCGGAGCTGTTGCATCTTCTTTTGAGATTGCAATTGCGTTTGGTCCTTCAAGAACCGGTGCAAGTGCTTCAAAATCAGTGCCTTTGAATGCGAAATTCATTAATGTGTTCTTATAAACTTTGTAAGAAACACCAGCTTCTCTTAATTCTTTACGTAACTGTGTATCCTCAGATACGGTAAGTCCACGGTAGTCTACAACTACGACTGACTGTGCACCATCGATCTGAGCTGCGATTTCCTGAACGATAGGCTGTTTCAGTTCTACTTTTGCCACGAATCGTGCACCTCCTTCTTAAATTTTGTTTCCTCAGACGAAAACGGGAATCCATTCACATAGGAAGTACTCACTTTCCATGCTACATAAAAAACCCCTCTGTCACGCAGACAGAGGGAGAAAATTCTTTTACACAAACATTAAACTGTTTTGTAATTCCCTCGGCAGGTTCTGCGTTTATGCCATGATGGCACCTGCTGTCTTCGGCAATTTTGTAATTTTTCAATTACGCACCGTTGCATTTTTCACACAACAGCATGATTATATCATTGTATCATTTCGATGTCAACAACAATTCAAAACTTTTTACACATATTTAGCAGTGTTTAACTTAACACCAGGTCCCATTGTAGAAGTCATTGTTACACTCTTCAGATACTGACCTTTCAGTGCGCTTGGTCTTGCTTTGATGATGGCATCCATAAGGGTCTGGAAGTTGTCCGCTAATTGCTCTTCTGTAAAGGATGCTTTTCCAATTGGCACATGGATAATATTTGTTTTGTCCAGTCTGTACTCAATCTTACCTGCTTTAATATCGTTGATTGCTTTTGTAACATCCATAGTTACTGTACCAGCTTTCGGGTTTGGCATTAAACCTTTCGGTCCAAGTACACGACCAAGACGTCCAACAACACCCATCATATCCGGTGTAGCTACTACTACGTCAAAATCAAGCCATCCTTCGTTCTGGATCTTCGGAATTAATTCCTCGCCACCTACGAAATCTGCACCTGCTGCCTGAGCCTCGTCTACTTTTGTACCTTTTGCAAATACAAGCACACGAACTGTTTTACCTGTTCCGTGCGGCAGTACAACAGCACCACGAATCTGCTGCTCAGCGTGACGTCCATCACAACCTGTACGGATGTGAAGCTCGATGGTCTCGTCAAACTTTGCTGTAGCGTTCTCTTTTACAAGTTTGATTGCATCTGCACTTTCATACTGAACTGTTCTGTCGATTTTTTTCGCACTATCGACATATCTTTTTCCTCTTTTCATGAATTATAACCTCCTGTGGTTGTATCGGGAGAGGACCCTCCCACTTATTTTCGTTAATTAGTCCTCAGCTACAGTAACACCCATACTTCTTGCTGTTCCTTCGATCATGCTCATAGCGCTCTCTAAGGATGCTGCATTTAAGTCTGGCATTTTCAGCTCTGCGATCTCTTTGATCTGAGCTTTTGTGATTGTTGCTACTTTTGTTTTGTTCGGTACGCCTGAACCAGATTTAATTCCGCAAGCTTTCTTGATCAGAACCGGTGCTGGCGGAGTTTTTGTAACGAAGCTGAAGCTTCTGTCTGCATATACTGTAATTACTACAGGGATGATCAGATCACCCTGATCAGCTGTTTTTGCGTTGAACTGTTTTGTAAACTCTACGATGTTTACGCCATGCTGTCCAAGTGCAGGACCAACTGGAGGAGCCGGTGTAGCTTTACCAGCAGGAATCTGCAGTTTGATATATCCTTCTACTTTCTTTGCCATTTGAGATTGCCTCCTTTGAATTTTTCGTAATCGTTCCTTTACTTACGCTTACATTTTCTTCACTTCTGCGAAACTTATTTCTACCGGTGTTTCGCGACCGAAAAGCTCTACATTGATAGTCACGATCTGTTTGCTCTCATTCATGCTCTGGATCACACCAACGGTATCTTTCCATACGCCACCAATGATTGTAACAGTATCACCTTCCTTGAAGTCGACTACCACTTTCTCATCTTTGATTCCCAATGGTCTCATCTCAGCTTCCGTGAGTGGCACCGGCTTGGATCCCGGACCAACAAATCCGGTAACGCCTCTGGTATTTCTGACAACATACCAAGTGTCATCATTCATCACCATATTGATGAGCACATATCCAGGAAACATTTTTTTCTGAACCTGCTTTTTTGCACCGTTCTTCAATTCAACAACATCCTGCATCGGGATTCGAACCTCAAGGATCTCATCCTCCAGATGTCTGTTTTCAATTGTTTTCTCAATGTCTGCTTTTACCTTATTCTCATATCCGGAATAAGTATGAACCACATACCAGTTCGCCTCAGCCATAAAAACTCACCTTTGCCTTCCTACAGATTTACAAGGAAATCAACACCATACTGGATACCGAGATCCAGCACCGCGATAATTGCACCCAGGATTACGGAAACAACAAGTACTGCTACTGTCTGTTTCCCAAGTGACTTTTTGTCCAGCCAGACAATTTTCTGGAATTCAGCTTTCAGACCTGTGAACCAGCTCTTTTTCTGAACATCATTTTTCTTGGTTTCTTCCATGTTTGTCACATCCTTTGCATCGCCGGATTATTTGGTTTCTTTGTGTAATGTATGCTTTCTACAGAATTTGCAATACTTGTTTACTTCCATTCTTTCAGGATGAGCTTTCTTATCCTTAGTCAGGTTGTAATTACGCTGTTTGCACTCTGTGCATGCCAATGTGATCTTTACGCGCACAACTTTCCACCTCCATTAATTTTCTTTGCAACTGTTTGTCCATGAAAAATCATGTACATTCAATTTTAGGCATAAAAAAAAGACCTACTTCCATCGCCCATATACTATAGCATAGGAAGCAAGTCTTCGTCAACCTCTTTTTCTGTTTTTTTATTGTTTATATTTTTTCATTTTTGTGATACTTCCGGCTGCTTCTTTTCAGCAGGATAAAAATACCTGCTGCAGCCACAGCCAGACCACAGATCAGTACCCAATAACTTCTGGCCGGATTTTCACCGGTCATCGGCATATCAAAAGTCACACTGTTTCCAACTGTCAGACTTATATTGTAGAAACAATATTTTCCGGATACCTCGTCAAACACGGCCTGTGTCGGATCCGCACCATTTTTCCGAATCTCCTCCCAGGTCATTTCCATCGGAAGTGTCACTTCGATTGGCTCCTTCAGCAGACTTCTTCCGTCTACCGTCTGTACCTCCGTGATCACATACTTTTGAGAAACAAGTTGCTTCCAGACGATCCTGCCTTCCGCATCCGTCTGCGCCTCATACTCTGTTCCATCTGTCTGACCTGTCATTTTAAACCTTACCCCAGACAGATGTGTTCTGCTGCCATCTGTTTCTTCTTTATATATAGTAACGCTTCCATACTGTGGCTCATCATATGCTTCCGCCTTCAGATTAGCTGCTTCGATTTTTCCATCTGTGACCTGGCTGCCATCATAAACCTGTGTCTTTCCGCCGTTTACTTCCTGACGGATTACAGCTATAAGTCCTTCTGTGACCTCCGCATTTCGCGCTTTATTTGTCATAAAATGCATATGACCTGATTTCTGAAAATATAACGGTGCGCTCACTTCCCGTATCTGATAGGTTCCCACCGGATACACAATTCTGCCCTCCGTATCCTTATAAAACGCATCGGATTGAAAAACCTGTCCGTCATTTGTCTGGTACTCTGCTACAACCTGCTGTTCTTCATTACAATTGAAAGTGCCGTTTTCATTTGTTTTAAAATACCATTTTCTGACGGCAGAATCAATCGTTCCATCTGTATTTGCATAATAGTTCAGTTCAAAGATCGCACCGCGGACCGAAGCTGTTCCGGATACCGTTACGGATCCGGTTCTCTGATCAAGTTTCTGAAGCAGCAATGCGAACGGATTATCCCCCGGTTTTTCTTTGCAGGTAAACGTCGTTGTCTCATTTGATCTTATCTCAACCGTATGGATACCAGCTTCTGCCTGACTGTCTTCTTTTTCGTTGCAGAGTTCATACCCCGCCGGAGCGGTTACTTCTTTTACATAATAGATACCCGCATACAGTCCGACTTCATTGGAATTTCCATCTGCATCTGTCGTCAGAGTTTCCTGTCTGTTACGGTCTGCTTTTGCATCCTCCACGCTCCCGTATATTCCATATACCGCACCATTTAGACTGTAACATGCATTTTTATCCGTGATTCCCGGATTTGCAGAAATTTTTTTCATATTCAGAAAGCCTTTTTTCGGGCGGTTCGTATAATCAACTTCTACAGCCTCTGTATTTAGGTCAAAAGTTTCTTCCCATACTGTCTCATTTAATTCATACCCTTCCGGCGCCTGACACTCCACAACTTTCCATGTATGCGTTGTCTGTTCTTTTAAATCTGCAAGTGCCTGATTCACTTGTTCTTTTACATTATTTCTGGCGGTATTGTATGCCTGATTCCACTCACTAGAAAGCAGAACCGGCTGTGTATCTTCATAATAAGAAGTATACAGCACGTCTCCCCTCCAGTGATATGCCGCTTTTCCATCATTGTCAGTTGTGACAGATGCTGCTTTCACTCCATCCATATAAACATCAAACACAGCATTTGCAAGCGGCTCGCCTGTATCAGAATCCGTCTTCTCAATATGCAGATCAAATGCCGGTGAAACAGCCTCACGGGCTTTGTATTTTGCATTCAGATATTCATTTCTGTCAACAATCACCCGAACAGAACCGTAATCCGGTGTAATTGCTGAATTCCACAGTGCCACTGCCTGCCGACGCTTATCCGTCGCTTCATATACAAGTACCCCTTCGTTTCCTGATGGCACTGTATTTTTTGTAAAATTGATCGTAAACGATTTTCCTGCTGCCGATGCATCTGTACGAATCCAGATTCCATCATTATTTTGCTTTGTCACCTGTACTCCGCTGGGACTGGTAAAAGTCAGGTCTTTCGTCGCACTGCCCGTATCCGGTACCCAGCAGGACTGTCCAGCAGAAACATGTATGATCTGTCCGTTATAAGACGGCATCTTATGATACTCGCTTACTTTCGCCCATACACCGCGAATTGCCGCCTGCACTTTTTCCTTCGTATCCAGATGTGTGCAGACATGTGCGGATTTTTCCGCTCCATTTGTCAATAAATACCGGCCCGCCTCTGACGGACTTTCACTGCTCGTGATCTCTGACCAGATCAGATTTTGAATCAATGCGTACGTACAGTTAGCATCCCCCGGAAAATAACTTCTCGCAAAATAAACTGCTTTGCTCAGATTATTGCTCTTTGCCCAGTTCCAGCCAAAACGTTTTTTTATCCACTGCAGAGCATCTCCGTTATTTGCCAGTGCGTAGTTTACACCACTTCCCACATTTCCGATAACCTGCGACGGTTCCATGCACCAGCACCAGTTGTTATTCAGATACAAAATCGATTCTTTACAATCATAAGCTCCGCTTGGATAATATCCTGCAAACATCTGTTTCGTACTCTTTGTCAGCGTCGTATTTTTTGCTGCAAATGTTGCTATATTCCATTTCAGCTCTGACTGATCCTGACTTTCTACCTGCTCCTGCCCGTCGTTTTGCGCCTGTTTCCCAGTTTCTTCCGGATTCTGATTTTGACTTTCCGGCAGTTTCAGATTCTCACTCTGCTCTTTCGTCTCAGTTTCATTCTGATTTTCCATCTGCCATTCATTAACTTCTGCCGCATATGTCATAACAGAACCAGCCCCTATCGGCAAAGCAGATCCGCAAAGCAACATACCGGACACAAGCACACAGAAAATCCGTTTCATTCGTTTTCTCATTTCCAGTCCTCCCTTACTGCACTTTTCCGCCGGTAAAATAATAACCGTACGCATGTCCGTTATAGCCAAGATCTACTTTTCCATTGGCAACATACCAGATTCCATTTTCATTCTGTGCCACACCGTTATAGCTGAAATTTACTTTTCCACCCTGCACATAAAACCAGCCATTTTCGTTTTTTGCAAGACCGTTATAAGAAAAATCAACCAGCCCATTTCGTATTTTCCACCAGCCATTTTCATTTTTCGCAATCGTATCCGCATCCGCATCAAAAACACCCTTTTTGATACAAAGCCATCCGGCAGAATTTGTCAGCCCGATTGTATCTTTGACCACATTTGTGTAAGACTCATCCACAGTCCCCTGTGCGATCCAGTATATTCCATTTTCATCTGTACCAAGTCCTGTATATGCCCCGTCAACTTTTCCATCCAGCAGATAACGGCGCTGACTTCGATAACTGGCAACGGTCTGATTTGCCATGAAGTCCAGTTTTCCATCTACAAATTCAAATGCACCGTCCGTTGTACTGTATACACCACTGGAAGTGTCTACCCAGCCATTTACCACATGCCACCAGCCACCTCCATTTGGTGTCAGAATAGAATCTGTATTTTTCACTATTCCCCTGTCAATGTAGCCCCATATGCCCGCGGATGTCTTCTCCAGCACACGGGAGGACATTGTTCCATCGGTTTTATTTCCATCGTATACATATTGATTCTGCTCATTGATTCCCTGGGTCACTTTCTTCCACGTGACCCCAGCCTCTGCTGCATGTGCCTGCCACGGAAGTAGAATCTGCAGACTTAATATTCCGCAGGCGACCAGCCACAAACATGCTTTTTTTGTACGATTTGTACCTTTTGGCATTCGTTTCAATTTTTCCACCTCATACCTTTTCTAAACTTTTTAGGTAAAACACCTTTTCTACTTATCTTATTTTTACTTTTACTAAAAACTGTCTGATTCCTCAGACATCCCGCACACAGTAAACTACATACCGATATTTGCCACCGGAGCGATAGGGATGGCAGGTGATTAGAGTAATCATATCTTTCCCCTCCTGAATCTTCACCTTTTCACTGTCGTCCGGTTCTATCACTTCTACATTTTCCACGTGATAGGTGAGCGTCTCCCATAGATTTGTCACATATACCACATCTCCTGCACGCAGTTTTTCGATTTCCTTGAAAAATTTGTTTCTCTTCCATCCCCGGTGGCCGGCGATTACGCTGTTTGTATTATTTCCGCCTATCGGAACAGATGTCCCGCCAAGCACCGCTGCTCCACGCTCCATGTTTTCTGGCGAAGCCCCAAGATACAGCGGTAATTGACAGTTCATCACCGGTATTGCAATGCATCCAAACAAATCAGTTTCCAGATTTTCTAACATTTCCGGTGGATGTGTCACAGTCTCCTCGTCCTTAAATTCAGTCTGTCCATTTTCATACAGTTCCCGATTATACCGGCAGATTTCATACCACAATGCATTCCTTTTTTCATCATTCAACACATGATCCTGAATTTTTTGAATCTCAGAAGCTCCGTTCTGCTGTACTTTCACCGCCTCTAGTTCTGGGATCAAAATCACCATGATACCGCATAAGATCAGGCCAAAACCGAGCACTTTCCGAACAGATCGTCTCTTACCCACTTCTGTCACCGCTTCCAATACTGTCTCTTCCTTCAAAAATACGTCTACGCGATTGTTTTCGTTTCTGTATCATCATACGACTGATCACCGTTACCGCTACAATCGACACACCTGCTGTCAATGCCCGTCTGTAATTTTTCATCCAATCTGATTCCAAGGTTTCGGCTACTGCATCTTTCCCTGACTTCTCCGTGAAACCGGTCAGATCATCTTTTGCCCGTTCCCCGGTTACTACAAGACGCTGCGTATTCACACCATACGGCGTACATGTCAGAAGCGAGACCAAATCCCGGTCTTTCTGTGCCAGCAGCATATCCGTCTCATCCGGCCATATCACTTGGATTTCGCATACCCGATAAGCAAAAATCTGCTCCAGTACATGAAGGTAAAACAAATCACCTTCTTCTAATTCAGTAAGATCACTGAACATTTTTGATGTACTGACCCCGGAATGTGCTGAGATTACCGGTCTGCAGCCAAAATCTCCCACTGGCAGGGCTGAATTTTGCAAATGTCCCGCACCGCACTTCAGCACCCGTTCAGAGGTACCGTGATACACTGGAAGATATACCTGAATTTTGGGGATTTCCACAAAACACATCAGCCCTTCCTCATTCCTCCGCAATGCCGTTTCATACAATTCCTTCAAAGACGTTCCTGTGTTTTTTCCCGTTGTGACAAAAGGATCCGTCAATGCCACCACAGAATCTGTCAGTGCCTTATTATATTGTCTCGCCAGATTCCATTGCCGCTCTGTCTCCCCGGCATCTGCCATCCCGGTCTCACGTTCATACACTTTCACTTCCGACTGTACCGTCCTGTCATATGCCCAGTTACTGATCCATGGATAAAACACCATGCCAAGACCTCCACAGACAAGCAAAATCGCCACAGATGCTCTTATCTTATTTTTCATGAATCTCTTTTTTTCGTACAACCAGGCAATAACCGCCTGCTACCGCAATCGCGCCGAGAACTGTCACCACATACATTCCTTTTCCTCCTGTCTGTGGAAGCAGAAAACCTTTGGTATTATTAACGGACAGCAATACTACTCCATTCTGATCCGTCATATTGGCCGAAATATCATCTACGGTTGCGCTCGCCGATTTGATTTTTCCGACATACAAATCCGTCTTTCCGATAGTACGTCCATTTGCCTGTTCCGCAGCCGGCGCTCCAGCCTCTGTGCCAAATAGTTCATCCATCTGATTCGTGACAAGATTCTCATTTTCGTCATAGATTCCACCCTGATAATTTTCTACAATTGCTTTTACAGCCTCCGCATCCATGCCGGTCACTCCAGCCACTGAAGCAATAACATCGCGGTCTGTCGAAGAAATATCAATTACAATCTGGTTTTTCAGAAGATTGTAACCATCGTCTGTCTCAATCTCTGTCAGCTGATAAGTATCTGCCTCTGTACCATTTACGATCAGTTTTCCGTCTGCTGCTGCCGGAGTAAAGGCAGTTGCTTTTTGGGGATCTGTCGTTTTCCCTGTGACATAGTACACGCCATCCTTCTCTGTCGACTTCTCTGCCACTACATAATATGCATCCGTGCTGTTATATAATTTGAATTTTACATGATCAAATCTTCCTTTCTGGTCAGAAAATGTCTTCGTCAGATTCAAACCATAGGAATACACGTAATTGCGATCTTCCAGCATATTGTAAAAACCGTCGGAAGTCCGGCTCCAGATCAGACTTACATTGTTCGGGTTTCCATCATCTCCCAAAATAACAGACTCATCTGAATTGACGGTTGCCGTATAATATACGACCATGTAATAATCTGACAGCCCATGTTCCAGCCCTTTCACCTTCTGCAGACCCTGATTGATTACGCGAAGTCCTTCCTCTGTCAGGGATACTATCATTCTGGTGGATCCGTCCGAGGTATGCGCTCCGGTATTTGGATCCTGAATAGTCACATCCACATAATTCTGTGAATAATCACCGGAAGCCAGATTCCACAAAAGTGCCGCATTCGCTGTATTATTTGCATTGGCATCTGCCGCATTATCATAAAAAGCAATCTTCACATCTTTTCCGTACACAATGCCTTTTGACAAGGTATCTGTAAAAGTGTATTCACTCAGATACGTTGCCTGTGAACTGATATGTGGCAGTTTTGATACCAGGATGTAATCCAGCAGATCACCTTCAGAAGCAGTTGTTGTATCACGGTAGGAAAAATCCGTACTGATCGCAGTTCCATCTTTTCCGGCTGTCACGCCATCACTGGTATAACCACCGCGATTTGCCACATACGCAGCCTTTGTCTTATCACCTTCGTTCCCGCCCTGCTCTGGTCCATGGTAGACCACAAGCGACTCTGAATCATTGCGTGACACATAGTCTGCTCCTGCATGGACACTTTTGTTTTTATCTGTTCCGGATGCTGTCTGACCATTAGCTGATACTGTATTGCTATACGCATTTCTCACACTCTTATCCAGCGTTGGATTTCCGGTCTGATTTTTCGGGTAAACCGACATATCATACAGCCAGTAATCTCCACCATTCGTTCCCTCATTTGTAAACGGTAGCTGTACAAACCAGGGATTCACCGTTTCTGTCACCTGCTCCGGTACTTCTGTCTCCACAAAAAGGTACAATCCCAGATCCAGCTCTTCGACAGATGTAACACCATTTGCATTTGTTTTTGGCAGGTTTATTACTCCCTTTGCCGCAGTCTGATCCGTGACAGAATCCATTGTTCCATAATCGCATAGATATTTTTCCAGTGCATTTTTTGCAGATACATTATCCACTTTCAAAATTGCCTCCAGTGCATCTGAAATCTGCTGGCTGGTAAAGTGCCAGACTCCTGTATTCTGGCAAGGCTCTGCCTCCGCCGCAGATGTCATATTAATGCTGTCTGCCTTCGTCAGTTCAAGTATTTCCGCAAGTTTTTCCGGAATTTCATACACTAATTCCACCGCTGTTTTTGTTCCGTCATTCACACTGTGTGTCTCCACATTTCCCACACGCAGGCAGGAAAACTGCACACCGGAAACCGCATAATCCGCCAGTTTTTTCTCAATCTCTGTATTCATCTCCCCGGTTGCACGCACGCTTCCTGCAGTGAAATCTCCTGCTGCTTCTGCTGCTGTCAGATCATACTTATGAATCGTTACAGATCCACGTTTCGTGACATCGATAATGTCATTGTCCCTCAATGCGTCCATTACAGCGCTCTGACTTTCCATTCCTGTGTTTCCTGCTGCCAGAACGGACTGTGTCAATGGTGCTGCCCCCAGAATCAATGCCAGTGTCATTGCTCCCAACATCGTAAGTAACTGTTTTTTCTTCATGTTTCCATTCCTTTCTCTTTCTCCTGAAATTTTCATTGCTGTCATCAAAATTGGATCTGCTGCCAAAAACGGCCAGAATTTTTTATCAAGATATGTCCGATCAGGCAAATGAACTAACAGGAACTGTCTCTGCCTGAGATTTTGATGTGGCTCTAGTATAT
>Ga0129312_1001050_pt1 | contig 17943 bp, 12 predicted proteins | sample O827metagenome_FD_94434 | JGI IMG/M metagenome (GOLD analysis project Ga0129312, IMG submission 94434) | Orangutan group fecal microbial communities from Wisconsin, USA - O827 metagenome | ecosystem: Host-associated > Mammals > Digestive system > Large intestine > Fecal | place: USA: Wisconsin... | reverse complement strand
AGGCACACAGACAGGGGCATCCGTATCTCCTCTGCCCATTTCATGGCAAAAGAAAGAGCAAGCATAATATCATCCTCCTGAAATACCTCGGCATCCGGCGGATAGAGATAGAAATTTCTGAGATACTGCTTTGCCTGCTTTACTTTTACAATGATCAGCGATGCCTCCGGCGCAGCCCCCGTAAAGCTCTCCCCCGGCACAGTTTTTCCTGCTGCAATCCCCGCCAGAGCAGTTCCGTGACCGCTGGTATCCACAGAAGGCACTTTGCTCACAGGCTCTGTTTCCAGGAGTGCCTCATCCAGATCCTTTTTCGTAAAAAGCCGTCCAAAAGGAACCCTGCTTTCCCCCGGGAGCGTTGTCAGAGTCTGATCCCACAGATATCTTATCCTCGACCCACCTGCATTTCTGAAAATATCATTTCTGTAATCGATTCCTGTATCGATCACAGCCACTGCAGTATCCTTTCCCCTCAGTTTCAGATAGGGATGATCATGAAGCCTGATGATCCCGGAAGTTCCCGCAGCCTCCCTGTCCATACATGTGTAACATTTTGGTATGGAATTATAGGAAACCCCATCTACTTCCAGCTCCCCAAGTCTTTCCAGAGGCACATAGATGATCCCGAACATATCATTGATCTTCTGGAACACAGAACCCGGGAAAAGTTTCAGAGTGTTTTCCACATCCTGCATGTATTTTATGATAAAATCCCCGAAGTGCTCACTTTGTGCCGGGTTTTCCGGCTGCACCACGGGGATTTCCTTATCCTCTGCTTCCATATCTGGTTCAAAATCTTCTTTTTTCAGCATGGCACGCCTGCTCTTTGATCTTTTTTAAGATTTATGCCGGAACAGTTCGTCCCTATGCCTTCCTGCCACTCTTTCCCTTAAGTATCAGCAGCATGAGAATTCCTGCTATTCCTGTAAAAATACTGATAAACTGTGAAGTAGATAAAATTCCCACACTTCCCCGGATAATATCCCCCCGGAAAAATTCAATGATAAATCTTCCCACACTGTAAAAGAGCAGATAGCAGTCAGCCACCATACCATCCCTTTTCTCTCTGCCTGCGATCCTGATCAATACAAAAAAATGGATAAAATCCAGTCCGCAGGAATAAAGCTCTGTAGGGATCAGTGCCACATGATTTGGAGCAAACTCCGAGTTCTGAAATGTAATGGAAAAAATACTTTCTGTTTCTTTTCCGTAACAGCAGCCTGCCAGGAGACACCCGATCCTGCCAAATCCCTGAGCCAGTGCCACAGAAGGCATGATAAGATCAAAATATTTCAGAAATTCCAGTCCCCGGATCCTGCTGTAAATATATCCGGTGAGAATACCGCCAATGATTCCCCCAAACACCACAAAACCGGAACCAAAAGTTTCCAGGATAAAGCCCGGATCCTCCATAATAGCCGGCATTTCCGTGATCCAGAACAGTATCTTGGCTGCTGCCATCCCACCTGCCAGGCACCACAGAATCAGATAAAAAACCTGGTCTTTATCAAGTCCCTTTTTTTCTGCCCTCTTTTCTGCTGCCAGATATCCTGCAATAACACCAATGGCAATCATCAGTCCGTATCCATATACAGTAAAAGGGCCAATGGTAAGCAATTCATTTTTCATAGATTAGTATTCTCCCTGAAACAGTTCCAGAAGTTTCCTGTTGGACAGATCATTTAACCTGCAGTCTCCACCTTCCAGACTGTCACATTCCCCGCAGATATCCACTCCCAGGATCCTGTCACCGAAAGTTTCCAGAACCGCTTTCAGATCCTCCAGAAGTTCTTCAAGACTCATATCCCCCTGGCTCCAGTTGGTATCCGCATTTTTTTTGTTCAGCACATCTTTATCTATGGAAATATACAGGGGCTCCCCCGATGGGATCTCCCTGAAAAATTCCTGTCTCTCACTTTTGTTCATAAATACCAGGTGCTCCCGGCTCAGAAATCGTACTTTCTTCTGAAATTCCGACTCCACTCTGGAAAAAGCCTCCTCATCCGGTCCCACAAGGATCACTTCCAGAAGGCCGGGGATCTCCTCAAGTGCCGCCCTGATCCATCCTCCGCAGGAGAGAAGTCCTCCAAAGGCCGGTGGCTGCATATCTGTATGATTGTCAAATACCAAAAGCCGAAATGGTTCATCAAGCTTCTCCAGCCAGATCCTGGTAAGATAATGATAGTTTCCCGAATCAATAAAGTGGATACCCTCCGGAGAAAATCCCCCGATCCGGCGGCGGATACATTCCATGGCTTCGCTGTCGCAGTAGCAGTTGGTTCCCGGAATATCCTCCCCTTGTATCCATACCGTATCTTTTCCTTTATGGAATTCCTGTTCCCGGTAGATCCCGGAAAAATCCATGATAACTGTTTTTGCTGTATCCATCAGTCCTTCCATTCCTCCAGGTCGTCATCATCTTCGCTTCTGAAAAAATCTTTCAGGGACATCTCTGTTTTTTCTGGCTCCCCGATCCATCTGTCATTCCCGGATGTATATGTATGCTCCGGTTCCTGGATTCCGGCAGGTTCCTCCCCTTCACAGGTCAATTCTTCGACTTCACCTGATGAAGATTTATCCTCAGAAGCTCTGTCCTCAGAAGTGCCATCGTCAATACCATCCTCTTTTTTCTCCTGTGTATCCGGATGCTCTTCTTCCGGTCCATCCTTCCACTCATCCAGAATCTCATCTTTTTTCTCTGCGGATTCCTCCCCGGAGGCCTGAAGCTCCTCCTGCCCGGAAACACTCCCTGAAATACTTTGCGGGATGTCTTCTGAAGTATTTCCGGCTTCCCCGGATTCACTGCCGTCTTTTTCCTCAAGGCTCTTCCGCTGGCTCTCCTCAAGCTTTCTGGCTTTCCGCAGGCTTAACTTCATCACTGTATAAAATATGATATCCATAACACCGTTTCCAAGAAGTACGCCTCCCGCAAACATAAGCATGGTCATCATCTTCGGAATAAGCCCGGTGATCACCACCACTCCAAGTACGATAAAAACAAAGCTTCCCACCAGAAGGAACTTCCACGCTCCCCTGTTCTTTTTTTTCAGGCGGTAGGCTCCCTGAAACTTCCAGATACTGTCAACCAGGACAAACGCTCCCAGAAGCCAGGGAAGCAGCTTCACCACGATCTGCGGATAGGTAAAAAGAAAAAATCCCAGCACCAGAACCACAACACCACTCAGCAGATCCATGATGGTGGCAGTTTCCCTGCCCCGTGTATAAATATAAATATGGTACACTCCTACACCGATCATCAGGATCCCGAACACGATCTTGCAGATGACATTCACAGTCTGTGTGGGGATCAGGATCAGGCAAAGCCCCAGTGCAACATAAAATATGGAGGATATCAGTTCTCCCTTTAAAATCCTGTTGATCTTTCCGCTCATTATGACTCCCCTTTCTGTATTTATTCCCCCAGTATAATCCTTTTACCCTCCTTCGTCCACATCATTCCATATCTTTCTTTGTAAAGCTTAAGGGGAGCAGCTCATTAAGACTGTATACCTTATAATCTGACTGTGATCTTGGCAGGATGATCAGAAAATCCTCCCCGTCACAGAATTCACTCATCACCTGCCTGCAGATCCCACAGGGTGCACAATATTCAAAAGTATCACTGTCTGACAGCTTTCCTGCAATGGCAATTGCCTTAAATTCTCTTTCTCCTTCATAGATCGCCCTGAAAAACGCAGTCCGCTCCGCACAGTTTGTAGCCCCGTAGGAAGCATTTTCAATATTGCAGCCTCCGTATATCCTGCCGCTTCCTGCCAGAAGAGCCGCCCCTACCTGAAATCCGGAATAGGGGGCATAGGCTTTTCTCTGTGCTTCAAAAGCTGCCTGGATCAGTTTTCCGTACTCCATATTTTTCCCTCTTTCTTTTTGTCATAAGACCACCGATTCTTCCGGTATCCTTGGCTGAAAGGCTCTTCCATCCATCTGACAGTACCTGGGGGAGAATTCCCAGTTCCCCGGCGATCTCATATTTCAGCTTTTCTTCATCTGAAAGCTCACCATTCAGATAAGCCTTCACCTCTTTGTCTTTATTCATGTCCGTATGCTCCTTATTTTTAATCTTTTTTATGGAGTATGGACATTTATATGACTTTTATTCTATTATATCTGTTCTTTTCAGGCAAAGCAATATTATTCGTTACCTGCTTTATCTACTCTGCATATCTATGTTATAATAAGAATTACCATGTCACATTTATATATACTTGGAGGAAATTATGACAAATTCAGATAAAATACAGACTCTCCCCTCTTCTTTTCTGGAACGGATGAAAGAAATGCCGGGACTGGACTATGATGCCTTTATCCAGAGCTATTTAAATCCCCGCACCTACGGACTCCGGGTGAATACTTCCAGGATCTCCTGCAGGGATTTTGAAGATCTGGCACCTTTTCCCCTGAAACCCATTCCATGGATTTCCAACGGATACTTTTATGATGAAGAAAGTCGCCCTGCACGCTGTGCCTATTATCAGGCAGGTCTTTATTATCTTCAGGAACCAAGCGCCATGACTCCCGCATCCAGGCTCCCCATCGAACCTGGTGATTTCGTACTGGATCTCTGTGCTGCCCCCGGCGGCAAGGCAACTGCTCTTGGTGCTGCCTTAAATGGCACAGGCTTCCTTCTTGCCAACGACATCAGCACATCCAGAGCCAGGGCTCTTCTCAGGAATCTGGAACTTTTTGGGATCACCAACATGCTGGTCACAGATGAAAAGCCAGCCAAACTTCACCAGCGTTTCCCGGCCTTCTTTAACAAGATCCTTCTTGACGCTCCCTGCTCAGGTGAGGGAATGTTCCGCAAGGATGAGTCTCTTGTCAAAGACTGGACCCCGGAAAAATCCCGAGAACTTTCCCTGATCCAGAAGGATCTGATACTGAAAGCTTCCGATATGCTCCGTCCCGGCGGACTGCTCCTCTATTCCACCTGTACTTTTGCACCCTGCGAGGATGAGGAAGTGGTTGCATACCTTCTTACTGAAAATCCTGATATGGAGCTTGTTGAAATGACCGGATATGAAGGATTTTCTCATGGGAATCCGGACTATGCAGGCGAATCTGCCGGTTCCTCCCCTATGGAAGAACTTCGCAGATGTGTCCGTATCTTTCCCCATAAAATGGACGGTGAAGGCCACTTTCTTGCCCTTCTTCGCAAAAAAGGTGATTCCCTTCCTCCCGTTTTCCGTACTGCATCCAAAGGCCCCGACAAAAACACCCGCAAATGGATGGAGGAATTTTTTAACGAGATCGGACTTCATTCTCTTGGCGGCCGGGAGTTTGACTGGAACCGCGTGGAGGTACGAAAGGACAAGGTTTACTACCAGCTTCCTTTCCCTCTGGATCTTCGTGGGATCTCATTTCTCAGAAACGGTCTTTATCTGGGTGACCTTAAAAAGAACCGTTTCGAGCCTTCCCAGCCATTTGCCCTTGCCCTTCATAAAGGGGATGCCGAGGCAGTGATCTCCCTTGAAGCTTCGGACCAACGGATCACACGGTACCTCAAAGGGGAAACCCTTAATATACAGCCGGAAGAAGCACCCCGCAAAAAGGGATGGCATCTTCTCTGTGCAGACGGATATCCCATAGGCTTCGGCAAACTGGTAAATAACATCCTTAAAAACAAATATCCTGCAGGATGGAGAGTCTGAGCTCTCCCCTGCAGGATATTCCTGTATCACAGAAGAATTTCTTTTCCCAGACAGAAGGAATAGATATAACGCTCTTTTACTTTTCTGCCTGTCATCCGTTCCAGTGCTCCGGCATAGTCCTCAAGCTGACCTCTGTACTTTTCTGCCAGCATATTTTCCTGATCTGGTTTTACATAGTCAGTCTTATAATCTGCCAGTACAATGTCCTCCCCTTCCATAAACCAGGCATCCATGATCCCCTGTACCAGGATACTTTCGTCTGCCTGCCACTTCGGATCCAGCTCTTCTGCCCTTCTTGCTATAACAAAGGGCTGTTCCCTCTTCAGGCTTCCATTTTGAAAAGCGTTTTTCATACGCTGTCCAAGAGGGCTTTCCACAAATGTCCATATATCCTTCACCCGGACAGATTCCGCCTCTTTGTAGGTAAGCTTTTTCTCATCTGTCATCTGCCGGAGCTGTCTGCGAATCTGATCTGGCTCATCCACCTTTGTGTAATCCAGACATTCCATAACACGGTGATAGGCGGTTCCTCTTGAAGCACCAGTGTAGGTTTCCTCCTGTTTTTCCTTCATAAATTCCGGCACCCAGGGAACAAAATCCTCCTCTGTTTCCTCATAGGATACTGCTGATTCCAGTTCCTCTTCATCGTGGAATCTTCTTTTCTTCAGCTCAGAGACACTTACCTTAACAGGAAGCTCCCTTAAATAGTCAAAACCATACTGAAAGCTGAAACGACGTTCCAGCTCCTGACGGATCTGGCTGTCATAAACCTTCTCTGTATCCCAGTTTTCCAGCTCCTCTTTTCGCATCTCCCGCTGCACCTGATCCAGGATCTCATTTCCGGCCAGATCCCTGGCTGTGATCTTTTCCACCACAAATTCTGCCGGATCCCCGTACTGTAAAGTACTGCGGTTCATATAGATTCCGTACTCATGGAACAGCCCCTGCATACACCGGTGCCTGGAAAGTGCGGGAAGAATATACGACCAGTAATTTTTTCCCCTCATGCGTACACCCAGCGGAAGGAGTTCTTCTTTATTGTCCCGGAAACGGGACAGTGACACTATCTCACCTTCAAGATTTCCAATCGTTCCACAGATGAGCAGTTTCTCCTTTGCACGGGTCAGGGCAACGTAAAGGACTCTCAGTTCCTCACCCAGGCTTTCCCGGAGAAGTTCCCTCCGGATGATCTGTTTACACAGTGCAGACGCCACGATCCTTTTTTCCGGCAGTATGGCATCCGCACCGATTCCCAGATCCGGATGAATCAGGATTCCGGCGTTCATATCCCGGAAATTAAAACGCTTTCCCATTCCTGCCGCAAAAACAACCGGAAATTCAAGTCCTTTACTTTTATGGATAGTCATGATCTGCACTGCACTTTCCCCTGCTCCGGAAATGTTGACTTCTCCGTAATCCACCTCATATTTCTGAAGCTGTTCAATATACCTGACAAAATTAAACAGTCCACGATAGCTTGTCTTTTCGTACTCCATGGCTTTTTCCACAAGCATATTAAGGTTTGCCCCACGCTGTGCGCCATCCGGCATTGCTTTTGCATAATTTCCATATCCGGTCCGTTCCAGCACATCAAGGATAAGTTGATGTACCGGTGTGTACGCGGAAATCTCCCGCAATGCATCCACAGTTTCCAGAAAAGAAGCAAGTTTTTCCCTCAACAGCCGTCCTTCCCCTGTTCCTGTGTTGCCTGCATCCCCGGCATAAGCACATACACTGTCGTACATCATCCCCTCCGGATAGGCAATCCGGATCTCTGCCAGCTCCCTGGCACTGCACCCGCCTATGGACGAACGCAGCACTGCAGTCAGCGGGATATCCTGTCTGGGGTTATCCAGAACCCGCAGATAATTCAGAAGTGTCACCACCTCCAGAGTGGAAAAATACCCGGTTCTGGAAGCTGTATAGGAGGGTATCCCTCTCATGGAAAGCACCTCACTGAAGGTTTCTGCCCAGCCTGTGGCAGTCCTTAAAAGAATCACGATATCTCCGTATCCAAGAGGTCTGTATTCCCCGGTTTCCCTGTCAGTGATCTGTTCTTTTCCCACCATTTCACTGATCTTCTGTGCAATGGCCAGGGCCTCCAGTTCCCTCTCATCCCCGGAAACCTCCTGATCCTCCAGTTCCTCTCCGTCTTTTTCCACCAGCATAACTTCTGTTTTCAGGAACTCCGGATCCTGTCCTTCCGGAAAAACAGCTCCCGGATACAGGGCTGCAGCCTCATCATAATCGATCCCTCCAAGGTCACTTCCCATGACCTGACGGAAAATAAAATTCACACCTTCCAGAACCTCTCTGCGGCTTCGGAAATTTTTGTGCAGGTCAATACGCTGCTCCGGGCTGTCCGAAAGAGAATAGCTTTTATACTTTTCCATAAAAAGTTCCGGCCTTGCCAGACGGAAACGGTAGATGCTCTGTTTCACATCTCCCACCATAAAAATATTTTTCCTGTCATTAACCCAGCCTGCCACATTCTGCATAAGGATCTCCTGTACCAGGTTACTGTCCTGATACTCATCCAGAAGAACCTCATCATATTTTTCGGAAAGTTCCCTGGCTGCCTGGCTGGGAGTGAACGTATCACCATCCTTTGCAAGAAGGATATCCAGGGCAAAATGCTCCATATCCGAAAAATCCAGCACATTTTTTTCCCGTTTTTTTTCACCAAAACGGACCACAAATTCTTTTGTCAGCTCCACCAGCGTCTCAAGAGGTTCCCTGGCTGCAGCAGTAAGCTCTGTCAGTTCTGCGAGGGTTCCCTCAAAATATTTTTTTTTCAGATCTTTAATAATATCTTTTTCTTCTTCCCTGAGATCTTTCACCTGGGCCTTGAGCTGTTCGGACACATCTTCTGCTTTTTTTGTGGAAAGTCTTGCAAAAGAAGGTTTTTCCAGGATCTGGCCCATTGCATCATAGTCCTGTTTATCGGATATTTCAAAAAGCTGCTGTATCAGGAGCATATCTTTTTTCAGCGCTTCTGCATAAAGAAACGGGCCGTCTGCCCCCTCACAGATCCTGATCGCGCTTAATGCCAGCTCCCTGGCTTCTGTAAGCTCATCTCTCACAATATCCCAGAGGTATTTATACCATCCGGTGTCCTGTATTGGGGACTCTTCATCCGGTTTATAATTATCCAGACAGTGATCCAGCCACTCATCCGGCCAGGGATTGCTCATGGAAGCGTCATACAGCTTAAGAACCATATCCTTCAGTCCGTCATCATTTTTTCCTGCAGCATAACACTCCACAAAAGAAGTAAAACCTTTTGTCCCTTCTGCATAATAATCTTCAAAAAGCTGGCTTAAGACATCCTCCCGCATCAGCTTCAGCTCGCCTTCATCCGCAGTGCGATATCCCGGATCAAGACCGATAAGATGAAAATAATTCCGGATTATATAGGAGCAGAATCCGTCGATGGTAGTGATCTGCGCTGTATGGATCAGAGTCATCTGTCTCTGAAGCTGTTCATTATCCGGATCAAGGGCAAGCTCCCGTTCAAGGGCAGCCTGGATCCTCTCTCTCATCTCTCCTGCTGCAGCTCTTGTAAATGTCATGATCAGAAGTCTGTCAATATCCACCGGTTTTGCAGGATCCATCAGCTTGCTCAGGATCCTCTGTACCAGAACTGCAGTCTTGCCGGAACCTGCTGCCGCACTTACCAGAATGTTACGGTCCCTGAGAGTGATCACTTTTTCCTGTTCTTCTGTCCATTTCACTGCCATCACTGCTCCTCCTTCATGATCATTTTCCACAGATCTTCATCCCCAAAGGCCGGAAGTCTCCGGAATTCATATCCTGGTATCTTTCTGTCAAAACCGCACACAGAACCATATGGACAATAGGTACAAGCATTCTTTTTTCCCATCTCATAAGGTGCTGCCATGGCATCTCCCGAAAGGATCGCCTCCTGAATATCACAGATCTTGCCTCTCACATATCTGCCAAGAGACTGAAACTGCTCCTGTGTTGCCACTGAAGATCTTTTGCTGAAAGAGCCGTCCCTGTTAACGGACACCGGAATGGAAGATAATGTGCTGTCAAGTTTTTCCGCTATCTCCCTGTCTCCATTTACCAGGCCATCCATTTTAAGCTCTTTCATCATCTTCCGGCTGACAGTCTGGATATCCGCATTGATCTTCTCCTGGATCATCGGATCCTTCACATTATAATAAAATACCCCTGCCGGGATCACATCTTTTCCCGGATACTTCCGCTCTTCCACTTTAAGAGCTCCATCCAGATAGATCATAAGCTGAAGCTGCAGTCCGTGATAAAGCGCAAGCAGATCAAAGGATGTGTTTCCTGTCTTATAATCGATAACCTTTACATAAACCCTGTCCTTATCCTCCATAACATCCACACGGTCGATCCTGCCGCCGCCAAAAGTCACCTCAAAGCCTTCCGGATGAAATGAACCGTTTTTCAGTTGTTCCTGCAGAGCCCACACAGTTCGCCTTAGGATCCTTCTGGTCCTCTCGATCATATACATATTTCTGGCACTGCTTTTTAACACTGTATTTCCATAATCTGCAGCCACCTGATCCAGGCACTGGTCTATGATCTGATTTCTCTGTTCCTCCGTAAGCTCTGCCCATTCAAGTCCCTCTTTGTGGACTTCCACCGCAAAACGTTCCAGTGCCATATGCATCACATTTCCCATATCCATTGCCCTGAATTCATATTCCGCACGTTGGGTAAGCCTCAGCCCGTACTGAAGAAAATGAGCAAATGCGCAGGCACAGTAACGTTCCAGCCTTGTTGCACTGTAGGGAGAAATTTCTCCGTACAATACTTTTGCCACGTTTTTTCCGATCATATCCATTGGACGCTCTGAAAAAGAAGCCTGGACAAGTTTCTGAACCAGTGTCCTGTATTTCGGACTCTCGAGATACCAGTTGTACAGTTCTTTAAACACAGGATCATTTTCCCGGTCTGCCCTGGTAAGACCTTCCAGTAAATAATCCAGACTTGTCCCCGGATGTTCCAGAAATCCCATAAAGTCTTTTTCCAGAGAACAGTCCTCCACCTTAAGCCCTGGAAACATTCCACAGATATTTCCAATGAGAAATGCCGGACTTAATGCTTCTCCCCTGCTGTCCGACCGGCTGTAGGAAAGGCACAGATACCTTGATGGCTTTGTAAGGTTCAGATACAGATAAAACCGCTGCATGTTCATAAGCTCTTTGGGACCCGGCGCCAGATGTATCCCCTGATCTTCAAAAAACTCCCTGTCAATCTCTGTAAGGATTCCTCCACCGCCTGCATTCTTCGGGATATTTCCCTCATTCACTCCTACAAAAAACAACGCCCTTACGTCCTTCAGTCGGGTTCTCTCCATGTCACCAACCAGTACCTGATCCATACTTGGAGGGATCAGGGCAACCTTCGCCTGTGTAAGTCCGGTTTCCAGAAGCTGCCTGAATTCCTGTCTGGACACCTTCTCATCTCCCAGTATCTCCACCATGTTGTCCAGAAGCTCCATAACGATCCCATATATCTGGGCATACTCCTTTTCCATGGCTTTGTCACCTTTAAGCTTAAATTTCCGTTCCTGAAGTTTCAGCTTCTGTTCTGCTTTTGTCCTCACTGCAAATTCATAAAGCATGGTACAGTATTCCCTGACGGTTCGCTTTCCACCCTGAAAACTGATAGCAAGAGCTTCCGTCTCTTCCACAAAGCGCTCCCGTATCTCATTAAGCCGTCCTATATCTTCCGGCGGCATTCCCCGGTAAATGCGTACCCACTTTTCCTTCCATTTCCCGAAGCCGCGGATTCCCAGTGCCAGCACATAATTTTCCAGAAGATCTGCCTCTTCCCTGGTAATACATGACATCTGGCAGCGAAGATACCGAAATACACTTTCGTAGGAAAAATCAAGCACAGCCATCTCAAGGGCAGCACGGAAATATTCCACAAAGGGATTCATAAGGACTGTATGCTTCTCATCAATAAAATACGGGATCTCTGCCTCCTTAAATACCTGTCTGGCAAGATTTCCGTATGCCTCCAGGTTCCCTGTGATCACAGCTATCTCTCCATACCTGAATCCACTGTGGCGCACCAGTCTCCGGATTCTTCTGGCAGTCTCCTCCATCTCTTTCAGAGGACTGGCTGTGCAGAATATGGCGATCTCTTTCTGTTCTTTCTCATAAACAGCTCTTCTGTAGCGAAAAATATGCCGCTCCAGAAATCCCAGCGCCGGTGAATACTCAAATCTTGAATTTTCCCCGGTTTCCAGAAGCACCGGTTCCTCGATCTCCCCGGTGAGCCCCGAAAGAGTATGGAGCATCTGTCTGCTCATATAAAAAAGCTGATGGTTTTTCCCCCGGGTGCTCAGATTCTCTCCTGCATCCATGGTCACTGTCACCATCACTTTCCTGCACACAGAAAGAAGCTCCCTCACCACGCGCACCTGTATAGGAGTAAATCCTGTGTAACCGTCAAGAAGAAGCACGCTGTCCTTCATCTTCTCTGAAAACGGCAGTGCCTTTTCCAGAGCATCCATAACCTCCTCGCCGGTCATATAGTGATCCTTCAGATATGACCGGAAAGCCCGGTATAAAACTGCCACATCCTGAAGTTTCATCTCGAGAAGGGTTCTGCCGCCGGCATCCTCAAGCATCTGATCCAGTTCCTCCTCCCTGATATCATACTGCATGAACTCAGAAAGAATGGACTTTACCTCATCCAGATATCCTGCCTTCTTCATCTGCCCGCCAAGATAGGAAAGCTTCTTTCCATGGCACTGTACCAGCTTCTGGAGCACCATGCTCTTACCTGTCTCATCCAGAAGCGCGCGACTGTCACCACCTACCTCCTCCAGCACACGATAGGCAAGTCTGTCAAAACTCAAAATGTCAATATTAAGGATTCCCCTGCCCGGGCTCATCTCCACCAGGGTTTTCTGGGTCTGCATGGTAAACTGCTCCGGGACAATAATATAATATTGCTGCCCCGGGTTTTTCCCTGCCTGTTCTATGATGTCTCTGTATGCATAACAGGATTTTCCGCTTCCGGAACTGCCTATGATAAACTGTAACGACATGATCATCCTCCTTCACAAGTATTCCTATCATACCATATTTTTTTGCTCCCGTCATTTATCCTCAGCAGGAATCATTTGTATTCTGCACACATAAACCGGGTATCTCTTTAATAAAATATATAAAACGAATCAGGAGGCGCATACCATGAGTTCCAGAACCCGGATCATTGTCCTACATATGAAAGAAGTCATCTACACCACCATATTTCTCATACTTGCCATTATTCTGGCTGTGGTCATATTTTTTATGTTCGGTCCAGGCAAAAGCACTGCTTCCTCCAGTCAGACACATAAATATAAACCCGGTGTATACAACTCTTCCATCACTTTAAATGATAATACTTTTGATGTGGAGGTTACTGTAAATGCCGATGAGATCCGCTCCATTCAGCTTGTAAATCTAAGCGAAAGCACACAGGCTATGTTTCCCCTTATGGAACCTGTTCTGGAATCCCTGGCAGGCCAGATTTATTCTTCCCAGTCCCTGGATGACCTGAAATACGATTCTGACCGCAAATACACCTCCCAGGTACTTCTTGCAGCCATAAAGGAAGCCGTAAAAAAAGCGGAGAACTCTTAAAGCTCTCCGCTTTTTCGCTGTTTGTCAGATCCGGATCTTATCCAGTACATCCTGCCAGATCCTTGCACTTGCATCACTTGGCATCCTTAAATCTCCTCTTGGGGAAAGTGCCACACTTCCTACTTTCGGGCCATCCGGCAGACAGGAACGCTTAAACTGCTGGGCAAAAAATCTCCGATAGAAGGTTTTCAGCCATTTCAGAATGGTTTCCTTATCATAGATTCCCTCAAAAGTCAGGCATGCAAGACGGAAGATCTTATCCGGGGTAAAGCCTGCACGCAGCATATAATATAAATAAAAATCATGCAGCTCATAAGGACCAACCAGATCCTCTGTTTTCTGAGCGATCTTGCCGTCCTTTGGCGGAAGAAGTTCCGGGCTTACCGGAGTATCCAGGATATCCATCAGTACATCCTGAAGTTCTTCCTCCCCGCAGGTATCCGCATAATAACGTACCAGATGACGTACAAGAGTCTTTGGAACCGATGCGTTCACACCGTACATGGACATGTGATCCCCGTTATAGGTTGCCCATCCAAGGGCCAGCTCCGAAAGATCTCCGGTTCCTACCAGAACACCGCCTTCTTTGTTTGCTGTATCCATAAGGATCTGGGTTCGTTCACGTGCCTGGCTGTTCTCATAAGTCACATCGTGAATCTCCGGATCATGTCCGATGTCACGGAAATGGATATTTACCGCTTCTCTGATATTTACCTCTGTCAGTGTGGCTCCAAGACAGCGGCTCAGTTTGCAGGCATTCTGATATGTTCTGTCTGTGGTTCCAAAGCACGGCATGGTAACGCAGTGGATCTGTTTCCTTGGCATGTTCATCCTGTCAAAAGTACGTGCCATAACAAGAAGTGCAAGTGTGGAATCCAGTCCTCCGGAAAGTCCGACTACCGCACTTTTGCTGTGGATATGCTCCATACGTTTCTTAAGTCCCATTGCCTGGATGTTGAGGATCTCCTCGCATCGCTCATCACGCTCTTCCTTTGCGGAAGGAACAAAGGGATACTGAGGATACTTTCTGGTAAGCACTGTTTCCTCTTCTTTCACGGAAAAGCCAACTCTTGTGTGGCTCTCTGTGGAAACTTCCGGGTAAGTGGACATCCTTCTTCTCTCATCTGCCAGTCTCTGTACATCGATCTCACTGTAGATGATCCCATTCTCAAAGCGGGTACTCTCCGCAAGCATGGTTCCGTTTTCAGCGATCATGTTCTGTCCGCCGAACACAAGATCCTGGGTGGATTCTCCATCTCCTGCACTTGCATAGATATATCCGCAGATCAGGCGGGCAGACTGCCCTTTTACAAGGGTTCTTCTGTAGGAATCCTTGCCTACCATCTCATCGCTGGCAGAAAGGTTTACAATGATATGTGCCCCGTTCACCGCATGACGGATACTTGGCGGTGCAGGAACCCAAAGATCCTCACAAAGCTCTGCTGCCACTGTAAACTCCGGATTTTCCTCACATTCAAAGATCACCTCTGTACCAAAAGGAATTTCGTCGTAAAATTCATCTTCATCATCTGCGGCATTTTTCATAAAGTCCACAAACTCCAGGTCTTCCGGCTGTGCACCGGTAAACTGTCTCTGCTCATAGAACTCATTATAGTTTGGAATATGGGTCTTCGGTACCAGGCCGACGATCTTTCCGTGGTTAAGAGCTGCTGCCACATTATAAAGCTTGCCTCTGTGGCGTACCGGCAGTCCCACAAAGATCAGGGCATCTGTATCTTTTGTCTCCTGGGCGATATGAAGAAGTTCATTCCACGCACTGTCCAAAAGGCATCTCTGAAGAAAAAGATCATGGCAGGTATAACCGGTAATACAAAATTCCGGAAACACCATAAGCTTCACATTCTTCTCTTCCATCGCCCGGATAGCTTTCAGGATCTCCTCTCCGTTGGCTCTGCAGTCCGCAACAGTCACCTTCGTGGTAGCTGCTGCCACCTTGATGAATCCATGTTTCATTTATCCATCCTCCCGCGTTTATCGCTTACATTCTATAAGAATCTTTTTCAGATCTTCTACTGTGAAATTGTATTTTTTATTGCAGAAATGGCAATTCATCTCAATATCTTTGCCTTCCTGGATCATCTCATTGATCTCTTTTCTTCCGATGCTGATCAGGGCTTTTTCCACACGCTCTCTGGAACAGTTACAGTGAAACTGTGTTGGAAGGTTGTCGTTGATCTCCACATCAAATCCCTCCAGAACCTTCTCAAGAAGACTCTCCGGTGTATGGCCCTGTTCAAGAAGACTGGTAACAGAATCGATCTTTGATACATTTTCCTCAAGCTTTGCGATAACCTCTTCCTCTGCAAAAGGCATAAGCTGAACAATAAAACCTCCGGCCTGGCGTACGGTATTGTCCCTGTTCATCAGCACTCCCAGTCCGACTGCTGACGGAACCTGCTCACTGGTCGCAAAATAATAGGTAAGGTCCTCTGCGATCTCACTGGTCTGCAGGGCAACCTGTCCCACATATGGTTCCTTAAGTCCCATATCCTTGATCACATCCATAAAGCCTACACCTACAGCCCCTGCCACATCAAGTTTTCCTTTGCTGTTGGCCGGGATACATACATCCGGATTTCCCACATAGCCTTTTACGTTTCCATGGGAATCCGCGGTAACTGTAATTCCCTGGAGAGGACCGCCTGCGTGGATGCGAAGTGTAAGAAGATCTTTATCTCCTTTCATCATAGCTCCCATCATAGCTCCTCCTGTGAGAAGACGGCCAAGCGCCGCAGTTGCCACCGGGCTGGTATTATGATCCTGTCTCGCTGTCTCCACAACTTCTGTTGTCACGGCTGCAAATGCACGGATCTGGCTGTTTGCAGCAGTTGCTCTCACAATATAATCACTCATAAACTTTCACTCCTGTATCTCTGAAATACTGTTATATATTCTTTCCATGTTCTCTGGCAACAAAGGTCAGCCTCTGACTGTCAGCCTTCGGTGCATCCTTTGTGTAGGCATCGTATACCGCCAGCGGGATCAGCCCTGCCTCTTTAAGAAGTTCTTCTACTTTTTCCATGGAATAGGCTTTCTGATAGTGTATCTCCTCATCCTTCTCATAGAGGCCGTCTTCTCTTGGAAGGAACAGGGTCAGGTCATATACATTGATCCCTGTCTCCTCATCGAAATCGTTTTCCCAGATAAAGCTTCCTTCATCCCGGTTCTCCGCAATAGTTGTGCTTCCCAGAAGTTCTTTATATTTGTATGTGGTATTCATATCAAAAATAAACACGCCGTCCGGATCCAGATAATTATTCACCAGTTTAAATACTGTAAGAAGCTCCTCTTCCTCTGTGATATAATTCATGCAGTCACACACACTTACAATGGCTCTCACTGTGCCATAAAGCTCAAACTCCCGCATATCCTGTTCCAGATAAAGGATATCGTGCCCAGACTCTCCACGCTTCTCTATGGCTTCACCCAGCATCTCCTCAGAGTTATCCACACCGATCATATCATAACCGGCCTCTGCCAGAAGCTCAGTCATCACCCCTGTACCGCAGCCAAGCTCCAGCACGATTCCATCCTCTATTCCATATTCTTTAAGTCTCTCTGTAAGATATTCCGCCCAATCATTATAATCCACATTATCCATGAAAATATCATAGACCCTGGCAAAATCACTGTATGCCTCCATAAAAACCTCCGTTTTGCAAAATTTTCCCCCTTCGCCTTCGGCTCGGGCTCATTAAGCGTTCACATTATGCCATGGTCACTAAATTCCTTCTGCGCCTGTGGCTTGAACTCATTAAGTGTCCAGGTATGTGTTCTCGCTAAACTCCCCCTTCGCCTCCGGCTCGGGCTCATTAAGCGTTCACATTATACCATGGCAGGGGTGCCCACACAAGTGTGGGACAGCCTGACTGTACAAAAGGCACCCGGAAAATCCGGATGCCTCATCATTTCTGTGGTTATCTTATTTACTGAACAGGCATATAGTAAACGTCTGCTGCCTCGCCATGCCAGTAGAAGCTTGTTCCGTCCTCGGAATATACGTCACAGTCATGCTGGCTGGAGAATGTAAATCTTGTTCCCTCATTATCCATCCACTCACCGTTTCCATCCGGAACGATAACACGCGGCTTACCATCAGAGTTTCTGTAGATGGTTCTTGTCTCATCAGTATTATTCAGCTCTTCATCTGTAAATCCACCGTTTACGATAACACCGTCTGAACTTCCATCGGAAGAAGAATTGTCTGTGGAACTGCTTCCATCGGAAGCTGTGCTGTCTGTGGATGTTCCATCTGTGGAGCCGCTTCCGTCAGATGCGGTTCCATCGGAAGCTGTACTTCCGTCCGTTCCGGCAGTACTTCCGTCTGTGGATGTTCCATCTGTTCCTGCCGCACTTCCGTCTGTGGATGTTCCGTCTGTTCCTGCTGTACTTCCATCTGCTGACTTGCTGTCTTTTGAAGATCCCGGAGCAGCAGCCTTAAGAGTGGAATCCGCGCTTAAGATCTTGAAGCTCTCAACAGACTTCTTGATCTTATCAAGTGCCTTCTCATCCTTAACAGAAGCAACAATGCTGTAGTATTCACTGTCGCTTACAAAATATTTATTTACGGAATATACATATCCGCCACTCTTGGTTGTATCGTTATACTTCACAGT
>Ga0129312_1001046_pt1 | contig 17971 bp, 16 predicted proteins | sample O827metagenome_FD_94434 | JGI IMG/M metagenome (GOLD analysis project Ga0129312, IMG submission 94434) | Orangutan group fecal microbial communities from Wisconsin, USA - O827 metagenome | ecosystem: Host-associated > Mammals > Digestive system > Large intestine > Fecal | place: USA: Wisconsin... | reverse complement strand
TTTTCGCAAGCTCAAGACTTCGTCTTTCGCTCACGTCCGATTTCACAATGCTTCGCATTGTACGCAGCTTTCCGCATGCCGGCTGATGAGTAAGCTCCTCGCCGTCATTCAAAAATCTGCTCCAGCGCTTCGCGCCGGGAAATCCTTTTCGTGAATTTTCAGGGTTGCATTACTGTTTATTTGTCAAGGTTCATTGTGCTGCTGTTCTCAGCGGCAACTCTGATATAATATCATGAGTGCTTCGCTTTGTCAACAACTTTTTTCGACTTTTTTCAAGCCGTTTGTGTTGTCCTTTTGATTTCACTCGACAACGAAATTGAGTATAGCACTGACCACTCACGTTGTCAACACTAAAATCACATTTTTTTCAAACAATTCATGCAGAAAGAAAGAAGCCCCAAAATGGGCTTTTTCCCTCATATTATTTACATTGCTATATTTATAGCACCTGAATTGTATATGTTTTTGACTCATTTTTCATTTTAATAGAAATAGAGGTAATACTATCAGCGGTCTCCTGCTCCAGTTCTACCAGCAAAACTACTTCCTCACCGCTTTGTGCCGGAAGCTCCTTTATATAAGTAGACACATCATTCAAAAGCATTGTAGTCAATGCAATGCGGGTATAGCTGTCATTAATAGTAACGCGATACACAGCATTCCTTTCCATTAAATCTACATTCAGTGGAATATCTGTAGTATTTTCTATTTGAAAGCTCAAAACCAAAAGCTTCTTTCCCTCTGTTGCGTCCAGCGAAAAAAAGTTCTCCGTGCCCCCCTGCGGATAGCTTCCACATACCTGATAGCCACTGTATACCATACGAATTCCTTCGGGCAGTTCAAAATATTCCTCAAGGCTGGCAACTCCGTCTGTTTTTCCTCCCGGCTCCACCACAGGCGTATTATCAGCCTGACCCATACCCTCCGGTTCAGACGTAGGCGTCGGTTCTGTCTTCCCTGCGGCTTCCCATTCTGCCCTCTTCTTTTCTTCCCTCTCCAGAGTCTCAGCGTCCAACAGACGGCTTCTGCTGTTGGCATCATACTTCAAAAGCTGAACAGCCGCATATTCTCCAATGGAGCTCATTTGCTCGTCCGTCACCTCCGGCATGGAGCTTCCACAGCCAGTCATTGAAATTATAAGCGCAACTAATATCAGACACCACTTTTTTCTTCTCATAAGCACTCCACTCACTCCGTTGTATTATATTTCTTTTCTAATACAATGTAAATTCCTGCGATTATCAGCGCAATAACACCTACTGCCAAAAACAAAAACGTCTTCTGCAATGTTGGAACACCCCAATAATCATATAATGCTATTTTACCACACACAAGTAAAGAAAGCACTAAGCCATAAATTCTTATACCTCTTTGCCGCCGTGCAAATCCTATGCCCACTCCGGTTAATGCAACAAGCATTAAAAGTATGCTGTTAATAATCGGATTCTCCACTCTCAAAACAAGAATCATATAAGAGAGGAAAACTACCATGCATAAATATTTCCCTTTGAAATCTAATTCGTATTTCTCTCTAAATAATAATATAAATGTTGCCACACCAAATATCAACATGCAAAAATATGTAAGATATTCCTTGGCATAGCCCGTATTAGCCAAAGACAAATAACATATACCCTGACCCGACAGTGCTAATATGTTAAATACCAAAATATTTTTCCCTCTAAAGCGCTTTATACTGTTAAACACCAACAACGCCACAAACACTCCTCCGACAAACGCCGGCAAATACAGAGTACCCGCATTTTTTAGCAGCAACGCAGCATAAAAGGCAACGGTATATGTAATAACAGATTCATAATAGGTCTGCCAATGATTCATAAAAAGCACACCTGCCAGTATTCCTCCGCACAGAGCCAAGCCTGTGGGCTTCCTGTATAAAACCAGCATTGCCACACAGGCAACTGTGGTAATAGCAGCCTCGCTCATTCTAAGAGACGGCGCCTTGGTAAGGGACAACAGCTTTGCTGCCAGAAGCATAGATAAAATACAAATCGTAAAGCTCCATTCCGTACTGCTATCTGCAAAAAGATATACAGAAAATGCCGCCATATTTAGAAAATAATAGCTATACCACCTTTCCCTGCCCTTTCGCAGTGCCACAAAGCTCAAAAGGCAAAGTACTGCAAGCACAAGTACACTACCATGGCACAACCAAATCCCCATATTCCGGCTTCTGCCATTTACACCCATTACAAGCATCAGGCTATAGAATACAATACCCAGCCAATAAACTACAAGTATTCCCTCATTATCGGAAGCCTTTCCTAACGCGGTCTCCTTCCACTGATTGCGCACCTGAATAATAAACAATATCTGCATAATCAATATGGAAGCACACAAAAACAGAAGTAAAAATAAAGCAGATACTGCATAATCCTCAGGACGGATAACTATCAACAAGCTGAAAAACAAATTACAACTCATATGTGTCAGATTGATCCCCGTCTTATGTACCTCTACAGGAAGCATAATGCACACTATGTTAATAAGAAAATACAATGCTGCCAACGCCAAAAATTTATCTTCCGTAAACACCCACTGCAAACAGCAGAAGCTAATATAACAGGATACAATTCCAAAAATACGGTAAAAGGCTGAATTTCTCTTTTTACTCACCAAAAGCATTGCCATGGATATTACAAAAACAATGCCGCATGTAACCCAAAAGTTAAAATTGTTCAACACCTCATAATTTATTAAAGTAGTCAAATACAATCCACCAAAAGCGATTGCCGAGAAAACACTTCCCAGCCTTGGAAGTCTGGGATATACCAACAGCTCGGACACTAATAAAACAGCCAGCGATATAGCATACAGACTGATTCCTTTAACAAAACCGTTCACAATAGTCATTCCCAGCATAACCAAAGCTGTGAGAATAAATATGCCTCCCAAAGTGCTTAACAGCACTGCTGCTACTGTAAATTCCGCATTTTTCTTTTGGGGCGATGCCACATTACTCTGTTGCACCGCACTGCTCTGCTGTTCCACATTGCTCTGCTGTTCCTGACTGTTCTGCACCGCTGCATTACTCTGCTGCTCCTGCTTCTGCTGATATGCCCTATAGCTCCTGTCCAGCTCGTCTTGTAACAAATCTATCTGGTACACCTGATTGCGTACCCTCTCCGTAAGCCTTCTCAAATATTCTGTAAAGGCCAAATCCCTTGACTCCAAAAGGAGCTTCCGCACCTGACTTTCCAGCTTCTCCAGCTTTCCTGCCGGCATCTCTTGTTTATTATCTTGTTTATCCTGAAAATCCATCCTAACCCACCCTGCTGTTTAAAATTGTCTTCTTTACTTACATACAAATATATCATACTTTGCCGCGTCCTGACTACGACAATTTACATGAAGCCAAATTCCTTCCTCCCGGTACTCCTTTTCCAGCACAGTGGCATTTTCCATAAAATAGGAAACTACATTTCCCTTATCGTAAGGAATTTGTAAAAAGCAATCTACGTTTCCAGCATACAGTCTGTCTTTGATTAGCTCTGCCAGCTCCTCAATGCCTATATCCAACGCTGCCGCCATATATATCTGACTTTCCCTCAGTTTCGGCAAATCTACCATTTGGCACTTGTCCGCCTTATTGTAAACAACAATCTGAGGAATATCACCTGCCTCCAGTTCCTTTAGCGTCTGAGAGGTCACCTCCATCTGCTGCTTGTAATTCTCATCGGAAAAATCCACAACCTGAACAAGCAAATCAGCATACTTTACCTCCTCCAGGGTAGATTGAAATGCCTTTATCAAACCATGAGGAAGCTTATGGATAAAGCCTACAGTATCGGTCAGAAAGAAAGGCTTGTTGTCTCCCGTGTCAATACTGCGCACACTGGTTTCCAAGGTGGCAAACAGCATATCCTTTTCCATAACCAGCTTTTCCGGCTTGCCTCCATAGCGCTGTACCATATGATTCATCACAGTAGATTTGCCGGCATTTGTATAGCCCACCAGTGCCACCTGGGGAATTCGTGAGCTGCTGCGCTTTTTCCGCTGTGTCATACGATTACCGGAAATTTCATCCAGTTCTTTTCTCAGCTCACTGATACGATGCTCTATCCTTCTCCTGTCAAGCTCCAGCTTTTTCTCACCCGTACCCTTATTGCTCAGACTTCCATTGGCACCTCCCTGCCTGCTTAACGCCTCATGCATTCCAACCAGTCTTGGCAGCATATATTGCAGCTTTGCCGTCTCAACCTGAAGCTTTGCTTCCTTAGTCTTTGCCCTGATTGCAAAAATATCCAAAATTAAATTGGTTCTGTCCAATATGGGCAGCTCCAATTCTCTGCCTAAATTGCGTATCTGAGATGGTGTAAGCGTATTATCAAAAACAATTTCTTCCGCCTCACACGCTGCAGCAAATTCCTTAACCTCCTGTACCTTGCCGCTTCCGATATACAAGGCCTTATTCACCGTGTCCAGCTTTTGCGTGATAATGCCAGCCACCTGCTTGTTGCAGGCCTCTGCAAGACTTTTCAGTTCAGCCATGGAGCGTTCAAAATCCTGCTCCTCACCGGTATCCACACCAACTAAAAGCACCCGTGTCAATGTTATTTCTGCCATTTCTTCCCTCATAAGCCCTCCAGTTCAAACCAAAACAGTACGCCGTTCTGATAATTCTCCACCCCATAGTCTTGGTTCAAGGATTCCATAATTGCCTTTACAATGGACAGTCCCACACCGCTTCCTCCATATTCTCTCGTCCGCGCCTTGTCCACCTTATAAAATTTGTCCCAAATCCGGTCAATCGATTCTTCAGGAATAGGTTCACCCGTATTAAACACAGACACTCGCACATGCTTCTCCCTGCTCTGTATTTTCACCTCAATGAACCTCTCCCCGCTACAATGATTCACTGCATTGGAAAAATAATTCATAAATACTTCTTCTACCTTAAACTCATCAGCCCAGACGTAAATCGGCGCATATTCCTCCATGCGCACCTCTATTTCATTTTGCTTTGTCAAAATTCCCGCAGACTGCACATAATTTTTCACCAGTGCCACAATATCAAAGCGCTCCATGCTGACAACATCATTTCCAAACTCCAACTGATTTAAAGTCATCAGCTTTTTAACCATATTGTTCATTTTAGCGGCTTCGTCCATGATAACCTCACAGTAGAAAGCTCTGCTCTCCGGGTCATCATTAACTCCCTCATTAAGTCCCTCTGCATATCCCTGTATCAGTGCAATGGGAGTCTTAAGCTCATGAGATACGTTTGATAAAAATTCCCTGCGCATCTCATCTATCTTTTCTTTTTTCTCAATATCCTTTTGCAGCTCGTTGTTCGCCGTCTTTAAATCTGAAATGGCTTTCTCCAAGGATTCCGAAAGCTTGTTAATATTTTCACCCAGTAAATCCACCTCATTGTGTGCATGCTCCTGATATTTTGCCTCAAAATCCAAGTGCACCATGCGCTCTGAAATCTGATTCAGCTTCAAAATTGGCTTGGTGATTTTCCTGGAAACAAACCAGATAATCAATCCGCCAGCAACACTTCCAAAACACCCTGCATAAAAGAAAAAGCGATTTGCAATTTCTACACTTTCCCTGATGCTCTCAATAGGAGTACGCATAATAAAAGAAATACCCGAATTTAACCGTCCGTACATTTCAAGGTATTCGCTGCCGACCTTTCCTGTCCTCTGGATTCGATAATCCTCACCCTGTTCCTCAATACGAGTCTCGTCCATAGGAAGTCCCAAAATATACCCCACCAGTCGCAGTTCCAGCTTATCACCGCCATTGACAGATACATATTTCGTCTGGGAATTAGCGTCCATAACGCAGACGGTAATATTATACCTGCTACACACATCATTCAGCTTCTCCTGAAACTCCTCCGTATCATAGCTGTCACTGCCTGCCGCCTGACTAATCGTTTTATAAGCATCATAAATAACCTGTCTTTTGCTTCGGATATAGTATTCCTCCAAAAACAGATTATTTATCAGCCAGCACAGCAGTACCGTACCCGTCATAAGTCCTATGAATATTAAAGAAAATTGTCTTCTGATGGAAGACTTCATGCTAACGCCCTTCTTCCGCTTCGAGTCTGTGTAATAAAATTATTTTACACGCAGAATTATTTTTCTGCAATCTCATTTTCAGTCAAACTATCATACTATTTATAAAAGCAGTTAGCCGGAATACTGATACGTTTACCTTTTTTTATAATTTACAGGAACCTTGAAGGCCACTGTATGCTCTGTCAAATACACCCTCTGCATCTTCCGCTGCAGTAGCACTCATATAGATATCCCTAAATTTGTAGTCTGTCGGGAACAAAGGATTCAGCCTGTCAAGAAGTGTCTTCATCTGACCGCTCATCTCATAATAATATAATCCATACGTTCATTTATATTCCCCTTCCTAACCTACATACTCTGTTTTATGATTTCTCTCACTTCATCTTTAGTAAGGATTTTATAGCCGCCTTCCATGATTAATGTGCCATTGACGATATCCTCCAACATATCATCTGTCGCTCCAAGTTCTGACAACGACATAGCAAGTCCAAGTTCCCTCATCCACTGCTCCATAGCATCAAGTCCTGCAAGAGCTATTTCCTTATCGCCTTTTCCTTTTGCATTAATACCCCATACATTTTCTGCAAATCTTACGAACTTTGCAAGCCCTGCATCCATTATGAACCTATAATAAGGGAGTGATACCGCAGATAAAGTCATTCCATGCGTTGCATCCGTAACAGCGCCTACGGCCTGTCCAAGCATATGAACCATCCAGTCCGTACTCTTGCCTTTTGCGACAAGGGTATTGAGCGCCCATGTTGCAGTCCACATGATATTACTTCTTGCTTCATAATCCTGATTATTCCTGTTTGCAATACGACTGGAATGAATAACGGATTTCATAAGTGCTTCACTAATATAATCGCTTGTATTATCATCCTCTCCAGAAAAATACTGCTCACAGATATGATTGAAAATATCATAGATTCCTGCCACCATCTGATAGTGAGGCAAAGTCAACGTATACTTAGGATTCAGAATTGAAAATCTTGGCATAATCTTTTCGTCTGCAAACACATGACCAATCTTTAATTTCTGCCCATGATTGGTAATTACAGCACCTGCGTTCATCTCAGAACCGGTACCTACCATAGTAAGGACACAGCCTACCGGAATAATCTCACAGGTTGGTTCCTCAAATTTCAGATAATACTTTTCCCATGGGTCTTCATCACAGTTCACGGATACAGAAACTGCTTTTGAATAGTCGCAAACGGAGCCGCCTCCCACTGCAAGAATAAGGTCTGCATTTGCCTTTCTTGCAATCCCGATACCCTCGTAAAGCTTTTCGAGCGTAGGATTGGGCATTACCCCTGCGATTTCTGAAATGCTCTTTCCATTTGCCTTAAGGATTTGTACAACCTCATCATAAATTCCATTTTTCTTAATAGAACCACTTCCATATACTAATACAACATTTGAGCCATACTTTGGAAGTTCTGCATTTAAGTACTTCAGTGACTCATCTCCAAAATATAATTTTGTGGGATTACAATACTCAAAATTTCCTAACATAAAATACTCCTTTCACTTTACACGAGCTTATTTATCTGTTACTCTAACTATATGCTAATACCTAAACCTAACTTTAGGTCAAGTGCTATTTTATTATTTTAAAGTCAATGATAAGAGAGGATTTTATGTATACAATTGGTCAGGTTTCAGAAATGTTTCATTTACCTATTTCTACACTCAGATACTACGATAAAGAGGGACTCTTCCCAAATATGGAGCGTTCTTCCGGAATTCGCCGATTTTCAGAAATCGAAATTGACACCCTATATGTAATAGAATGTCTTAAAAAGACAGGCATGGGAATCAAAGATATTAAGCAATTTATGGACTGGTGCGCCGAAGGACCTTCCACTTATGCCAATCGCAAAGAGCTTTTTGAAAACAGAAAAAGAGCTCTTGAAAAACAACTTAGGGAGCTTGAAAAAAATATGGCCATGATTAAATTCAAATGCTGGTATTACGAACAAGCCATCTTAGACGGCAACGAAGACCGCTTAAGGTCGATGATTCCGGATAATCTTCCGGAGGATATTAAGGAAATGTACCTGTTAGCACATTCGTTATAATAACAATAATGATACAATCATCAATTGTGTCCGTTATTCAACTCCCCAGAAATCAATGCTGTCCTGAGTTCTTAAGTTCACCCAATTTGTCACTGGCATCTATCCAGCCTTCTTTCGTAGCTCTCACTCAGCTTTCTGTAATTTAGAAAACCCTGTTCCTTACCGAGGGGGGATTCTCTTCCACTCCGGTCGGTACTAACGGCTGTCACCGGACATCTAGCACCCAAGTGCTCTTGATGACTACGGCAGATAAAAATACTATTCTTTAACAAATGCCTTCGATTAAACTTATTACTTCAAAACAGTAATAGCATTCTTCTTTTTAGCCTCTGTATTCTTTTTCAGTTCCCTTGGCCAATTCAATTCATATGTAAATCCTTTAACAGTGAGCCAGTTAATTACCCTTTGCCATATTTCAGCAGCTTTATCAAAGTTTCCTACTCAAAATATATTATCACATTCAATGCACTATCAACATCTGATGCCTGCTCGATTGCCATTGCCAAATCATCAAGCAGATATTCATGAGTAATCAGCTTCTCAATATCCCATACCCCACATTTCCTCCCTTCCAACGCCTAGAATGTTTCTCTTAGCATTGTTGACATTCATTTATTCTTGACAATGGATTGCCTGCAATAGAAATAGTCCCTTTTTACATTTGTGTGTCTAGGTAACTACCTCGTATAATTATACATTTCACGAATTGCTTATACAATTAGAAAAATAGTGAAACAAAAATAGAATACAACACTAAGAGGCTTTTCAGATTTTCTGGAAAGCCTTTTTATATTCATAAAGTGCATTAAAGGGTATGAATTTTATTTCTACAAGGAGGTTCATATCATGGCACTCACGAATGAAGAATTACAAGATATTTTAAGCGGTATATCACCAGAAGAACAAAAAGCACTCTTTGAAAAATTGAGGCAAACCTATGGAGACAATCCATCACCTCAACCACAACCTAAGAATTCTTCAACATCAAAGGTTTATTGTTGTATCAAGTGTGGTTCAGCGAATTACAAGAAAAATGGAGTAACTGCAAAGGGATTACAACGATATCGTTGTAAAGATTGTAATAGTTCATGGTCTGAAAACTATGGAGACAGTCTTCGCTACACTCATCTTTCAGAGGACACATGGAAAGAAATGTTGCGAGGCTTTGTAGAAGAGTTATCAATACCAAAGATTGCAAAAAATTGTGACCTATCTACAAAAACAGTCTGGCTTGCAAAGACTAAGGTCAACCAAGCAATAATGACCATATATGGATATACAGACTTGTTTAGAGGAAATACACAAGCAGATGAATACTACACTCGTACAGCTTTTAAGGGTAAACGTGACCCAGAATTTTTCATCTATACACTTCGTAGGATGCCAAGACATCATTATACTTATTATGAAAAAATAGAGTGGTTAGAAAATGCTGGTTTATATGAAAAGTTACAACGAGAAGAACCAGAGTATCTTGCCGAGTTGTTATCAGATGACCCTAAAATGAAGCGTGGTATCTCCAATGAGCAATTATGTATTTTGACCTTGGTTGATGAAACAGGCAAGCTCTATCTTGAGCCAGTAAGCGTTGGCAGACTTGAAAAGGCAATGGCAAAAGAAAAACTCAAACCAAGGTTTACACCAGACAAAAGCAATGTGTTAGTGACTGATGAGCACAATGCATACAACAGAATCTTATATGGAACAAAAGCCAAGCATGAAGTAGTGAAAGCAGACAAACATACTAATGGTAAATACAGTTTAGCTAAAGTTAATAGTGTTCATAGTGCATTGACCAGATATATGAATCCAAAGGAAGGTAAGGTTTTTAACACAAAATATCTCGATTTGACTCTAATGCTCTTCTGGTGGCTTTACAAATATAAAGATAGAACCACTAATCAGAAAGTTGAAATGCTCTGGGATATAATTAATGACAATATATCAGATATTGAATTGCGGGAAAAAGTCAATCAAGTCTCACAAAGTAATTTAATGCATCGAGAAATAACCATAGATACAAAAGGTCAATTTCCAACAAAGTTATAAAAGGCAATTCAAAGTAGACCAGCTACCACAAAAGTAGCTGGTTTATTCATTTTTAATAGTAACCCATACCATCAATAGGGAGCGGTCGAGCTGACAATTTTGCTTGTGTAACATTCATCATTTTTGAACGAACAGTATAGTTAACACGCCCCAGCAATATATTGAATAGCTGTTCACAAAGAATAATTTGACTAACATCCTTATTCTTTTCAAGCCACCAGAACATAATAAGGTATAAGTCCAGATATTTTGTGGCTGGCTTATATTCATTTGAGCCAAGGAACCTATCCAAAGAACTATGTAACGCATTGATTCTTGATAGGTTGTATGTTCCATAAGAGTGACATTTACTGTTAACAATAATATGCTTTATAAATTCTTTGTGACATAGATATTTATAACTATGGTGTTCATCAGTAACCAGCACAGCCTCACGAGATATACGAGTATGTAAGTTGTCATATACAGTACCAGCTTTTGCAGAGCCAGCAGAAACAGGTTGTACATAAATATTATTGCTACGATCAATAGCGGTCAAAATACAAACATGCTGGTGGTTTATATCAATGGTATTTCTACCGACCATTTTTTTCTGACCACTATAAATCAGTTCTTTAAGCATGGTAGGATTTTCAACAAACAGTTTTTTATAATCGTCACCGAGATAATCAATACGTTGAGCACGACTTCTATGGTGTCGTGGCAGTCTTCCGAGTTTATCAATAAAGAAAGATTTATCCTTGCAACCCTTGAAAGAAATTCTTTCATACTTTCCATCAGCTTCAACAATACTATTGAAAGTATCACAGTAACCATAGATATTTTTAAGTGTATCATAGATTTTCATTCTGCATAACCATGCAGTCTTAGTTGACACATTGATATTTTTGGCAAGCTCAGTAAGAGAAATACCAACAACAGTTGCCCTTACTGCTTCTTGCCATTGCCATTCTGATAAATGCGAATAATGTGTAATAAGACCATAATTTTCAGTAAATGACTTATGACAATCTTTGCAGAGATACCTTTGCATTCCACCTTTGGTCTTGCCAATTTTCTTTATGGCAGTAGAACCACAGTGCAGACAACAGTCAATCGTATATGTAGGCTTGTCCGAATCTGGTAAAGCAGTACGAATTGTTGTATTTGCAGTAGTTGACAAAGACAAAGATTGATTGTCTGTTGATTGTGTCTTAGGAAGTTCTGACTTCAATCGTTCATACAGAACTTGCTTTTGCGTATCAGTAAGATTGTTTATTCCCTTGAGATAGTCATAATAGTCCGAGCTATCAGCTAAGAATCTCAAGAGTATTTCTGATAGATTACCAACTAACCAGAATCATCAAGCGTACTTGTAGTAACACTTGATTGCTTGTGTTCTTTTTTAGAAAAGTTACAAGCCTGTAATGCTCGATAGACTGCACTTTTCTGAATATCAAGAGCCTTTTGCCTTTGTTCCTGTGCTCTGCGTTCAAGATTTGAGGCTCTGTCAAGATAAGTTTGTGACTGTTCAAAATCAAGGTTGGCTTCATCAATCATTCTGTCACGCATTGATTGAATACCTAAAACTGGTTGTGACTCTGGTAAGGTCTTTATCCATACAACATCCTTTGTGTAATGGTACAGAATAACACGCATAAGATTTCCATAATTACCATAAGGCACAGGCAGACCAGCTTCTGCATCTTTGACTAATGTAAATTCATTTTTTAGGAATAATTCTACACCAAGGTCTTTAGCAAATTGCATAGTTTCCTGTGATGCGTCCGAAGTTGCAAAGACCACAGGCAGACTTGTGATAGTCGTTCCTTTTCTTGCGTGCATACCAGCATATACTTCACTGATAGCTGATTTAGTCAGTGGCTCTTTATGACACTTACACTGAATATAGAAACATACATTTCTACAGATTGGTTTAACCACATCAAATGTTGCAATAATGTCAATACCACCATCAAAGCCAGCCTTATATCTTTCTAGGTCAGCTTCATTAGATTGGTTTGTCCTCCATGCTTTGAAACCACATTTATTAAGCATGTCTACTACAGCCTTTTCAAACTGTAGTCCTTTTTCAACTGCTGTTGTACTCATAGGCACCTACTTTCTGACAATATTTGAAATATTCAGACTATTTCAAAATCGTCTATTTTTGTTCTTGTGCCTGTAAATATTTTTACGTGTCTACACCAAGAGGGTGTGGTTTTACAGTAATGAGTACACAACTTAAGTAATGTCTGCTGGTCATTTTTCAGAACACCAAAATATAAAAAATATAAAATATTTTTGAAAGGAAACTTTTATGGAAAGCAAAGCATACATAGACCCATATCCTAAGACAATGAAAATGTTGGGATTAGAGCGAATCAATATAGATTGTGGCAATAACACCTCAATAGTAACTCCAGCTAATATAGCAAAAGACATGGTGGCACTATTGCCGGATGAGGTATTCATACCAGAAAGTAAGTTCTTAGACATTTGTTGTAAGAGTGGAATTTTTCTGACAAGCGTTAGAGAAAAACTTATGAACAGCAAAGCCATGATTGAAGCAATACCAGATTATAAAGAAAGATATAAATATATCACCAATAATCAGCTATATGGCATTGCTCCGAATGGTCAATGTCAAATGTATTCAGTAAGAGCAGTTTATGGCACACTCAAATTAGATAACCCACATATCCTATGTTTTGGGGAATTTGAGCAATACAAAACAGTTAGTTTAAGCAACAATCATAAATTCTTATACGAGGAGATAATAAAGATGAGCTTAGAGTTTAAGGAAGATTTTCATTTCGATGTAGTAATAGGAAATCCACCATATAATAAAGGAATGGACTTAGATTTTGTAGACCTTGCATATAAACTTTCCAAACAGTATGTTTGTATGATAACACCAGCAAAATGGAAAACAGCCGATGAAACTCAGCGAATAGCAAGTGCAATGTCTTATGGAGAATTTAGACAGAGTTATGAACCACACATGAAATATATTTGTTTTTATCCAGACTGTAAAGATGTCTTTAATATCATACAGGCAGATGGCATAAGCTGGTATTTAATTGATAAATTACATACTTATGACAAATGTACTATAGTAAATAAACTCAATGCTAATAAAGTGATTGATTCTGTTTCCGAAAGAAATCTATGTGACAGCAATACACTTTTTAATGCCGGAGATGAGATTATCAAATACATTGGAAAATATAATAATTTTACTTTTCCTAATTGTGATTATGGAAGATTTAGAGTATTTACAAATAATCACGCACCAGGAGGTGCCCTGTATGCGTTTTCTCCAACAGCAAGCAGTATATATATTATTGGAAAAAGCTACCTTTTAGATACACATACTAAAAGGTTGGCATTTGGGGAAACTTCATTGCCCGATGATGCCATAGCTGTATATGCGTCAGATGACTTAAGTGAATGCCAATCTTTTCTATCATGGTTAAAAACAAAATTTGTAAGATTTTTTGTGGCAGTTAATATTAGTAAACTTGCACCTATGATGTGTAATGAATGCTTTAAATTAGTACCAACTCCTCCAACAGGCAAGTTTGACCACATATATACCGATGAGGAACTTTACAAAGCATTTAACTTACCACAAAAATACATAGACATTATAGAAGCAGTCATCAAAGAACGAAAATAATCGAACATGATATAAGCAAATCATTCACAATCCTCTTGTCATGTGATAAAATATTATAAGATTTGCATAATGAGAATATTGGAGGTACAAACGAATGTATTCAGTAACCAAACGAATTAGCATGATAAAACAACCCCGTGGTGGATACATAAACAAAAAAGAACTTATGATAACCCAACTTGAAGATGGAATTACATTGAATGAAAATGAGAATATCCATGCAAGTTTAGTTGGTCTTGCAGTTGATTATATGACCCGATTTATGATGGGTGTCCAAAAAGAGGAAGCCTTTTCAATATCATTAAAAGGTGCTATGGCGTTGGATTTATTTACAGGGAATAAAAAGCAATCGTCAATGAAAAATGCTACAAGTCTATTGGCAGATATAAAAGGACTTGATAAAAAATCCATAACAAATGCATGCAAATTGGTAGGATACGATGTTTGTTTTAGAGCTGGCGTAATAGGGTATAAGCCGGTAGAAGAAATTAACCCTGATAAAGATACAATTGAAAACATTGTAACAATGATTAATCGTAGTTTGTCTTTTTGGAAAGAATATGGACCTATAACAAAAGATGGATTTACATTTGAAGGCGGATACACAGACACTATATCTACTGGTGATGGAGACTATTTAACAAAAGATACATTATGGGATTTTAAAGTGTCAAAGGATGAACCAAAGCCAAAATATACTTTGCAGTTGTTGGTATATTATATCATGGGTATGCACTCAATTCATAAAGAGTTTAAGAGCATAAAGAATCTAGGTATATATAATCCTCGTATGAACAAAGTGTATACAGTAAGTATTGATATGATACCTCAATCAGTAATTAATGAAGTATCAAAAGAAGTAATTGGTTATTAATAATACAGGGACAAATTGAAAAGGCTACCTCACCATTCAAGTGAAGTAGCCTTTCAAAAATTCCATTCTAATAAATTGCACGACAACTTAGTGCAAAATCAACTCCCCATTAGCAAAAAATGAATAGAAAATGTATAAAAGTGGCAAAAACGAATAATTATAAGGGTTTATGCATTAGACACACTTTTGTAAAAAGGGAGTAGAAATAATACAATCTTAACAATTGTACCATTAGGGGGCAAAAAGGGGGCAAATGAGCCCCCTCTAAAAATCACTATTTTAATTTATACAATACCGAAAAAATATCACTTTTCCGTCTATCATCATTTAGACAAATGGAAGTTGTCTAATTGTTTATTAGAATTACCCCTCATTTTTCAAGGTTTTCTTTTGTTTTTTCAAATCGTGGCAAATTAGATACACCTACACAACTCAATAGAATAGAAACAAGAAAGAGTTCATCCGCAAACTCATCTGTGACTGTTCCGCTGCGAAGCTTCTTCGTATTCTTTATATATACAATATCATACTGGTGCTTTTGCGCTTCGATTATTCGCTCATTGATTTTCTGTACTATATCGGTTTCATACTTTGAAATATATGACTTTTGAATATCTATAACCAATAATGCTTTCATATTTCTCCTTCTTATAAATTTCGAATTGATTGTAACAAAGCCGAGGATAGTTTGGAAACCACTCTCTGCTCACAAAATGCTCTTAATGCCTTGGCAATCTGTCTATATTATCTCATTCAAAATTCAAATAGAATATCCGGTGCTTATTTGCTATAATAAGCAATGGAATTAAATTCATTTTTTTAAGGGAAAGGATAATTATGAATGCTATATAGAATTGCTAAAATTGAGGATATAGATGATATTTGTGTTTTGATAGATGATGCTATCAGAGAAATGGAATCACATGAAATCTTTCAATGGGATGATTTATATCCTACACGAGAAGATTTTTTAGAAGACATTGAAAAGAAATCATTATACTTGGTTCTTGAAGGAAATATTATTGTTGCAATGTATGTCATTAGTGGGGAATCAGATGAAGCATATAATAATGTAAACTGGAACTGCACTGATGAAACAGCATATGTCCTTCATAGATTTTGTGTGTCGCCTTCTTTCCAAAATAGAGGTATTGGTAAAAAGGTGTTAATTCACATAGAGGAGCAAATTAAAAATATGGGTTATGAATCGGTTCGACTGGATGTTTTTACTAAAAATCCTTTTGCTCAAAAGCTATACAGAACCAATGGATATGAGGTTAGGGGATATGCAGATTGGAGAAAAGGACGTTTTGATTTGATGGAGAAAAAATTGTAAATTCATATTTTCCGTTCGACCGCTACTATCTAGGTATATAAGAATAATAGAATTATTATGCGTAAATATGATTATTCATTCTTAAAAAAAGATATTCCTGGAAAAATAGTAGGGTTAACAGATATTATTGCAGATTTAAAGAGTAAGGAAGAATTTAGAAAGTTACAGTATAGCGATACATTTGAAAGTCTGCGAAAGAAAGCGATTATTGAATCTGTAAAAGGTAGTAATGCGATTGAAGGTATTGTAACTACTGATTCAAGAATCAGAGAAATTGTTGCTAATGCTACTCCTATAACACATGATGAGTTAGAAATATCAGGTTATAAAGATGCGCTTAATTTGATTTATACAGAATATAGCAACCTGGAAATTGAAGAAGATACAATCTGCATGTTTCATAAAATGATTGAAGAACATACAAATACTGATGCGGTCGGAATATATAAAAAGAATAATAATTTCATAATGGAGTACAATCCCGACGAAACTCAAAGAGTAAGATTTAAACCTATAAATGCCAGAGAAACGAAGGCTGCGATGGAGCAGTTGATTTTATCTTTTTATGAAGCCAGGCAGGATTCGGAGATAGCGTCACTTTTACCGATACCATGTTTTATAGTTGATTTCTTGTGCATACCTCCTTTTAATGATGGAAATGGGCGTGTTTCACGATTGCTCACAGTATTATTATTGTACAGTTTTGGATATGATATTGTACGATACATTTGTGCCATTGTTCCAGTATCAAAGCAGGATATCGCTGAAAAAGTGCCAGATATCAGTATTAAAACAATTGAACTTGTTTTGAGTAAGATGGTTAAGGAAAATAAAATAACAAAAATTGGCTCTTATAAAGATGCACGTTATATGAGAAAAAATGATAAGTAAGTTCATATTTTACGCCGATGGAGGGAACAATGAATAAAATGAGACTAACTAGAGACCGTAAATGGTTTTTTCAAAACTATCCCTATTTTCAGATAAGAATGGATAATGATTTACTTTCAGGCTGGGTTTCAATAAATTACTTAACTGATGGAGAGATAAGATATTGGGAGTATGAAAAAGCAGGGGCGGTTCCTGTATGTGGGAAAGATATGATTTGGCTCACAATCATCCCTGATGGACAGGCTCGATGTATTGGGACCTATATTTTGCCTAATCGTCGAGTAAGTACCTGGTATATTGATGTTATTGAAGAGATTGGAACCGATGATGATGGAGTTTTATATTATATAGATAAATACCTTGATGTTATGCTTACACCTCAAGGCGATATTTGTGTAAAAGATAGAGATGAACTTGATGCAGCATACCAGTCAGGTGAATTAAGTAAGCAGCAATATGATGATGCTGTTCTGGAAGGTGAAAAGATTATCAGTGAAATGGCTTCTGATATTGCAAAAACAGAGGAATACTGTATTGCTGTTTTAGATAAGGCGGAAGAAATAATCAGAGAAAATATATTCACTGTTTTCTTGGATATAGATGGAGTTCTTGATATCTATGATTCTCAAAAGGATATTCAAGATTTACTCCCACAGGCAATTGATTTACTTAAAACATTTGTCGAACGGACAAAGGCGGAAGTGGTAATTGCTTCGGATTGGAGATATGGTTCAAAGCAATATAGAGATAAAGCAAAATCATTAGGGTATGAGAATAAAATTGCTCTTTGGGATATCCTTACATCAACTTTTGAAGAGAATGGTATTGTGATTTCAGATGTTACTCCATGGGATGAGCACTTACACAACAGAACCGAAGAAATAAAGAGATATTTGGATGTGATTGTCAATAAAAAAGTCCCACTTTTATCGGAGAAAATTCCCCACTTATTTTTGAGCATTTATCGGCGGGAATTCCCGCCGATAAAATTCTGGCTCTGACTATTCAAATACTCGACTC
>Ga0129312_1001043_pt1 | contig 17997 bp, 13 predicted proteins | sample O827metagenome_FD_94434 | JGI IMG/M metagenome (GOLD analysis project Ga0129312, IMG submission 94434) | Orangutan group fecal microbial communities from Wisconsin, USA - O827 metagenome | ecosystem: Host-associated > Mammals > Digestive system > Large intestine > Fecal | place: USA: Wisconsin... | reverse complement strand
TAAACCAGATGCCGACGAATTCGGTATCTGTTGAGTTTCCATAGCATCGGCGCATCTAACCGGTGCCGGCAGCTTGGAATGACCGCCGGGCGAACAATGCGTCACTGCTCTGCTCAATAACCCTATGACTGCATGGTCACAAGCAAGCTCGTGACTTTAGTCATGAGTCATTGACGGTGCAGTACTGGATGATGCAGTTTTGCAGGTAGTTGTATAAATCCGGGCATCTTTGCGCAAGCCACATAGGATCGCTTTCTGCAACCAGGAAGGACTCCGCAAAAAATTCTGTCGGGTTATACACGTTTACAGATGACATGCTGCTATATCCGCCAACGACCTGCTGATACCTTGCAAACATGTCCTGAAATTCCGGTGTGTCTGAAAACCTTGCATAGGTTCCTGTATGAATCCATGCATCCATGTCGACCGTATGTCCCACTTCGTGCAGAACAGTCCGTCCTTTGGTGAGCAGCAGGTGATCGGAATCGATATCCATGTATGGATACGCGGATAAATAAAATCCTGTATACTGATCATCCAGATAGGTTCTTGTCACGACGCCGGCATTACTCAGTCCAACGCATTTTGTTCTCGTTCCATATGCATCGGAATAGAGCTGCTCTGTCTGCTCGCTGATAAGGTAAATCGCAACGTTATCCTCCTGCAGCTTTGTTTTCAGAATGTCCGGGAGCGTGTCATACGTTGCCTGCGCATAGGAAACCGCTTCGTCTGGAACATCCGCCGTCTTAAAAATCAGAGTTCGGTCCGATGCCGGCAAAAATGCAGACGCATCTGTCTCGTGTGCCTGAACAGGGAAACATGATAAGAGCCCCGTAAGAAAGACAGACGCAAGATATACTGGAATTGCTTTCTTTCTAATCAAGCTGTAATTCTCCTTTGATCTGTAAATCTGAAAAAGAAAAAGCGGAAGCATACGCCCCCGCTTTTTGATACACCACGCTTCGGCGTGGAAATTTGATTTTTACGCTCTGGCGCACTAACGCTCGTGACTTTAGTCGTGAGATACAGTGTGCCTTTTTTCAATCAAATTTGTGATAAACCAGATGCCGACGCATTCGGTATCTGTTGAATTTCCATAGCATTGGCGCATCTAACCGGTGCCGGCAGCTTGGAATTACCGCCGGGCGAACAATGCGTCACTGCTCTGCTCAATAACCCGATGGCTACATAGCCACAAGCAAGCTCGTGACTTTAGTCATGAGTCCTTGACTTCTGCATGATCAGAAGAGTCGCAGCCCCTCCACAAGCCACTGCTGTGCCAATCAGAATCGATGTATTGGCATTGTCACCGGTCCAGATATTGGTAATGGTGATGGTGTTCTTTTCCTTTTGAACAAGAGTCTTATCTCCATTAATTGTGATACGAACGATCTTGCTGACCTTTTCGCCAGGCGTGATGACCTTGTCGTTCACATAGTCCTCTTCTTTTCCGGTCTTGCTGTTGATCTGGTACTCCTTCAGTCCGACAGAAATATTTCCCTTCGTAACCTGCAGATTCTGCTGTTCTGCTCCCTTTACCGAAGTGTCGAATGTTTGGGAGTAAGAAACCTCCGAATTGTCGTTCCAACCAATATCTGTCGGCAGAACCTCAGATGCTTCTACGGTAACGATAACGGAAAATTGCTTATTGGCATAGGAATTGTCCCAATCAGATGGAATCTGAACACTCTTCATGAGGTCAATGGATTCTCCGGACTTTACGGGATCTGCGTAGTAGTAATACTCGCCTCTTTTTGTCCACTTGGAGGATGCCATCTCGACGTTCCCATCGTTGAGATCTTTAATGCCGTCAGCGGATTTGTACTCAAGCTTTGCACGTACCCATACAGTTGTTTCAAGCGACTGCACGGCTTGCGTCTTGGCAGCAGCACCCGTATCACTCATTGCATAAGATGGGCAAACTGCTGTACAAGCAAAAGCGGAAGCTGACATGACTGCAGCACCGATAAGTACCTTTGTCTGCCTCTTTAATGTGCCGAATAACATATATGCTGCCTCATTTCTTTCAAAAAAATTAAATATGCGCCACCTTGCTCATACAAAGTGGCGCACAGGCTGTATCTCAAGAAGAGGTGCAGCCCATTTGCCTGCTTTCTGCGAATTACTTATTGCTCTTCAGCGCAGCATTCTCAGAAACCTTGGTCTTGCCGGTTGCGGCATTGTCCTGAGCGGCCTTGTCGTTAGCCTTGACATTGGCATCTTCCTGAGCAACATAAGCCCTGTAGATCGTAGCAAGATCAGCCTTTTCGATCGCTGCATCGGTAGAAACAACACCCTGATCTGCAATCACGTTGTCCGCCTGGATGACATAGGTCTGAACGGTGATGTTCTGGATCTCGTCAGGAGTAATCTCAGAGTCAGCAAAATTCTGAAGCTGAACCTTCTGGAACAGCGGAACAGTAGTCTCGCCCACGCCCTTCTTTGCGACCGGCGTTCCAGTCCAAGTTCCATCCTGGATCGACTTTAAGCCGTGGAGTCTGGTGTTATAGCCAAAGACATAAGTACGATATGCCTTGGAATGATCCTGTCCATCCTCGAACTCCTCAAGCTCTGTCCAGTTCTCGTTCCAGTGGTTAACGTGAGAAGTTACCTTATCGGCAGCAATTGTGGTCTTTGCTCCCGCCGGTGCAGCGTAAGGGAATGTGTAATCCTGTCCATTCGGAGCTGCCTGAGTAGCCATCTGACCCTGCTTAAAGATGTAAAGCTCATCTCTCTTCTTGTCGCCACGGGTGCCGTCATCGTTAACATGAGTAAATTCACGAACCGGAACGGTAACCTTCATAAAGACAACTGCATCCGAAACAGACTTATTGGTGATCATAGGATCCTTGTCTGTTTCCTGCTGAGGAACCTGCTCCTCATTGATATCCGGGATGCCATCCTTATCAGAATCCGGACAATTCTTGGTGTCGTCAATACCATCATCGTTCGTGTCGCCGCCTGCGCCAGGGAAGTGCGGCTCATCAATACCGACTTCAACATCGCCTACGGTAAAAGTGTTGGTAGCATTCTGGGTATTAGTCAGATATGCCATGGTTCCGCCTACTGCCAGAACTCCGGCAAGACCAGCGGCGGAAATTACAGCAACTGCTTTCTTCTTATTCATTACGAAAAACCTTCCTTTACTTTGTGGTTCCCTCAATGGGATACTATACTAAAAGCCCCTGTAGCTTTGTTCATAGGATCACTCCCCGCTTGCGCGGGGACTTGCTTTGTGCCCTTATTCTTATTGTATATTATACTGTTCACAAAAAGAACACATTGCATTTTTGAACTACCGCATCGTGCACTGTACAAATACCGACGAGGCAATATTGGCTGCGACAATCCAGCAGATAATCACGAGGATTCCCTTTTTCCCCATTGAGGACATAAGGTATCCAAGCTCCGGAATATTAAAGCTATACTTTCCAATTACCTGTGACGGTTGGATATGCTTTGCATCTTCCGTTTCGTTATTATCACCTTTTGTCGTATAACTGCCGTCTGTATTGATCTTAATTACGCGGTGGGTCACCGTTGTCGCATCCGTATCATAGCTAAGGTCCGCATCTTCCCGGTCGATGGTAAATGCGATCACATCACCTTCCTGCACGTTAAGGTCCTTGGTATTTACAAACGCAAGGGCACCAGTCATGATGCCTGGCTCCATGGAACCGGACAGAACAACATATTCGTTGTATCCAAAACCTTTGACTCCAACGAGAAATCCTGCTCCGACTACAAAAAGAATCGTGCATGTAATAACAATGCAGTCCAATATCTTTGCGGCAACGTAGAGCGGGCCGCTTCCTCCGCTTTTTCTGACTCCAATTCTGGCCATTTTCTTATCCTCCGCGATGGGTCACCCCCCCGCTTACGCGGGGGAATATAGTTTTTGATTAAAGCACTAGAGTCTCTGAAATGACTTGGACCCCATTGACGTTTGTCGATACAACTTCCGGCAGAGAGAACACGCGGAGAAGTACCATAAATGTCACATCTCCAAGCATCTTTTCGAACGCGTCATATGCACGAAGGCGGTACTCGGTGTAAGGATCCTTGTTTGCGTATGCGTTCAGTCCAATACTGTTTTGAAGCGCCGACATGTCCTCTACGTGTTCACGGAAATACTGATCAAGCACGGACAACAGGAGTCTTTGAAACTCCGCATCTCCAAACACATTCGGAATCTTAGACATTTTGTCATCAAAGGCATCCAGAGCTCTCTTTTCGATGTTCTGGTAAGACCTTTCTTTTGCCATATCGAACGTCCGCTGCTTTAACAGCATATCCAAGGACTTCTGGCTTCTGTTTGTGGCAAGCACCGCAATTTCCTTTTCCATCATGAACCGAAGATTGTCTTTCTGCGAAGATGAGCGAAGGATCGCATTTCTTTGCTCATAGACAATATCTCTCTGTTCGTTCATGACTTCATCGTACTTCAAAAGGCTTTTGCGGATGTCAAAATGCATGCCCTCAATGTTTTTCTGCGCTTTTGTTACGGCTTTGGACAGCATTCCGGAAGGAATTTCACCATTATCCGTCATACCGGGCGCGCTCATAAAAGCCTTGATCTTATCTCCTCCGAATAATCTCAAGAGATCATCTTCCAGGGAAAGATAGAAAATCGAAGAGCCAGGATCTCCCTGTCTTCCGGAACGTCCGATCAGCTGATTATCAATTCGTCTGGATTCGTGTCTTTGTACACCAATCACACGCAGTCCGCCGGCTTTCCTTGCCTTTTCATCCAGCTTGATATCTGTGCCTCTTCCTGCCATGTTGGTTGCGACGGTTACGGTTCCGTATTCTCCGGCACAGCTGATAATTCCAGCTTCCAGTTCATTGTTTTTTGCGTTAAGGACGTGATGCGAAATGCCTTCCTTTTGTAACAGCGATGAGATTCTTTCCGATACCGCAATATCTGCTGTTCCAACAAGCACGGGCGTCCCCTTTTCATGCGCCTCTTTGATGTCTTCAATCACAGCACTATATTTTCCATTCAGCGTACAGAAAATTCGATCCGGCTCATCCGTTCGGATGACGGGTCTGTTTGTCGGGATCTGCACAACGTCCATCCCGTAAACCGAACGAAACTCCGTCTCTTCCGTCTTTGCAGTGCCGGTCATCCCGCACTTTTTATCAAACTTATTAAAGAAGTTCTGATATGTGATGGTTGCCAAAGTGTCATTTTCATTCTGGATCACAACGCCTTCTTTTGCTTCCAGCGCCTGATGCAGCCCATCCGCAAACCGTCTTCCATCCATTACACGTCCTGTGAACTCGTCCACAATCATGACTTCACCGTTTCGTACAATGTAGTCACGATCCTTCTTCTGAAGATAATTGGCGAAGAGAGCCTTATCGATGCGGTGCTGAAGTTCCACATTGGAAGCGTCCGCAAGATTTTCCACCCTGAAATATTTCTCTGCCTTTTCCATTCCTTCTGCGGTGAGAACGATTCGCTTTTCCTTCTCATCCACCGAAAAGTCACCTGTTTCCTCTGCTTCGATTCCGCTTAAAAGGTCGATCTTTGACATCTTCTTTAAATCGTTTCCACGGGTAAGCCCTTTTACGAAAATATCGCAGGCAGAGATCATAGCGGTATTTGCTCTTCCTGGACCAGCAATCACAAGCGGCGTTCTTGCTTCATCAATTAGGATGGAATCCACCTCATCAATCACGACATAATGCAGCCCGCGAAGCACCCGATCTTTTTCATCCATCACCATGTTGTCTCGAAGATAATCAAAGCCAAGCTCACTGTTCGTGACGTAGGTGATGTCGCAGGCATATGCAGCTTTCTTTTCTTCTGACGTCATGCCGGAGAGCGAAAGACCTGTGGAAAGCCCAAGGTATCCATAGACCTGACTCATCTCTTCCATATCTCGCTTTGCCAGATACTCATTGACCGTGACGACCTGTACGCCCTTTCCGGTCAGTGCATTAAGAAATACCGGCATGGTGGCAACCAGCGTTTTTCCTTCTCCGGTTTTCATCTCTGCAATTCTGCCCTGATGCAAAATCATGCCGCCCTCGTACTGGCAATCAAAGGGCATAAACCCAAGGGTTCTGCTGCTTGCTACTGCAACCAGCGCAAATGCCTCTGGTAAAATCGCATTCAGTTCCTTTTCTCCTGTTGCAGCATTCCTTAACCTCTGCACTTGCTGCAGCAGTTCATCCTGCGAAAGTTCCTGCAGGATTTCTACCTGCTCTTTGATCTTTTTTAAATTCTTTCGTATCTTTTTGTCTTTGGTAATGTGATATCGTCTCAACATGAAAATCTCCTGATGGATAACCCCCGCATAAGCGGGGATATGCTCCAAAATTACTTAATGATTCCCGCAACGCACTGCGAAAAATAGGTGGTTGCCGTAGAAATCAACGTAAGTCCGCATCCAAGTGTGAGGATAATGGCACTGATAACAACGGATCTTTTCATTACGAAGGAAAACTTCTCTCTCTGAATATGAAGCGTAGACGGTCTCACAAATACTTTTCCAAATCCCTTGCATAACTTCTTTTTCACGATTTTTCTCCTTACACACTTTTTCTGGTAAACGAAAGCGACGTGTGTCTTCTCGTTTTCCTCGGTGCCCCCGTCTGGCGTACAAAAAAGCCGCTTGCTGTTGCCCGTCTTTTGGTTCCGCTGTTTTTCTCTACTTCAATTCTCTGGTAAAGATCATTGACAACGGATACTGCAATAACAGCGGATGTTCCGCTAAGGGAAATGGAGCCGATTCCTGCAATATTTGCAACCACATAGGAGAGAATGACCATACCTGTCAGGCACCAGTTTCCTGCAATTGCCGTCTGCGTGATCACTGTCTTCAGATACTGCGCAGTGGGCTTTCCTGGACGGATTCCCGGAATGACGATTCCCTGTGCCTTCAGATTTTCTGCAAGCTCTGCCGGATTATATTCCACCTCAACATAAAACCTGGTAAAGACATAGGTGAGTGCTGTGTAGACTAAGATCCCAAGCGAATAAATTGGCTGCGCCGTATTTGCCCAGTAATACGGAGACAAGAACTTGATCACATGTTGCCAGATTCCTTCCTGCATAGATGGAATAAATCTCGAAAGGATTTGCGGCATAGATACAAGGCTGCCCGCGAAAATAATAGGCATTACAGAACAAGTGACAAACGGAATCGGAAAATACTGCTGCCCAAGATTTCCTGCTGTCTTTCTGGACGAAGTAATCGAGATATTGCGAATGCTCGTTACAAGCATTACAGAGACCACTATGATCACGGCAAGAACAGCAACAACAATCCCCGCATTCAATGCCTTCGCAGGAAGTGATTTTCCCTTCAAAAACAGCTCATATAAGCGAATACAATCACCAGGCACTCCTGCAACAATATTGCAAAGAAGGAGCATGGAAATTCCACTTCCGAGTCCAAACTTTTCAAGGAAATCTCCTAGCCAGATCAGCACACATGCTCCTGCGATCCAGATAGATGCGCAAAGCAGCACGGTCCACCACTTGTACGGCTCAATCAGTCCCTGTTTTCCAAAGCCAACTGCCATTGCCACTGACTGGACGATAGCAAGGACGATTCCTACTCCACTAATGATCTTCTTGTAGCGTCTTTCTCCAAGTGCGCCATCTTTTTTAATTTCTTCCAGTTTTGGTATGGCAACCGTCATCAGCTGTACAATAATCGAAGCAGTAATGTACGGTGTAATGCTGAGCGCAAAGATGCTCATCCTTTCCATGGAGTCGCCAAGCATCATCGTAAGAAAGCCGGTATCATTACCAAAAAGAGCTTTCATGTACAGCGGATTCACAAACGGCAATGGAATTGATGTTCCAACTCGCACGATTGCCATTGCAAAAAGAATCCATAAGACTTTTGTTCGCAGCGCCATGCGCCGCATTTTTCTTTCAATATCAACCATTTTTTCCTCCAGTGGATCACCCCCGCTTACGCGGGGAATACTGAATTCCGCGAGAACTACGGTAGGGGATCACCCCCGCTTACGCGGGGAAAACTTCCGGTTTTCTCTTCTTCATACTGTCCGGACAGGATCACCCCCGCTTACGCGGGGAAAACACTAAAAAAATCCCTTAAATCCGCTCTTTTTCCGATCCGCCTTCTCCGTTTTTATTTGGTATAGGTATATTATACCATATCATAAGTGCAATGAGCACAGAAAGCAGCAAAGAAAGCGGATCATACACGCTGACGCGGGGAATATAAAGTTAACAGTCCTGCTCCATATGCCTTTTCTCTTCCAATTCCACAAATAAGCGCTTTCTGGCATAACTCCGGGTCTACAACTTTCAAGACGCCTTCATAGGTTACCAGCCGCATGCGAACTTTTCTATTTTCACTGCCTTTGTTGAACTGGTACCACTGATTACGAACGATGCGGCAGCAGTTTTCCTCGATCATAAATCCGTTTTTCTCTGCCTGTTTTTTTAACCAGGAAAGCTGCTCGCGGTCCGCGACATGAGCGACCTTCTTTCCACGCTTCTCTCCCTGCGTCAGACTGTACGTTGGGTTTGCGCACAGACGAAATCTCCAGACGGAATCTTTTTTTACCTGATTCAGGAGCTTGGAATAATCTTTAACGATTCCGCACTCTCCCTCGGGTGAAAATTGCTCTTCCAAAGAAAAAAGATCCGGTTTTTCCTCACTCAGAAGTAGTAAGCATTTCTGATGCTTCAGAGCATCTACTCTCCAGAGGTTCCTCTTTCGTTCGCCACCAAACGAAGATTCAATGGCTCCATGAAAAATGCTTGGTGAAGTAAGTGCAAAAAGCACTTTTCGGTTTGTAAGATCTAATGGAATTCTTGTTAAGTACATAAGGATCACCCCCGCTTACGCGGGGAAAACAAAAAATCCCCGTGTATGTTGTATGTCAAGGATCACCCCCGCTTACGCGGGGAATACGTAGTAGCAACGCATACCGACACGAAACACGGATCACCCCCGCTTACGCGGGGAATACCACGGATCATGCTGTCAACAGCCTCTACCGTCAGGATCACCCCCGCTCACGCGGGGGTATGCTTGTCGCAAAACGTTTCGATGACTTTCCGAAAAGCGAACTGCCTTTTTTTCTGTGAAAAAGAAACCGGCTGATCGTGCACGAACTGTCCACGCTCCCCTTTTCGAACTTCGATTACCATGCGGGCAAGATCACACTCAGGTACAAGCATTGGCGTTTTTTCGAGTGCTTCTTCCAGCGAAGAATCTTCGATTCCAAGCACCAGTTTCCCATCCGGAGGACAGGACCGTCTGCCAAGATACACGGGAAATACAGGAGAACGAAACGCTTCTTTGATCTGTTCCAAAAGCTTTCGGTCGCCCTCAAGCCCGACCAGAAATACCGCGTCGGATAAGTAATAACGCTCTGTAACGTAAGCCATATCCTTATCAGGACCGTATAGTTTGTTTTGCTTCGCCTTTGCTGTCTGGTAATCACGCAGCAGGGTTCCTTCCCTGTCTGCGCGAATTCCCATCCGAAGACTGGCCAGTCCACGGATCTTTTCGTCGTCTTCTCTTGAAATGCCAAGTGCTGCTGCGACCATTCCGATCACTCCGCTCTTGCTGGGTTCCATTTCCGTCCGTCTGATGTCAAAGTTTGACGATGTTCCCCAGGACTGTAACGGGCCCGCAAGTCGGAGCAGGAGGGTACTCACACTGCCTCCTCAAATCCATCGCCCTTGCCGGCAATGGCGTTGGACACCGCCTTTTCCAACGTATCCAGCAGCTTATGGAATGACATCTTCTCTGCGATCTCTTCCATGCCCCTTCCGACTGTCATTGCCTTTTCTGGAGCATCGTAGTCTTCATAAAGATCCTTGGCGTACTGCTTCAAAGCATTGGCAGATGGTTCTGCATTGCCATTCTCAGACGGCTTGATCGCCTTCTCAAAAGCTCCGCACAAATTCACGGGTCTGTCTTTTCTGATGGTGATATAAACCACATCCGGAAGTGTTGCACTCGCAAAAGAGTTCTGCTTTCCTGCCGGCATACTGCAGATAAAGGCCTCGGCAAACTCTCTGACGACTTCCGCAGTATCAGCTCCCTGAAGGATTCTGTTCAGATCCGTTACATTCAAAGATGCAAAACGGTACATGGTGCAGGAATTATAAGCAGCAGTTCCCATATGACCTGCGCCTGTATTGTCGTCCTTTGTGTAATCATCAACCGCAGTGAAGTCGTCATACTCGTTGTTTACAGCGTGTGTGGAAATCGCATGTGCTACCTGCACGGATGCATCTGTTTTGAGATCAGAATTTCCAGCTAACATTCTTCCAAACAAAGCAATATCAATGGACGGATTTTCCTGGAGTGCCTTCACACAGTCCTGCTTCTCTTCTTTGCTGTAGGTTGTTCCGGAGTGGAATGCGGCAATTTTTGCAATTGCCATAGCCTGTGCTTTGCTGATAAAGAACACCGCGTTGGCATTTGGAGTCTTATCGTTCTCTGTCTTCTTGCGGCTCTTCTTATCGGTTTTCTTTTCGTCGTCGTCCGGATTTTCTTCTTCGTTCTTGGACTTGAACTTAAAGCCGACTGCCTCCAGAACCGTCTGTGCTCTCTTTGCCGCTTCCTTCTCATCGATTTCCGGATTTTCCTCTCGGATATATCCGGCAATCAGATCAATCAGCCTTCTGGTTCTGATTCCAACCTGCTCCTTGGGGAAAATTTCCATAAATCTTTCCCGAATGGCATACTTCCAGGACTGGCTGGATACGCGCGCTCTGGTGGTTCCACCATACGTTGCGGTCTTTGGCTGTCCCATGTCGTCTCTGTTGACACAGCTGGGCGGTACGGTCTGTAATACATGAAAATCTACATACATTCTTTCCTTCATAAAAAAACCTTTCCGGGGGAATTACCCCAAATGAGGAGGATCACCCCCGCTTACGCGGGGAAAACAGCCTGTCTGCGGCTTCATCCATGACAGTCTGAGGAACACCCCCGCTTACGCGGGGAAAACACTAAAAAAATCCCTTAAATCCGCCTCTTTTTTGATCCGCCTTCTCCGTTTTTATTTGGTATAGGTATATTATACCATATCGGAAGTGTGATAAGCACCGAAAACATCAAAGAAAACGGAGGATCATCCCCGCTGACGCGGGGAATATAAAGTTAACAGCCCTGCTCCATATGCCTTTTCGCATCGACTTATCTCTTGTGGAACGTGCGGAGCATCCAGCGGATATCTTTTACATTCGAACAACGACTAGGCAGGAAGAGGAAAAGGATGGTTCTATGACTGAGAAGGAAATTCATATTGTTTCAATCAAATTTGTGATAAACCAGATACCGACAAATTCTGTATCTGTAGAATTTCCATAGCATCGGCGCATCTAACCGGTGCCGGCAGCTTAGAATCACCGCCGGGCGAACAATGCGTCATTGCTCTGCTCAACAACCCAATGGCTACATAGCCACATGCAAGCTCGTGACTTTAGTCATGAGTCATTGACTCATGAGAATTATGCTTCCTCGGTATTAACGGACTGATTCCGATAGAAATCCTGTCCCCACAGAAGACGGACCTGAAACCTGCCTTCCTGGCACTGGAACCAGTAGAGATCTTTGGCAAGCTGCGGATAATCGATGGGGATCTGCTTTGTCTTCATCATCTGAACAATGTTCCTCAGATAATGCGTGCATCCTCTGATATCCTGAGAAGAAAGCACCTGGTTAAAGTGTCTTCGAACACTCTCCATTTCGTCTTCCTTTGCAACAAGCTTTCTTGCGCTCTTTCCAAATGTTGCACCTTTCCTGTTCATAGGCTGAGTATGCGGGTCCATTCCCTGCTGATGCACTGCAAACAGGCATAGGGCAGTAGATACGGCCCATTCAGCTTTTGTTGGCTGTCCGTTTTTGCTCATCAGCTCTTCCGGAAAGCTATCAAACAGGATTCCGAAAATCTCCGGATACTCACCTGGAGCTTTTCCAACACCTCTTCGTAAAATCGCAAGCTCTCTGCTGATATTGGCATCATTCCCTTCTCGTAAAAGTGCCGCGATTCGTTTGCTGACATAGTTTTGTATCAGTAATCCCTGATCACTCACCGCACATATTCTCCTTTTTCTTTTTTGGACTGCAGATGGCAAGCTGCTTCTGGAAAATATTCCATGCATCGAACGAAGTGATATAAATTGCCTCGCTGTTTTTCTTTTGCTTTCCATCCTTGGACTCTTCTTTATAGAAGTGTCCCGTCATAGCAGGAAGCCCTGCTTTTTTTACCATCTGTTCGCCATACCGGCGCGCAACCCGCAGTGCCTCCTGCTGCCACTTTTCTCTCTGCTTCGGGACCCCAGACAGATCGTCTTCTTTTCCGATCTCATACATCCACTTCCGGAATGCCCGGTCAATCGCTGTGTAGTACCACTCTTTTGCGGCCTGAATTCCCATATCCTGCTTGATTCCGGATGCCCGGTTTAAATTTTTCCGGAGCAGTCCAATACAATCCGCAAGATAATCACAAAGAGAAACCGCGTCCTGAATTTCCAATAGCCATATCTTTCCATGCTCCGACAAAATGACTGGCTGAAACTCCATATAATCGCCGAAAACATCGATGACAGAACACTTTTTGTTGTCATAGGCAGCTCCGGCTGTTTTAAGAAGAATCGGCGAATCTGTGGAAATCAATTCTCTTCGGATCAGCAGGGCAAGCCATTCCACAACGCCGGGCGGCCTTGTTCCCTTTCCCCTGCAGAAGATATTGGAAAATTCTCTCCACATCTGTCTTTCCGGCGAATGCCTGCATGGTGTCCAAAACGGTGCAGTGTTCTTTTTGGTATTTTCCTGCCACGCTGTCATCTGCTCGTTAAAGCAATTTTTCTCATCCCACACATCGCCGCCAAGATTGTGATAACCGGTGATCTTATTGTCCTTTTCTGTAAGAAGAATGCGTCTTGACTGCAGGGTTAACAGTTCGGCCTGGTTATCCGGAACCGGAATCTGTACTCTCTCCTCCGCCCTTGGAGCCTCAAGCTCCCATGCAGGCTTTGGCGCTTCCCACACATCGCCTTCTTCCGATACCAGAGTGAGATTCAACATCAGCGTTTCGAACAGACTGTTTCCCTCGGCATAAACAAGACCGATTTTTCCAAGCCACCCGGTTCCTGTTTGAACCTTGCTTTCTCCCTTAATCTTGACGGAAGAGTCATCGAATCCATTGATGGAAATCAGCCATCTGGCTGCTTCCGGAAATTCGAGTGTCTGCTTCTGTTCCCCGCTTCGATTGGAAAACAGGCGCTTCTTATTTGCACTCTCTGCAATCTGTCCGTTTAATTTTGCTGCCGTATACTCAGTTCCGATTTCGGCTTCCGGTACCTGATAAAAAGGAACGGTTGGATGAATAAGCCAGAACTTTTCTTCCCACATTTTTGCGTAGGAAAGGATGGTTTCCTCTCGGAAGCATTTCCTATCCCAGATGGCTTTCCATCTGGACAGTGCTTCACCTTTACTTTCCAAAAGGCTCTCATTTCCATCCTCGTCGTAGCGATACACAAGCGTCTGAAGCATTGCCAGAAGAAACCGCATGATAGCGACATCCTGCGTGACAAGCTCTCCTGCAATCTTTCTGTATTCATGCGCATGGATTAAAGCATCACAGATGGAGAGCTCTTTGACGTATCCGTCATCCCGCAGAACACAAATCCACGGTTCGTATAAAAGATTGAATTTTTTCTCAGCCATTGAAAAATCCTCTGTTTGAATCGTAATGATAGGTAAGGTCTCCAAAGGAAATATCGCCATCAGGGTTTAAGATCATCAAAAGTTCTCCGGAAAGAGCCGGCTGCTTTGTCCATACGGAAATCTTTTCTTCTGTCGCTTTTGCGAGCGTGTAAATCGTACTCTCATAGTTCTTGTCATTGGAAAGTCTTGCGGGAAGACGAATCTTTTGTCTGCTTAATATATCGATTTCCTGCAGTGATAATTTTTTCAACGGGTCCAGAGCTTCTCCCTTATGTTCTCCGGATAGGATTTCCATAAACCCATCTTTGCGTTCCTTTACTGCGAGTACTTCCAGCGATGCTTCTCCGTCCCGAACCGCAGCTTTTGCCTTTTCTTCGCTTCCGTAGTGCGCTTCTCCCACAAGAAGGGATGTGATTGTTTCTGCATAAGGGTCTTCATCTGGCATCCGCAGGCAGTATGCCTTTGCATCTTTTTTCTGCCTCTGCTCCTTTTGCAGATATTCTTCATACTCGGATGGAAAGAGCTTCTTTCCGTCTTCCCTGTCATATACACGCTGAATGAGTCCGGAAATATCATCCGGAAGACAAATCACATCCGGAAGAACTTCAATGGTCCTTCGGAGAAGATATTCTCCATAAATAGCACGCGCTCCGTGCTCCAGATGGTCTGGGTCACATTCCAAAACAATGCACTTTGCTTCCTCAAACCCTTTCGGACGAACTCTCTCATGCCTTTGTATTCTTCCGATTCTCTGAAGAAGCAGATCAATGGGACAAAGGTCCGTAATGAGCAGATCAAAATCAAGGTCCATGGACTGTTCAATCACCTGCGATGCAACCACGATGAGTTTCTTTCTGTCTTCCATCGTTGACATCTTTCCGGCAAGGCGAAGGATCTCCTTTTCCTTTTCAATTCTGTCCGGAAGCAAGAAGCGTGAGTGTAGAACGCACAGTCTGGCATCCGGGAACTTTCTTTCCACGATATCCGCAAACTTTTCCACTCGGTCCACCGTGTTCAAAGTAATTCCCACACACCCTCCGGCATCCATTGCCCTTTTTATTCCCCGGAGTGCCTTTTTTGCAGTCTGTTTTTCGATCTTGACCTGTTTGGACTTCTTTCCATATAAGATGCTGCGCATTTGGAAGGGACATCTTCCTGGTCTTTGTTCTCTTCGTGATACACATGTCGTAATGAGCGGATAGTCTTTCTTGTCTTTCACTTCGGCAAGCTCTGTTTTTTTACATCCGCTGTAAGCCTGTACCAATTCTGCTCTTCTCTCTCCCGGAAGCGTTGCGGAAAGAAGAATCACGGGAACCTCGTACATCGACAGCCATTGAAGAATTCTGTCGAGATACACATTCATATATGCGTCATAGGCATGTACCTCATCGATCACAACAACCTTTCCAATCAGCCCAAGATGCCGGAGCATGACATGCTTTTGTCTGAGTGCTGCCATTAAAAGCTGATCCACCGTGCCAATCACGACATCCGCAAGAAGTTTTGTCTTCGATCTGTCAAAAAAACTGTATGTGACTGCTTTTGCTTTCGGATCATCTTCGTCTTCTGCTGTTGAAATGCATCCGTCTTTCAGCTCCCGAAAGGTTTCACATAGTCTGGCGTTTCCGTGTGTTAATTCCATGACTGCAGGTTCCGCGTTTTTCTGCCTGCGAACCCAGGAAAGGATTCGGTCAAACATAGAGTTACTGGTTGCCTGTGACGGAAGGAAAAAGGCAATTCCGCCAAGAGAAAACCGGTTCATCATGATTTCCGCGGCTGCGAGCGCAGCTTCTGTTTTCCCTTCCCCCATCGGAGCTTCCAAAATCATGAGCCCTGGCTTCTCCATCTTGGACGCCTGCAATATCGTTTCTTTTTGTACGTCGTTTGCGGAAAATCCAAACCGGTCTTCCATAAAAGAGGGGCTCTTCCAGTCATCACTTATGTGATACTGTTTGGGAAATTTGAGGTTTTGCAGTGCAACTTCTGCTCGTTTCTTATCGTAGGCTTTCGAAATGGTGCGCGTGGAAATCAGCGGGAAATACAGGCTGTTACTGGATAACCAGTCCGCAATAATCAAAAGAGCAGATAATGCTACCTGTGCTTCTTCAGAGAGCTTTGGAAGCTCGGAAAGATCTTTGTATCCCGATCTGTGAAGTGCATTCTGTATAATGCATGCCTGCACGTCTTTCCATGCACTTTCTTTGCCATAAGCATCCTGATATCTCGCGATTTCATCTTTTGGAGAAATCAGATATATGCTTCCGCTGTCCGGCTTTCCATGATGACTCTCAATAATCACAGATACCGATTCGTCCAGTCCGCTTGATTTCAGAAGTATCGCTCCTGCATGCGCATGCTTTACTTTACAAAGAACAAAATCTGCGCTGTCTGTTAGAAGCCCGGTACTTATTAACGCATCTTTGAGCTCCGGAAAATCTCCGGTTATTTTCTTCTGAAAGCATGGCGTTGCCTTTCCGAGATCGTGCACCAGCGCAAGGAAAATTCCGATTTTCACCACGTCTTCTTTGGAAAGACGAACCCCGCGAAAGAAACCATCTGATATCCATGATCGAACCAGATATTCCATTACCTGTGCGGTATCTTCCAGATGCCAGGTAAGCGGAAGCCACAAATGCTCTTTTGCGGACGCTTTTGCCACGATATGCCAAAGATTGTTGTCTCGAATCAGGTCTCGTTTCTTCATAAGTATATTATACCATATACTTTACTGTTTGTTTCAGACGCGGGACCAAATGGGCAATATTTTTTTATACCAAAACAAAGAGGCAGCCCCGCATTTCTACGAGACTGCCTTTTTGGCTGTTAATTCGTGTTGACAAAAAGATATTAATCGACACTGACAAGCCGAATATCTGCATGCCCTGCAAGGCAATGATCGTCTGTCGAATGAGCACATCCGCCGCCTGTCCAGTTTTCACGTCCGTCTACCAACGAAGCCTGATCAAAGACATAGCCGGTTACAGATGTTTCACATCCAGTAAATCCGGAAACATATCCGGAACCACCACCGCCTGCGGTCGCATGTCCGGTTCCGACTCCCTGCCATGCAGTGCCGCCGTACCAGCCGCCGCCACCGCCGCCGGAGCCACCGGTGCCGCACATATAGTTTCCTGCACCATAAGGAGCTGTCTGACCATATCCAAAGGCATAGCCGGATGTTTGCGTACCGCCGGAAGTTGTACCCTGGCTATAGACATTAGTGCCGGGCCAGCTGGAATACCATGCTCTGTTCTTACCGCCTGTGAGTCCGCCGCCGTGAGAGTCGCCTGCGCTGATGGTTACATTTCCTTCCCATCCGCCGTATCCGCCTGCGCCTCCTGCGACCATGATTCTGGACTTCAGTCCTTCTTCATTGGACCAGTCGGTACCAGTATTGATCGTCCGGATATCGGTTGCGCCTGCACCGGAAGACGGGTCTTCATTGATGCCAACCGGGCTTCCGCCATAAGCACCGCCGCCTCCGTTAAATCTCATAACACCGCCAAGACCAAGTCGGCTCGGCTTCTTCAGTCCGCCATCTCCGACATAAACATACAGCTTTGTACCCTTAGTCAGATGCAGGTATCCGCTTGCGGTACCACCATCTGATTTCGCTGCACCGCCAACCGCTTCAAAGTAGTAGGTTCCAGTCTTTAATGCGATAAACTCCTGCGAGTTCCCTGTATACGGATAGTGCGTCTGATAATATGCCGCATAAACCGTCATAGGTCCTGTTACTGTCTGTCCAATCGGCGATACGCCAAGTCCGTCTGCCTGCAGATTCCACTCTACAAAAGTAAAGTTGGTTTTTTCTGCTGTCATACCATCGCTGGTAAGCGCGCTTCCAACAGTCCAGGCAATCGACCTTGCAGACTCTACCTGCTCACCGTTTCGGTAATTGGTCCCGCCGTTTGCGTTGAAGGTAACAAGCGTTGTCCAATGTGCGTAGAGATCAATTCGATTGGTTTCACTCTTTGCAGCACCAAGTTCGTTCAATGCTGTCAGAGAAGCATAGTTTACGCCGCTTCCATCCGAAGCCGTGTTCCAGCCGGCAAAGGTCCAACCAGAGTGTGCATCCGGCTGTCTGTAAACGCCGCTGATGATATCGTTTGCAAGCTTGGTATCGTTATACATGAACCGTACAGAGTTTGTATCAGCTCCTCCAAAGGAAGATCCGTTTGCGTGGAACACAACGGTAAACTTATAGGTCGGAGCAAGATTTATGCCAACACTAAAGGTGTCGGATAACTTTCTGCCCCTCTCTGTGTGATACGCATAGACCTTGATCTTATTTCCGGTTTCTGATGTATTG
>Ga0129312_1001039_pt1 | contig 18059 bp, 22 predicted proteins | sample O827metagenome_FD_94434 | JGI IMG/M metagenome (GOLD analysis project Ga0129312, IMG submission 94434) | Orangutan group fecal microbial communities from Wisconsin, USA - O827 metagenome | ecosystem: Host-associated > Mammals > Digestive system > Large intestine > Fecal | place: USA: Wisconsin... | reverse complement strand
TTGGAATGTAAACTCCGCGCCTTCCGCGCTTCCGATCAGTCCGTTCACCTCCACGGTGATTTTTAATTCACATGTTTCACCCTCCGCTGCAAGCGCCGTTGCGGGCGCCAGACACAGCACCATGCAGAGAACCAATACAATGCTGAGCCACTGCTTTTTCATGATTTCTGCCTCCTAAATACTTTTATCCGTTAAACGCGGCAAGGGCCGCGTCTGCCCGGCGGATCCACTCGGTGCGGTCGCCGTAGACCGCCGCGTCCAGCGAGTTGATGGCGGCGGCCGCCTTCTCCCCGGCGTCCTCCTCGCCCCGCATGGCGGCGCTGAGACCCGAGGCCACGTCCTTGATGGCGCTCATCTGCTGCTTCCACGTGTTGGCGGCGTTGCCCAGCGTCTTCTGCACGCCGAACAGCGTGTCGAAATACTTGCTGAGCTTTTCATACTCCTTGAAGTTGTTGACCTCAAGGTTGAAGGCGTTCATGCCCTCGGTGTTGATGAACACCAGCCGCACGGTGGACTTCTTCTCCGTCTTATCGCCGTTCTTCACCATCTGCTCCTCATACTTATAGTTCCGCAGATCGGCGATGCGGTACACGCAGGCCCGGGTGGTCTTGCCGAATATCAGGATCTTGTAGTCCACCTGCGTAAAGGCCACCAGCCCGATGTCCTCCGCCACATACAGGTGCGCGCCGAAGCGCGTCAGCTTCTGGTTCTTATCCTTTGTCTTCAGACGCGGCACAAAGTAGTGCTCCCACAGCTTCGTCCCCCGCTCCACCTGCGCCAGATGCGCCTTCACGCCGGGCAGGTTGCCATGCACATAGTCGTACACCTTGAAGCCCCGGCTTCTGCAATTCTTGCGGCAGATGCAGTTGCCGTCCGCCAGCTTCTGGGTCTGCATCAGGTTGATGTCCGCTCCGCAAATTCCACACTTGTTCGCCATGATCCATTTCTCCTTTCAGTCGGTGCCGGTCGCCCGGCAGGTTCCTATGGTTTTGATGGTTTCTATGGTTCCCTGTTGAATCTCCCGTGTTGGGGTTATTCCCGTTATGGTTTGGCCGCGCTGTCTCCGTCACATGGCGTAGATCTGATCCATCAGATACTCGGCGGTCATGGAGCCGTAGAAAAACTGGTCGATCAGCCCGTTTTTCTTGGCGTCCCGGATGTCCTTGGCGGCCTGCCGCTCGGTGTTGGAGTCCACCATCAGCGCGATCTTGCAGCCGGGGCACAGCTCCCGCACCCGGTCGCGCAGCTTCAGCCGCTCGCTGAGCCTCCACGGCGTATACACCAACCGAGCTGAGGCAGTGCAGATCGCAGCGCAGCTCAACACGGCATCCTTACAATGTGAGACCATCCGCAGAAGAACCTGTGTGTTTTACAATTTGCTGGCTCGACTGGATTCTTACTTTATGCCGTTGATCTACCAGATGAGCGACATCGTAAAAGCAGAGGGCGATGATTACAGTTTCTACAGTGCAGATTCCAAAAAGATAATTGCATCCTGCGCCAGCGTGGCTGTGAGTATCAAATCCGTTTTGGACACGCCGCTGCTGACGGATGACGGACTGCTGACAGACGCTTCGGAGGGAACTGCAACAAATATTGAGGGTTTTTTGAAGAATCTGAAGATCGCTTATTGATAAGTGATAAACTTTTGCAAAAGGCGGCTGTCGGAAACGGCAGCCGCCTTTCTTACTGCAGTATGTCAGAATCACTTGACGAACAAGCGTTCTATATGATATAATCTGTCTGCTCTCTTTGGAGAGCCACAAATGAATATCTGAAATGAAACACAAGGCAGCCGCCGACAGAGATTGCGGCTGCGCCGCTCCTGTTGCTGAGTCTGCCAGCGGGGCGGAAAAGGCAGACAATGAAGGTTTCTGAATAACAGAGCCGGTACATAGTTTCATCAAAGATATGGCGAGAGATTTTCTCCCGCTGATTTGATGTGCGGTGTACCGGCTCTTTTTGTCGTTATAGCCGCCGTTCACAAAAAGTTTACAAAATTCTTTTGTTCAAACGGCAAAAAAGTTCCCAGTTGATTATTGAGGGGGTTAATTTTCGGCCCTTCTCGCTGACTACCAATTGAGGGGCAAGTTGAAAACTGAATGACCGTCCGAATGGGATATGACCTTGCGATGAACTCTCCGATGGAGAGCAAGCGAGACAACGCTGCGGTGAGATTCCGGGGCAGGAATAGAAAAACGACATTCGGAGAAAACGGCAAACAATCTGCAAATTTTTCAAGAAACAGTTCCGTTTTACACCCGTGATTTCTCCTATTTGTGGGGAAAGCTGCTTTACGGTCAAGACCGTAATTTTTCGCAGATTTCTTTTTGTGGGAGCGCCAAACGGCTCCGCATCGTCTGCGGCGTTTCTATTAGAAAATCCGTGAATTCTGCCGGTCTTGAACGGGACTTTTTCCGGCAAAAACAGGCCTTTTATAAATGCGATCCGAAATGGGGTGAAATTCAAAATGATTACAGGAATCAAGAAGAAAAACAAGCTGACTGAGATATGGTTCGACGAAACTGGCAGCGCAGTCAACATCCGTACTTACAACACCGACCTGAAAAATCGTCTGACGGCCTATGCGGCAAAATATCCCTCCCACTGTCGCCTGACGGACGATAATGAGTGCGGCTGCCTGACCTTCGAGATAGACCGCCGACGATTCTCCGTCCGGCTGACCGCTCCCTATTCCGAGGACAGGCGAAGCAAAGCCAAGGAGACGATGACTGCCGTTAACCAGCGGAGACAGAAGGACAATTTCAAGAAGCCGCTATGACCGAGAGATGCTGTCCACAGGAATAACGAGCATCGGATTGTGGCCCCCACAATCCAGATCCGCAGCCTTGCGGCGTGCGGACCTCTCAGGGCGTGCCGCCCTGAAACCCTGTTTGAAAAGCAAATATCTACTAAAGGAGATTACAAAATGAAGGAAGAAAAAGTGCGTATCAAGGTACGCATGACCGAAGAAGAAAAAGAGAAATTGGAGCGAAACAGCGCTCTATGCGGACTGACCCAAAGCGAATATGTCCGTCAGCTATGCCAGGGCGTCCACCCGAAGCCAAAGCCACCGGATGTATTTTGGCGGCTGATGGACGAACTATACAAGGCTCATTCCGACCTAAAAGAATGTGCCAAATATGAGCCATCCGCTCTCAAACTCTGTGCTGAGATCGAACGGCTGGTGCTGGACTTGCAGGAGGTGATCTGATGGCAACGACATCTCTTTGGCACATCGAAGGCCGACTGAAAGACCTCATTGACTATGTGGAGGACCCGGAAAAGACGGCAGCGAAAACGCCGGAGCTGCAAGACCTCTACAATGTGTTTTCCTATGTTCAGCGCCCGGAGGCCACGCAGGAAGGCGAGTATGTCACCGCCATCAACTGTCTGAAGGAAACGGCGCTGCGGCAGATGATCCTCACCAAGAAGCGTTACGGCAAGACGGACGGCTATATCGCCTGGCACGGGTATCAGAGCTTCAAACCGGAGGAGGTCGCACCGCAGCTTGCCCACGAGATCGGCGTGAAGCTGGCAAAGGAGATGTGGGGCGACCGCTTCGAGATCATCGTCACCACCCATCTGGATAAAGAACATCTGCACTGCCATTTCTGCTTTAATTCCGTGTCCTTTCGGGACGGCGGCAAGTACAACTATTCCAAAGCAGAGCAACAGCGTCTGCGAGAAGCCTCAGACCGGCTTTGCCGGGAATACGGGCTGTCCGTCATTGAGAAGCCCCACAAAGCCCCCTCCCGTCCCGTGTGGCTGGATGAGAAAAGCGGCAAGCCCACCCGTTACAATGTCTACCGTGTCGATGTGCAGAAGGCGATGGACTTCAGCAGAACCCCCTACTATATGGAGGACTATCTGCGGCGCAAGGGGTATATCACCGACTTTACGGGCAAGCACTGGAAAATACGCTTGCCCCAGTACGAGCATTTCACAAGGCTGGACACGCTGGATGAACGGTGGACACCGGAGAATATCCGCCTTGGACGATATGCCTCCTTCGGCAATCGTAGGGCGTATATCAGCTACCCGCCCCAAATGCCGCAGGAGCTTTTGGACTGGTTCCGTCCGTTCCACAAGACCAGCCACATCTACAAGCTGTACCTGCACTATTGCTATCTGCTGGGGTACTTACCGAAGCACACCGACTATAAGCCAACCAGTCCGTATTTGAGAGAGGACTTGCGGAAGCTGGATGAGCTGTCGGAGCAGGTGCGGTATATGGGCAAATATGGTATCGAAACCATTGACGATCTGTACGCAGACCGGGAGAAGATTCAGCGGGATATGAATACTCTCATTACTCGCCGCACCAAGCTGCAAAACAGGATACGCCGTGCCGTACCTGCCGAAAAGGAAACACTGCGGCGGGAAAAGGCGGGCATAACGGAACAGATCACCGCCCTGCGAAAGCAACTGAAGCTGAATAAGGCCATTGAGGTGCGTTCCGCCAAAATACAGGAAAAGACGGATCTGCTCTATGCCAACGAATACCGTGCCAAGGAAGAGCAGCAACAAAAGAAAGCGCAGAGAAAGAGAAGGGAGCGTGACCCACGATGACAGTCGACAGAAGCAATGAAATCTACACTCACATTGACCGCATTACAGACCACCTTGCGACAATGACCAAGCAGGAGCGCATAGCGTGGTTTCGCAGAAGCGCCTATGTGCAGCCGCTGAATTTCCTTCGGGAGATCGACGGCACCACCTACGCCGTAAGAGCCTTTTTCAGCGAGAACGCACGGGAGAACATCACCGAAAAGGTACAGCGCATCATCCTGAAAAGCGACGACAAAAGCAAAGAAATTTAAGACCATCGCATTAAAGCGTTGAAGTTTACGGCCGGATATGGTAGAATGGGCTCACCTACAAATTCGACCATATCCGGCTGTGGAAAGGAGAGCTATGACAAAACAACCGGATAAAATCACAGCCCTGTACTGCCGCCTGTCCCGCGACGATGAGCAGGACGGCCTGTCAGGGTCCATCAAGAATCAGCAAACCATCCTCGAGAAGTATGCACAGGAAAATGGCTTCCGGAATACCCGTGTGTTCATTGATGATGGCTGGTCGGGCACGAATTTCGCAAGACCGGCGTTCACGGAGATTATGGAGCTGGCGGAAAAGGGTCTTATCGGCACCCTGATCGTCAAGGATCACTCCCGCTTGGGGCGTAACCGCCTCATCGTGGGACAGCTTCTGGAAGAAGGCTTCGACAGCCTCGGCGTCCGCTACATCGCCATTATGGACAACATCGACACCGCCAAGGGCATCAGTGACCTTGTCCCGATGCAGGACTTATTCAATGAGTGGCACGCCAAGAACACCAGTCAGAAGGTACGCAATGTGTTCAAGAGCAAGGGAATGTCCGGCGCACCGCTGACCACCAACCCGCCCTTCGGGTATCTGAAAGACCCGGAGAGCAAGAACGGCTGGCTTGTGGATGAAGAAGCCGCAAAGACTGTGCGGCAAATCTTCGCTTGGTGTGTGGACGGCCTCGGCCCTACGCAGATCGCCAAACGGCTGAAGGCTGCCAAGGTGCCGACACCTACCGAGCACTGGAGCAATATTGGTAGGAATTGCAGCAAGCTGCCTGCCGTGCCCTACAACTGGTGTTCTGCCACCGTGGCGGACATTCTCGGCAAGCAGGAATACTGCGGCGATACGGTGAACTTCCGCAGCACCACCAAGTCCTTCAAGAACAAGAAGAAAATCGAGCGTCCACCGGAGGAATGGCAGATCTTCAAGGATACCCATCCTGCCATCATCGACCGGGAAACCTTTGCCTTGGTGCAGGAGCTTCGCAAGCACCGCCGCAGGCCAACAAAAAGTGGCATCGTCAGTCCCTTTTCGGGACTGCTGTACTGCGCCGATTGCGGAGAGAAGCTGTATTACAGTATCACCAACAACTACAAGCGGGAGCAGGCATACTTCTTCTGCTCCTCCTACCGTAAGAACTCCGATGTCTGTTCCGCCCATTATATCCGTGAGAGAGTGGTGGAGCAAATCGTCTTGGAGAGTATGCAGCGCATCCTCTTGAATGTGCAGGCTTTTGAGAAGGAGTTCGCCCGCAAGCAGATGGACTGCTACACGGAGGACAAGAAAAAGCAGCTTGCCGCCAAGCGCCGGGAGCTGAGCAAGGCAAAGAAGCGCATGGCGGAAATTGATGCCTTGATTCAGAAAATCTACGAGGACAACGCCAGCGGAAAGCTATCTGACGAGCGCTACGCCACCCTGTCCCTGTCCTATGAGGAGGAGCAGAAAACGCTGAAGGCTGCCGTCCCGGAGATGCAGGCGTATCTGGAAATCGAAACGGATAAGACCGAGAGCTTGCAGCGGTTCATTCAGAAGGTCAAGCAAATCACGGAGCTGAAAGCGCTGACACCGGAGCTGATTCACGAGTTTGTGGACAGAATCGTGGTGTATACGCCGAGATACCTTGGCGGCAAGCGAGTGCAGCTGCTGGACATCTATTACAGCGGTGTGGGCATCCTCCACGAGCTGACCCCGGAGGAGATGGAAGAAGCCTTCCAGCAGCATCTTACCGAGTGCAGCAAAGAGAAAACGGCGTAACCACAAGGGTTACACCGTTTCCGAGAACTTATTAAACTGAGATACAAGAGCCGCCCCGGGGCACCTTCCTTACGGAGGGTGCCCCGACAGGGGGTGTTTGCTTTTTCCACCTTATAATACTGAACATTTGCAGGAGGGAGTACCATGATCCGAACCAGAACGATTCGTGAGGCGGCAGCCTATTTCAAGGAGACAGACCCCGATACCTGCCTTACCGAAACAGCTATCAGGACGCTGCTCCGTACAGGTGCGGTTCCCAGTGCTCGCATTGGAAAAAAATATCTCGTGGCAATTGAAGCTTTAGAAGAATACCTGTCAGGGGCAATTCAAAAAACAAAGGCATACACCCCTGCCAGCAAGCCGGAAAGGTGTTGGAAGATTCAGTAATATACGGCATCGCTAAGCGTGACCCCTTGTTTTTTGCCATACGCATTTAAAATAATTTCTTGTGTTACACCGTGCTCAGCGATATAATGCGGTTATGTATCACAAGGCGTTATTGAAAGGAGAACGCCACATGGCAACAAAAGCAAAGAAAAAATATACTTACCTGACAAAAGCAATTCAACTTCCAGATGGAACGCGAAAATACATCCGTGGGAAAGACCAGAAGGAACTGGAAGAAAAGGTGTTAAAGGCGCAGATCATGGTCAATGCCGGAGTGGATATTTGCAGCGAGGAGACCTTCGGACATTTTGCCCAGATGTGGTATGACATCTATAAAAAGCCGTACCTCCGGGAAAACAGTCTTTTGTCTATTAAAAACAGTCTCAACACGCACATCCTTCCATACTTTGGGAACTATCGTCTGCGGGATATTACTGCTATGCAAGTGCAGGCTCTTATGGCAGCGCTTTCAAGCAAAAGTAAATCTCTTCAGTCCAAGGTTCTGGCTATTCTCCGCAATATTTTCTGCATTGCACAGGAAAATGGGCTCGTTGCAAAATCCCCTGTCAGCGTAATGCTGAGAGCAGGTGGAAAGAAGACTCAAGAAAAGATAGCTCTAACACCGGAAGAAAGTGAACTACTTTTATCCCGCATAAAAAATAAAAGGGCAAAAACTTTTGCGATGATAGCTCTGAACACTGGAATGCGACGTGGCGAAATTATAGCACTCCGTTGGAAAGATATTGATTTCCGAGAGAAGATTATCCACGTTAGCAGTAACGCACTTGTGAAAGAGGGAAAAACAGAGGTTGATGCGGAAGTAAAAACTCCTGCGGCAATACGCAACATTCCGCTTCCGGAAGCGCTGGAGAAATGGCTTTTACAGCAGAAGCCGCTATCTCATTCGCAGTTTGTGGTAGCGATGGAAAATCATCAGGCATTGACGAAAAGCTCGTTCCGCAGTATGTGGAGATTGGTGGAACGAGAGCTACCGAATAAGCATCTGACAGCACATATTTTGCGACACACTTATATCACAAGATTGTTTGAAGCTGGATTGGACATCAAAGAGGTGCAGTATCTTGCTGGCCACAGTACTGTGGATATGACCTTGCGTGTTTACACGCATTATGATCGTCAAAGCAGGGAAAAACAAACCATCGAGAAAGTGCGTGAAGCATTTCGGAAGGAGTCGGCTTGAGAAATTTGCAACAGATGATATCCGCAAAAATCCCGCAAACCCTTGTGGCACAACGGATAGAGGGCCGAAAAAATTTGCAACACTTTTGCAACAAGAAGCCCCGAAATTGCCCGAAAATACCCCAAAATACCGCAAGCGGAGAGGCTCTTTTCTTCCAGAAAAAGGCAAAGAAAAAACCTCGGAACCATTGTGATTCCAAGGTTTTCAGGTGGTGCGCGGTACAGGACTCGAACCTGTGACCCCATGCACGTCAAGCATGTGCTCTACCAGCTGAGCTAACCGCGCAGACAACGATAGTATATTACCGCAAACAACGGCGGTTGTCAACACTTTTCTTGCCATTGAATCGAAAATTTGTTATACTGGCGGCAAATGTATGCAAGGAGTTGGTCAACCTATGGAGAAGATCGCACTGGTCACGGGTTCCTCCCGGGGCATTGGACGGGCTGTGGCGCGGAAGCTGGCGGCGGAGGGATACGCCGTCTGCGTCAACTATCGGGTGCGGCAGGACTGCGCCGAGGCGCTTGTGGCGGAGCTGACGGATACGGGCTGCCGGGCCATGGCGGTGCAGGCGGACGTGTCCGTCCGGCAGCAAGTCAATGAGATGGTGCGCCGGGTGGAGGACGCCTTCGGCCCTGTTTCCCTGCTGGTGAACAACGCCGGCGTGTCGGAGCAGTCCATGTTTCAGGATGTCAGCGACGAGATGTGGCACCGCTATTTTGCCGTCAATGTGGACGGCGCGTTCTACACCTCACAGGCGGTGCTGCCGCCCATGCTGCACCAGCACGCGGGCTGCATCATCAACATCTCCTCTATCTGGGGTCTGCGTGGCGCCAGCTGCGAGGTGACCTACGCTGCCACCAAGGCGGCGCTGATCGGTCTGACCCGCTCGCTGGCGGCGGAGCTGGCGCCCACCGGTATCCGGGTCAACTGCGTGGCGCCGGGCGTGATCCACACCGATATGCTGGACGCTCTGCCGCCGGAGATCGTGCCGCAGCTGGTGGAGCAGACGCCGCTGGGACGGCTGGGCAAGCCGGAGGATATCGCGGAGGCGGTGGCCTTTCTGGCTGACGAGCGAGCCTCCTTCATCACGGGGCAGGTGCTCACCGCAGACGGTGGGTTCATTCTATAATATATATATATATATAGCGTAAGACGCACGGCTTTAAGCCGTGCGTCTTTTTTCACATATGCTGCTCCGGCAGCGGCAAAGAGTGGATCATCACGCGGCCAAAGCAGGTGAGACTGCGGCCGCTGCCCCGGTGGAAGACCACGTCCATATCCGCCCGGTTACGGTTCAGGGAGAACAGGTAGACCATGCCGAAGCCGTCGCGGCAGTACTGCTTGCACAGCATATCACCGTCCACGCAGAAGATGCCCACATCGCCGTTTTGCAAGGGGTCGTGGTTCACATAGACGATGCTCCCGTCGGCGATATACGGCGTCATGGAATCGCCCTGAATGCGGACGGCTAACTCCGCGCCCATGGGGACGTCGCCCTCCACGGGGATCAGCGTATAGTCCTCGCCGAACACGGGCGCGGCAAAGCCTGCCGCCGCCGGGGATTGGTACAGGGGGATGGTACGGCGCTCCTGCAGGGGGCGGAGACGGTGCTCCTCCTCCACCATGACGCCCAGGGCGTCTACCAGCGTGTGGACAGTCTGGCGGCCTGTCAGAGGCAGGCGGCGGTATTTCTCCAGCAGATGCAGCTCCTCGTCGGAGCAGGAGCCGCCCCCGCTGCGGAAGCTGCCGCGGTACAGGTAGTTGGGATCCACCTCCAGCGCGTCAAACAGACGCAGCAGCACGCCCTCCTTGGGGGCGCTGACACCGTTTTCATAGTTGCCTACCGCCGAGAGAGAAACGCCCAGCCGCTCCGCCAGCTCTGTGCGGGACAGACCCAGCTCCTCCCGCCGTTTGCGTAGTTGTTCACAAAAACTCATAGGCACCCTCCTCGCCGGCTTTCGACAAATTCTGACTCTATCCTACTCTGAATTTTTGGTTTTGTCAATCCATTATAACAAGAAACTTGATAAAATAGGCTTGACATAACAAGAATCTTGTGATAAGCTGAGCAAGTCAACAAGAAAACTGGTTTTCAAAGAGAGAAAAAAGCTGCCGCACCCATATGGGTACGGCAGCAAAAGGCGCAGCAGGGCGCGGCGGTGTGCGGATAAAAAACTTCTCCGCCGATCGAACGATCAGCGGAGAAGCTTGGTGGGGGATGGTGGATTCGAACCACCGAAGGCGTTGCCAGCAGATTTACAGTCTGTCCCCTTTGGCCACTCGGGAAATCCCCCATATACAATTTTGGAGCTGGTGGACGGACTCGAACCCCCGACCTGCTGATTACAAATCAGCTGCTCTACCAGCTGAGCTACACCAGCATTTTCACCAGCGGAGCTTATTTTAACAGATGTTCTGGCGTTTGTCAACACAAAAGTTCGGAATGAACCATATTTCTTATACACAGGATGAGAAGGAGAGTGATCGTGCATGAAACTTGCCGAGCTGTCGCCGCTGTATGAGGACAGCGCCCGGCGCATTCAGCGGCGGATGGAGGAGCTGCGTTTGTCCCTGCGTTCTGCGGAGGATCCGGAGTGTGCCCGCCAGCTGCGCCGCCGTCTGCTGGAGCTGCAGCCTCTTCTGCGGCAGTGCCGCCAGTTAGCCCACGTGACCGCACATTACTATGACAGGAGTGATCGAAGCCATGATGCATCCCGCCTTTGACCCCATGGACATCGCCGGACTGCGCCTCTGGATGCAGGAGGGGGCCGGCGACAACAGCCAGCGGCGGCAGCGGCTGCTGCACAATCTGTCGAGAGCCATGACGGAGGAGCTGACGCCCCGCCAGCAAGAGATGCTGCAAATGTACTACTACGAGGGGCTGAACATGACCCAGATCGCAGCCCGTTTGGGGGTGAATAAGTCCACCGTATCCCGCACGCTTTGCCGCGCTCGACGCAGATTGCATCATATCCTGCAATATAGTCTTTAAAAAGCGCGAAACCCTCTTGACTTTGCAGGTAAAGGTGCATATAATGCCAGATGGTACATTGAGAGGAGGGGATAAATTGTCCATTTATAATAAGCTGCTGCACGCGGAGGAGCTGCGTCTGCTGGGCGGCATCATCGGCGCGGCGCTGATGGCAACGGCCATCAACCTGTTCATCGTGCCGCAGGGCTTCTACGCAGGCGGCGCCTACGGTATGTGTCAGGTCATTCGTACACTGCTGGTGACGCGGGCGGGGCTTACGCTGCCCTTCGATCTGGCAGGTCTGCTGTATCTGATGGTGAACCTGCCCTTGTTCTATCTGGCGTATCGCGGACTGGGACGGACGTTCTTCCTCAGAGCTACCGTCGTCACGGTGTGCAACTCGGTCTTTCTGGCGCTGATCCCCTCCCCCGCCACCCCCATCATCACGGACCCGCTGACCAGCTGCATGATCGGCGGCATCGGCGTGGGCTTTGCCGCCGGTCTGGTGCTGAGCTGCGGCTGCTCCACCGGCGGACTGGATATTCTGGGACTGTATCTCAGCAAGAAGAATCCCAAGTTTACGGTAGGACGTTTCTGCATCGCGTTCAACGTGTGTCTGTATACGATGTGCCTGCTGCTGTTCAACGCCTCCACCGCTATCTACTCCGCCATGTACAACATTCTCAGCAACCTGTTCCTCGACAGGCTGCACCAACAGAATGTCAACGTACAGATGCTGATCTTCACCAAGGAGAACAACCCGGAGCTGCCCCGCTTCATCATGGACAAGCTGGATCGCGGCGTCACCTACTGGACGGCCCACGGCGCCTACACCGGCGACGAGGTGCAGGTGCTGTGCGTGTGCCTGTCCAAGTACGAGGTGGGCACCCTGCAGCAGGTGATGCATGAGATGGACCCCCACGCATTCTTCGTGGTGCAGGAGGGCATCCGCACCGGCGGCAACTACCGGCGGCACCTGAACTGACGGGCGGCCGTCCGCGAACAAATCAGAAAGCACCCCATTTGCGAAGCAGACCTTGTGTCTGCCCGCAAGCGGGGTGCTTTTATAATGCCGCTTTACAGTGCCTCAAAGTGATACCGGGGCTTACCGATGCTCTTTCTGCCGTACTCGATGGCCTCCGTGGGACAGCGGCAGATGCACGCCATACAGTGGGTGCAGTCCCCGCCCCAGACGGGCTTGCCCTCTTGCAGCGTGATGTTGTTGGTGGGGCAGAGCCGGGCGCACTGTCCGCAGCCGGTGCAGGCGTCGCTGACCGCGAAGGCACGGGCCTTCACGAAGCAGCCGTAGAAGATGGGATTCACCGGCCCGCTCATGAAGCGGTCGTAGAGATTACAGCGGGTCGGCGGAAAGGCGCGTTCCTCCCGGATGGCGGCAATGGCGCGGTCGATGTCCGGCTCCGCCTTGGCGGCGATCTGCCGCGCCTCCTCCGGCTGGGGCGCGTTGAACATGGCGATATAGTTTTCCGGCATGATGAGCTGCGCCGTACCCATGCAGGTGAGACCCTTCTCCCGGCACAGCGCCTGGTTGTACCTGCCGGCGCTGCCGATCTCGCTGCCGCAGGTCATGACGAACCACACCTGCGTGGCGCCGTTCAGCTCCGTGTGCAGCAGCCAGTCCCGCACAAGACGGGGGATGCGCCATGCGTAGGTGGGCGTGACGATGACGAGGCGGCTGCCGGTCTCCACCGGCGAGGTGTCGCCGGCCTTGATGCGGTCGTTCATGCTGCACAGCGTATCGCCCAGCCCGTCCGCTATGCGCTGCGCCGCGTATTTGCTGTTGCCGGTGCCGCTGAAATAGAGGATCATATCAAAACTCCTTCACAGTGGTCGATCTCGTGCTGGATGATCTCCGCCGTCCAGCCGGTAAAGGTCTTGCAGCGGGTCTGGAGGCGCTCATTTTGCCACTGCACCTTGATGGTTTGAAACCGTTTGGTTTTCCGCGTACCGTGCAGAGACAGGCAGCCCTCCTCGGCCTCATATGGGCCGGACTGCCTGATGATAACGGGGTTGAGCATCACCGTGTAGGTACCCTCGTCATCGAAGGCGATGATGCGCTTGCAAACGCCGATCATGTTGGCCGCCATGCCCACGCAGCCGTCCTTGTGGGCGATCAGCGTGTCCAGCAGATCCTGCGCCGCGCCCAGATCCTCCGCCGTAGCGGGCGCGGCCTTCTGGGCGAGAAAGACCGTGTCCTTGCAGATATCGCAGACCATGGGATCATCCTCCTTGCCGTGCTGCGTATTGTCTCTGTGAGACGGGAAGCGTTTCCTATTGTTTCTTTGCGCGGGCGATGGCGGGGATATCCCCCACGCCGTCCAGCACGATGCTGGGCCGGTAGGCGTAGGTCTTCAGCGTCTCCCGGGTGGAGACGCCGGAGAGCACCAGCACCGTGGACATACCGCTCTCCATGCCGGAGATCACATCGGTATCCATGCGGTCGCCCACCATCACCGCCTCGGCGGAGTGGCAGTGCAGCATTTTCAGGCCGGTACGCATCATCAGCGGATTGGGCTTGCCGCAGAAGTACGCCTGCCTGCCCGTGGCCATCTCGATGGGCGCGACCAGCGCACGGCAGGCGGGGGCGATGCCGTTTTCAATGGGGCCGGACACGTCGGAGTTGGCTCCGATGAGCTGGGCGCCCTGCATCACCAGATTGGTGGCCTTGGTCAGCGTATCCAGTGAATAGGAGCGTCCCTCGCCCACCACCACATAGTCGGGGTTCACGTCGTTCATGGTGATGCCCGCGTCGTAGAGGGCGTTCAAAAGCCCTGCCTCGCCGATGGCGAACACGGAGCAGCCCGGCGCCTGATCCTTCAGGAAAGCGGCGGTGGCCAGCGCACTGGTGTAGAAATGCTCCTCCGGCACATCCAGCCCCATACGCGCCAGCTTCTGGTTCAGCTCCCGGGGCGTGTAGCCGCTGTTATTGGTGAGAAAGAGATATTCCTTGTCCTCCTCGTGCAGCCAGTCGATGAACTCCGCCACGCCCGGCAGAATGCGGTTGCCGTGGTAGATCACACCGTCCATATCACAGATGAAGCCCTTTTTCTCGTTGAAATCGATGGAAGTATGCATATCTATTCTCCTTTGCACCAGAGATAGCCTCATCATACCATGCCGCCGGATGCATTTCCATAGCGGGCTTGTAAAATTTTTGCCCCCTCGCTGGCGAGCACACCCGTATTGACATTTGCCGGGGCGTATACTATAACAGATACACCAAAACAAATAGACCCGGCGCGGCGGCGCAGAACAGAGAAGGAGTGACAGATATGGCTTTTGCAAATAAGGCGCGTATAGCCCGGACGCTGGAGGCGCTGGCGCAGTACGGCGCTACGCCCGATGGGGGCGTTACGCGGCTGTCCTACACAGAGGAGTATCGGGCGGCGCAGGACTACCTGCGGCGGGAGATGGAGGCCGCGGGGCTGACCGTCCGGATCGACCCGATGGGCAACCTGATCGGCCGCCGGGAGGGGGCGGACAGCTCGCTGCCCGCCATCGCCGTGGGCTCGCATCTGGACTCCGTCCGGAACGGCGGCCGCTTTGACGGCGCTATGGGCGTTGTCTGCGGGCTGGAGCTGGCAAGGATGATGCAGGAGAATGGCCTCGCCCTGCGCCACCCCTTTGAGGCGGTGGCCATCGCGGAGGAGGAGGGCAACTCCTTCGGCTCCGGTATTCTGGGCGGCAGGGCGCTGGCCGGGCTGGTGGAAACGGACTTTTTGAAAAAGCTGACAAACGTGGACGGCGTTACGGCTTACGACACCATGACGGCCTACGGTCTGCACCCGGAGGCGCTGGCTGAGGTGAAGCGCAGCCGGGACGACTGGGCGTGCTTCATCGAGCCCCACATTGAGCAGGGGCCGGTGCTGGAGAGCGAGGGACTGTCCGTGGGCATCGTGGATGCCATCGTGGGCATCTGCACGCGGAGGATCATCATCACCGGCCGTCCCGACCACGGCGGTACGACGCCCATGCACCTGCGGCTGGACGCGATGGTGGCGGCGTCCAAGGTCGTCCAGCTGGTGGACGGACTTGCCAAGGAGCTGCGCGACGGCACCGTGGCCACCTGCGGCTCACTCCGCGTAGAGCCGGGCGCGATCAACGTCGTCCCCGGACGGGTGGAGATGACGTTGGATTGCCGCTCCGCCCATCAAGCCTCCATCGACACAGTGGTCAGCGCGGTGGAGGCGCTGCTGGAGCAGCTCCGCGCCGAAGGCTACGGGGTGGAGATGTCTGTGCTGATGGACACGACGCCGGTGCGCCTGTCCGAGCGGGTAGCGGCAGCGCTGACCCACGGCATGGAGGAGAACGGCCTGCCGGTCAGAACGCTGCCCAGCGGCGCGGGACACGACTCCATGTTCATCGCCCGCGTCACAGACGTGGGGATGCTGTTCGTCTCCAGCCGGGACGGCCGCAGCCACTGTCCGGAGGAGTTTACAGACACCGCCGATATCGCCCGGTGCTGCGACGTGGTGTACAGCGCCCTAAAGGAGCTGGATCGAGCCTGACCGGGCGGCGCAGTCCGACCGCTGTCTCGCCATGGCTTCCGGCAGATTCCGGTTGCGGGCGAGGGGGAAATCCGCTATGATAGAAAAAACGCGAAAAGGAGAACCGCCATGATCGAAGAAATGCTGGCATATAACCGTGAGTTTGTCCGCTCCAGGGGCTATGAAAAGTTTCAGACCAGCAAGTACCCTGACAAGAAGATCGCCATTCTCACCTGCATGGACACCCGCTTGGTGGAGCTGCTCCCCGCGGCGCTGGGCATCCGCAACGGCGATGTGAAGCTGATCAAAAACGCCGGCGGCATGATCACCGGCCCCTTTGACAGCGCGGTACGCAGCCTGCTGGTGGGCATCGTCGAGCTGGGCGTGGAGGAGGTCATGGTCATCGGTCACAACGACTGCGGCGTGGCGCACATCAACGCCGATATGATGATCCGCCACCTGATCCAGCGGGGCATCTCCCAGGATCATATTGACATGATGCGCTACTGCGGCGTCGACTTTGAGGCGTGGCTGCGGGGGTTTGACTGTGTGGAAAACTCCGTGGCGGAGACGGTGGACCTGCTGCGCAACCACCCGCTGATGCCCGCCGATGTGACCATTCGCGGCTACGTCATCAACACGGAGACCGGCGAGCTGACCCCGCAGGAGTGAGGTACGCCGCACGAACCGAACCTCACGGCATACAAAGCATAAAAACACCGCCTTTTCAAAAGGCGGTGTTTTCTTGCTCTTCAGTGGGGCAAAAGCCGATTGCCTCCGCCTGTCGGATGCCGGCCAATACGCGGCTGGATCAGAGGCTTCCGCGTCAGTCCTTGTGCGAGAGAAGCTCCTTGCAGTGCTTGATGCGCTGTACCGAGGCTGATGCTGCCCGCTTCAAAAGCTTTGCGACAACGACAGCCAGCACAAAATAGATCAGAAACAGCGTCATCACATAGTGATAGGGGAAATGCGACAGATCGAACCTTGTTACCAGCAGGCTGATCAATTTGTGGTGCACCAAAAAGATCGGATATGTCAGCGCGGCTGCCGATATGATCGCAGGGCTGACTGCGTTGAAAAAGGTGGGGAAGCAGGCGACCAGCAAGGCGATCAGCACAAATAGCATCCAGCATACGATAGACCCTACCGTTATCGCGTGAAGGTATTTGCGTGCCACGACCGCGATGACCGTTATTGCCACATTTATACCGATCAGGGGGATACTCTTGATCTGCTTCATATAGCGTGCAAAGCACCCGCCTGCAATCATCTGCGTTAACCGAACCGGAATGGTGATCAGATTCCCGTTGGTCGTAAACACCGTGATGCCGTACATCAGGGCGACTGCCGGCAAAAATACCCATACCGGAAGCCTGTCCCATAGATATCTGACCAACGGCCAGAGGAGGTAGCAAATCAGCGCACAGCCCAAGTACCATTCGCCAACCTGGTAGTAATTATGGGGAAACCAGCCCCGTGCGCTTCCGTAGCCATCCATGCCCAATAAGGTCAGAAGCAGACTCTGTACAGGCGCACCGGAAAGCGTTTTGTTTACCCACAACTGGGCGCACGTCGCCCCCATCCAGGCAATATAGAACGGCGGCATCAGCTTTTCTATCCGGCTCCAGTAAAAGCGGCCCAGATCCTTCCAGCTTGCAACTGCATGGCCGCCCATCAGTACCGCGCCAGAAAGCATAAAGAACAGATTGTTTCCGATGTCTCCTAAGGAGACACACCCCAAATACACACTGGGAATGAGTTCGTTTGGATATGCTGACCATCCCACAGTATCGAATCCGCAAACGGAGGCGTTGAAATGGAAGATCAGAACAGACGCGCAGGCGAATACGCGAATCAAATCATAATCTATCCTTCGTGTCCCTGCTGCTATCTTCATATCGCCACTCCTCATGTCAAAAATACGGTTTATATACGGTTTGCCTTTGCAAAAAGGCGGTATAGCTGCGGATTATTTGTCAGTTATCTTTCAGGCCCGGCAGGTCAACGACCTGCCGGGCCTGAGGCGTATACTTGCCCAGATCGGACGGTTGCAGAGCCTTAGCGTTGTCCGTCACAACGACCCGCGTATGGGTGATTCGAGACTGCGTACCATTCTCAATTCCGTACACGCGGAGCGAATGGGTATCAGGCGAATTGTGCTGCTTCAGGTTCACCGTATACGTCCAGCTCCCGCCCGAGCCATCCTTCGCAGTGGGCGCCGGTTCGGGATGCTGTTTTTACGTTACTTGGCAACAGCGCTGACGCCGGTGCTATCGTAGCTGGGGCTGAGAGTGCCGTTGGCGTTGATGCCGCGCACCGTATAGGTGTACTTCACGCCCGCCTTGGCGGTCTTATCCGTCCAGCTGGTGCCGGTCACGTTCGCGATGCCCTTCCACTTGGGATTGGC
>Ga0129312_1001038_pt1 | contig 18063 bp, 20 predicted proteins | sample O827metagenome_FD_94434 | JGI IMG/M metagenome (GOLD analysis project Ga0129312, IMG submission 94434) | Orangutan group fecal microbial communities from Wisconsin, USA - O827 metagenome | ecosystem: Host-associated > Mammals > Digestive system > Large intestine > Fecal | place: USA: Wisconsin... | reverse complement strand
GGACTCGGCGCACTTGGGCTGTTGTCCGACCTCAATGAGTTCATCGGGTATTTCCAAGACTTCCTTGAAAACGGCGCGACATTCCAAAATGTTGTCGGTATGATTAGTGAGTTCACAGGTGCAATCGGTGACTGCTTGATTATTCTCGGCAACCTCAAGATTGGCGGTGCGCTCAAGGTCGTACAGGGTATCGGTGAAATCGCTGTTGCAATCAAAGACATTGCCGAAAGCGGTGTAAATTGGGATAACGCCAATACCGCTATCAGAGGTCTCACCAACATTGCAATCGGTATCGGTGTGTTTACAGGCAATCTCAAGGTGGCGGCTTGGGGACTGGCTATTCAAGGCTTCACCTCCATCATCACGGAGATTGGCGCGAATTGGGACGCAATCAAGCAAGGCGATTGGAGCGGCGTGGATAAGGTGACGCTGATTATCGGCGCACTGGAAATCCTCGGCGGTCTCGCTATGGCGTTAGATGTGTTCTCCAAGCTAAAGGAGGTCGCTACCATCGGTAAGGCTTCCGAAGCAGTCACGACCGTTGCAACGGCAACCGAAACGCTTGATACCACGGTCAGCACTAAGCTGTCCCCGAACCTCACTTCTCTTGCAAAGAACCTCGGCTTGGGTATCGTAATTGTCGCGGAAGTCGCGGCGGCGGCACTCCTCATCACGGGTGCAATCATTCTGCTCGGTGAGGGTTTAGCGCAGGTCGGAGAGTCGTGGCAACCTGTTATCGACAACGGCGGCACGGTCGCGGCGGCAATGGGTATCGGTGTCGGTATCTTGGCGGCTATCGGAGTGGTAACGGCTCTGCTCGGCTCTGTCGGTACTCCGCTCATCGTGAACATTGCCCTCGGCACAGCAATCCTCGCGGAGTTGGGTGTCGCAACGGGGCTGTTCCTCGTAGAGATTTGGGCTATCGGCAAGGGCTTGGACGAAATCGGGCAAGCATGGCAACCTGTTCTTGATAACGGGGAAACCATTGCGACAGCTATCGGTCTCGGTACGGCTCTACTTGTTGGTATCGGCGTAGTGACTGCCGCTCTCGGCGTGGCTACCGTTGCGAGTGCAGGTCTGCTTCCGTTGGCTATCGGTCTCGGTACAGCTCTGCTTGTCGAATTGGCGGCGGCGTTCATCGTATTCACTGAGAGCTTGGTAGCGGTAGCGGACGAGCTTGGGGACAACCTTGCCCCCGCTCTCGACAGGCTCAACGATAAGCTCCCGACCCTATCCACCAACATGAGCGAGTTCGTAGACTTTATGACGGATTTCGCAGGTGAGGTCGTTCGGTACACAGAGGTTTCGGCTATTGCCGGATTGAGTGCGACCATCGACACCATCATCGGTTGGTTCACACAAGACCCTATCGACAAGTTAGCTGACGATGTTGATGATATTTACGAGCAGACTACTACCCTCAACGAAAAGCTGAGAGTAGCTGTACCCGAACTGCAAACGGCAATCGACCTGCTCAAGCAGTACAAAGGTTTCCTTACCGAAATGGAAACTCTCTGCAACAGCAATGTTGAGCTATCCACGGGTATGTTCGTGAACATGAAAGAGGTCGGTCAAAAGCTCGTAACTGGCTTTGTGGACGGTATCAAGTCCAAGTCCTCTGACTTCTCCAACGCGGCAAAGACACTGGTAGACGGGTTCAAGAACTCGCTGAACACCAACGCCGCGACCTGCAAGTCGAGTTTCATTTCTTGGGCTTCCAACCTCAAGAACTGGTTCACCTCCGCGTCCTTTGGCGCAATCAACCGAACGACATTCGGTAACTACGCCAAAGATATTGTGAGCGGTTTCAACAATGGTATCACCAATAACTACGCTACAGCTAAGAGCGGTATGGTGTCGTTTGCGAACACCGTAAAGAACGCCTTTACGGGGATTGTCTCCTACAAGGTTTTCTATGACATTGCAAAAGATGTTATTGACGGTTTTAACAACGGTATCAACGATTTCTACGATACGACTCGACCGTATATGCGGCGTTGGGCGAATGACGCGGCGGCGGCATACAAAGCGGCGTTGGATTCCAACTCCCCGTCCAAGCGGTTTATGCGTATCGGTGAGGACACCGTTCTCGGCTACAACCTCGGTATTACCAACCTCGGCGGCACGACAAAGGGCGTTGTGACGGATTGGGCGAACTCGTTTGCAAGCGTAAGCCCGACCATGAGCTTTGCCGTGGACACCTCCGCTCTGAAATATTACAGCAGTGATTCGTTTGCACAGTCTGTTTCCGCTGATGTAGCGGCGCACAGTACGGTCACTGCAACGGGCTTCAAGGAGGGCATGGAGGAGTTCTACAGAGAGTATATCGAACCTACCCTGTCGCAGATGGCAGACGATATGCGTAGGCAAGCCGACAAGCAGGAACAGACCGTTGTTCAGATTGGCAACCGTGTTGTCAATGACGCGGTTACTACGCAGAAAAAAGCCAACGGCTATGTATTCGCACGATAAGGAGGGGTGAGAATGGCTTATTTGGAAATCAACGGTTATGAGTTACCTCCTCCGAAGCGAGGAGTACGCCCCACGGTGACTACCGTAGTGGACGCGGGTAGAAATGCCAACGGCGCGGTAGTCGGTCAGCGCGTGGGTCGAGACCAGTACAAGATTGACAGTCTTGAATGGTCTTGGCTCACCGCCGACCAGTGGGCGCAGATATTAAATGTATTGAGTCACTTTTTCGTATATGTGACTTTCACTGACCCGGTGTCGAACTCCCTCAAGACCATCAAAATGTACTGCGGCGATAGAACCGCAGAACCCTATTGGGTCGATGAGAATGGAAAACCGACACACTACAGAAATTGCAAGGTAAATCTGATTGACTGCGGAGAGTAAGGAGGGGATTTTGTGCAAAAAGTTTCAAAAGCATATAAAGAGAGCATGAAATCCTCTCTCCGCGAGAGAGCGTATATTATGATTTCGTTCGGTCTGCTCAATCAAGAAGCACAGGCGAAAGCAAAGGTTGAACAGGGTGATTTCACCTACTATTCCAACTCCGCAAATATTCTGTCCGAAAAGACCGATGATACCATTTACGCTACCCTTGAGGAGAATTTCACCAAAGTTGACGGGACGATGTTTTTCCTCCCCCGGCAGAACGCTTCCAACGCTTACCTTGACACAGGCATTATCAGCAATAAGCTCCTTACGCAAGCGCAGTTTGAGCTTACAATCAATCTCAATGTTCCCGCTACGGATTTTAAGGGTATCACCATCAATTTCGGTGAGAATTATCCTGTGAATTTCGATTTGGTGAGCAGTAGTGGACAGATTGTCGAGTTCCGTAATAATACGGAGGGATTGTTCAGCACCGAAGAAGTGCTGACAGATACGACCTCGGTGAAACTGGTCGTTTACAGCATGAAGAACCCTCACAGTCGGGTGCGTATCTACTCTATCCGATTCGGTTACGGTCTTGTGTATTACAACGACTCCGTGATGGCTTCCTCTCTCGAAAGCTAAGAGGAAACATTTCCCCCGAAACCCTGTCTGTGGAGACATACCTGCCCTTGGAGGGGTATGTAGAGGTCAGACTGCGTGAGAACATCAAGGAGGTCACGGAGACCGACCCGCAGACGGAAACCACGCTCACCATGTTCGAGTACGATGAGTACACTTTCCTTTTGAAAGGCCGTGAGGGCTTGCAGGAGGACATTGAGAACAATCTCAGCGATTGGCTCATCACTGGCAGGACGCTTGAGGTCAACGAGAGCGCAAGCATTGTGCAGGACATGAAAGCGGCTCTTGAGATTTTGGAGGTGAACAGATAATGGCACAGCTTTATATCGACAACGCGAAAAAGCTAAAGGTTCGGATTGACAATAATCAGAAAATTGTCGATACCGTAGAAGCGGCAGGTGGTATTGAAACCACTCTCACACAGTCTGACAAAATCGGCTTTGACTGGCTGAACTTCTATGTGAACAAGGTTTTGGTTCGACAGGAGTACAAAGAGCAGGAAAATCCTGTTGGCACTGCCGATAACCCCTTTGTATGGGAAAAAAGCATGGCTCTTATCACAAACGGGTTCTATGTCCATGATGGTGTCCGTAAGGTTTGGGTCGGTGAGACAGGCGTTACCGCCGCGTGGGACGATAGTAATTGGGAGGTCATGTAAATCCTCACATTCAAACGGAAAGGAAATTAACTGTATGGTTTCGGAAAGCACACTCATTGTCAGCATAGTCGGTGCTGTCTTTGCAAGCACAGGATTTTGGGCGTTTCTCACCAATCTCCTGCAAAACAAAAAGACCAAGGACAGCGCAGAAAGTCAAATGCTGAAAGGTCTCGGACACGACCGTATCTGTTATCTCGGTCAGTGTTATATCCAACAGGGGTATATCACTAAGGACGATTACGAGAACCTGCATGATTATTTATACTTACCGTATAAAAAACTCGGCGGGAACGGTATGGCTGAGAAGATTATGAAAGAGGTAGAGTGTCTACCTCTCAAGGACAAGGAGGAATAACCTATGGACGAAAAGAACACACACGATGAAGTTACGCCCGAAATGTTGGACGAACTGAGTAACGGAAAGGGGGACGATGAAGATGAGTAACAGTCCGCTCGTGAGCTACACTCGGATTTCGCCCAACAAGACGAGTCCGCGCAAGAACAAAATCGACACCATCACCATTCACTGTGTCGTAGGTCAGTGTTCTGTGGAAACGCTCGGTAATGTTTTCGCCCCGACCTCTCGACAGGCAAGCTCCAACTATGGCGTTGGTGCGGACGGTAAAATCGGTATGTATGTCGAGGAGAAAGACCGCTCTTGGTGTACTTCCAGTGCGGCGAACGACAACCGCGCTATCACCATCGAGGTCGCAAGCGACACCAAACACCCTTATGCGGTGAATGACAAGGCGTATGCCGCAATGCTCGACCTTGTAACCGATATTTGCCGCCGTAACGGTATCAAAAAGCTCGTATGGAGTACGGACAAGAACAAGCGCATGAATCACCTTGGCGGTTGCAATATGACCGTTCACCGCGATTATGCGAACAAATCCTGTCCCGGCGATTATCTGTATAACCGTCATGGTGAAATAGCGGCAGAGGTCAACAGGCGGCTCGGTGCGGCAGTTGATACTCCGACTGAGGACAAGCCTACTACCAGCTCTGTTAAGGCGGGAGATACCGTTAAAATCTCCTCCACGGCTACTTATTACGGCGGCAAGGCGATTCCTGCTTGGGTGAAAGCAAAGAACTGGATTGTCCGCGAGGTCAGCGGTGACAGAGCGATTATCGACAAGTCTGTGGACGGGAAGAACGCGATTTGCAGTCCTATCAACACGAAGTTCTTGAGTGTCGTTTCTGCCGCTTCTACGCCCTCTCAGAGCGCGTGGACACCGCAGGTAGGTGATTATGTCTCGTTCACTGGAAAAACTCACTACGCAAGCTCTAACGGCGATAGAGCGGTGTCCTGTAAGGGCGGCAAGGCGAAAATCACGCAAATCTATGCAAAGGGCAAGCACCCTTATCATCTTGTCCATGTCGATGGAGAGTCTACGGTCTACGGTTGGGTTGACCGCAATACTTTCACCAAAGTGTAAAGGAGGTTGACGGTATGCGGAGGGTAAAGAAAAAGCCACCGAAAGAATTTTCAAAGAAAATCCTCATCGTGGCGGGAATTATCAATGCGGTCGTTATCGTCTTTACGATGGTAATGATTTGGCGTACTCTCGACCTTTCGCCGCTTGCCTACCTTATACCGTCAGTAGCCGCCGAAGTTGCCACGGGTACGGGATTCTATTATTCAAAAGCAAAGGTCGAGAACCGAATAAAACTGATGAGACAAAACAAAGTCACACCAAACGAAACACATTTTTCTGAAAATTACTGAGGAGGTATCACCATGACTGACATTACCAATGTTGTTTCCGCTGTTATCACCCTGCTCGTAGCAGTCATTACCACTTTCCTTATCCCTTATCTGAAAGAGAAAGTGGACGCTGAGAAGTTCGAGAAAATCAAGGCGTGGACGAAAGTTGCGGTCGAAGCCGCAGAAATGATTTACAACGGCGCGGGTCGCGGCGCGGAGAAGAAAGCCTATGTACTGGAATATTTGAACAGCAAGGGTTATAAGCTCGACTCCGACACCATTGACAAGCTGATTGAGTCCGCTGTCCTTGAACTGAAAAAGAGCTGATTTAATCCCGTTCAAGTAGTTAAAGTAGTGGAAAATCCGTTTTTGCGTGTAACTTCCTCTAAGTACGCGCGTATTAGGTGAAAGTTTACGCAAAAACCGAAAAACAACTACTTTAACTACTTCATCTCGTCCCGTGGCAAAGAAAAAGAACGCCGATTCAATCAGCGTTCTCTATCCTATAAACAAATCCAAAGGTGTGTTTGATGAAGAACACAGAGTTCGGATTTGCACTTTTTGGTGGATTATCCGGGAGCCCCGTATCTGGGCTTTCTGTTGTTCATTCCCTATTGTATAGGTGTGGGATCCATTCAATGGTACCTGACGAAAAAATCCGGTTCTGTCTGGCCGGCAGCATTTCTTCATGCGGTCAACAATGCCTACATAAGCGGTTCGTTTCTCATGACAGCGGCAAAGGATGCGGGCGGAGTTTTAGACAACGGCAACCGGCTTGCAGAAATGACGGTACTTATGCTGCCATCCATGCTGGTGGGCGTTGTGTGCATGATTGGGATGAGAAAGAAAAAAGAGAGGTGAAAAAAACGGCATAGTCTAGTTAACAGCAGACTATGCCGTTGTATTATTCACAGCAACGTTTGCTTAAAACTTCAGGAAGGTGCTTAACAATCCGCGTCCTAAGGAGGCGCCTACGTTTCCGCCTAACTTTTTGCCGAATTTGCCACCGACAGAGGAACCGAGGGAGTTGCCAAGTTCCCTGCCAATGGTACCGGCAGCCGAGCTGGCTACGCTTTTTACTGCTCTGTTGCGAGCAGCGGTCTGTTTCTGGGCTGCTTTTTCGGCCGCTTTCTGTGCGGCAAGAGCCTGTCTTTCGGCGGCCTTCTGTTCTGCAAGAGCCTGCTTTTCGGCGGCTTTCTGTTCTGCAAGAGCCTGCTTTTCGGCGGCTTTCTGCTCCGCCAATGCCTGCTTTTCAGCAGCTTTCTTTGCAGCAGCTTCTTCAGCCGCTTTCTGGGCAGCCTCCGCATCGGCGGCGGACTGTCTCTGCAGAAATTCATAAGCGGAATCTCGGTCAAAGAAATCCTTATAACGGATGTATAAAAGATTGTCTGTAATTTCTTTCTGGCGTTCACTGTCATCCAAAGCGCCCATTTTACTCTGGGGAGGCAAAATCTGACAGCGTTCTACTATGGTAGGAACACCACCTTCGTCCAGAACGGAAACAAGTGCCTCTCCGATGCCCAATTCCAACAGGGTATCATAGGTGTTAAAGGCGGGATTTTCACGGAAGGACTGAGCTGCAGCCTTGGCGCCCTTCTGCTCTGCGGGGGTATATGCATGAAGAGCATGCTGGATTTTGTTGCCAAGCTGGCTTAACACACCGCCGGGAATATCCTTGGGATTCTGGGTAACGAAGTAAATGCCGACGCCCTTTGAGCGGATTAATTTTACCACCTGCTCAATCTTGGTGAGCAGTGCCTTGGAGGCAGAATCGAAAAGCATATGGGCCTCATCGAAGAAGAACACCATTTTAGGCTTTTCCAGATCGCCTGCTTCCGGCAGGAGTTCAAACAGCTCGGAGAGCATCCACAGCAGGAAGGTAGCGTACATGGTGGGATTGTTAATCAATCTTTGGCAATCCAGTATCTGGATGCAGCCCTTTCCGTCACAGTCTCTGGAGAACCAGTCGGCAATATTCAGGGCGGGTTCGCCGAAGAACTGTTCTCCGCCTTCTCCTTCAAGTGCTACCACGGAACGGATAATGGCGGCTAAGCTGGCAGAAGACATGTTGCCGTACTGCATGCTGTATTCCTTGGCATTTTCACTGACATACTGCAGCATGGCGCGCAGGTCCTTGGTGTCGATTAAGAGCAGTCCTTCATCATCGGCAATCTTAAAGATGATGGATAAAATATCGGACTGGGTATCGTTCAGGTCTAAAATACGGCTGAGCAGCAGGGGACCCATTTCCGAAACAGTCGTTCTTAAGGGCATGCCTTTTTCTCCGTATACATCCCAGAAATTGACCGGATATTTCTGAAAGGAAAAGCCTTCTTTATCAAGTCCCATTTTAGCGGCACGTTCCGCTACGGAGCCGTTTGCTTCACCCTGACGGCACATGGCGGCGAGGTCGCCCTTTACATCGGCTAAAAATACAGGTACGCCGCAATCGCTGAAAGACTCGGCAAGCACTTTTAAGGTCACTGTTTTACCGGTACCGGTTGCACCGGCAATAAGTCCATGGCGGTTTGCCATTTTCGGGTAGATGTACACTTTTTTATCACCGGCACATCCCACCCAGATTTTTTTATCCTGATACATAAATTTCCCTCCCGGATAGGTCTGTTATTTTTTACACATACCTTTATTTTACAATGCCGGTTCCTAAATTACAAGTCAGTGGGAAATCTAAAAAAAGTAATTTAAATTTTAAAAAAATCCTTACACAAAATAGTATTTTCTGTTATAATGAGTTCTGCAAAATAAAAATAATAGATGTAAATCCAGCAAATGCGTGTAATCTATAGGAAACTATGGGTTGCACGTTTTTTTGTTGTAATAACGAGGGAAAAGAGAAGGAATATTTTGACCTTTCGGGTGAAACACAAAGTCTGTGCATCAGCGCCATCCGTATTATTTCGTTAAGCTTTGTATTTGCCGGATGCAATATTGCTTTTCAGGGAGTGTTCCAGGCGCTGGACAGCGGTCTGCCGTCCCTGATTGTTTCTGTATGCAGACAGTTTTTATTTGTAGTGCCGGTAGCTTATGGGTTTACCATGCTTGTGCTGCACGGTAACGGTGTACCGTCCTATATTATCTGGTTTACCTTTTTGATTGCGGAAGGGGGTTCGACAATCATAGCCCTGGTTTTCTATAAAAGGGTTTCCTCACGCCGCCTTCCGTGAAGACGGTAGTCGGAGGGAGTCATGCCGGTCTTTTTCTTAAAGGTACCGGAAAAATAGCTTTGGCTGGGAAAGGCTAAAATAGCGGCTATTTCCGCGGAAGAATACGAGGAAAACAGCAACATGTTCCTGGCAGTATTGATTTTCTGTTCACAGATATAGGAACTGATACTCTGACCGGTTTCTTTCTGAAACAGCCGTGACAGGTAAGAAGGGCTTAAACCGGCTATTTCTGACAACTGTGTCAGAGTAATGCGGGTGTGCAGATGGTCGTAGATATAATCGATACATTTTACCACCGGCTGTGAGCAGACGTTCTGTTTTATGAGCTCCTTCATGCGTCGGGTGTAGTCCAGACACAGAGGGGTATGGAGGGAAGCAATTTCCTCCGGGGTATGGCATCTGTCCGCAGCAGAGATGTAATAATCACTTAAATTATAGGCTACATGCAGATCCATGCCGGCGTTGATACAATAACGGGCAATAACGGCTGCGGTAATGGCAAAATGGTACTTTACATTCTGGACCGGATTTGCAGACAGGGTACCCCAGCCTTCTTTTTTGGCAAGAAAGCTTTCTTTTGTCATTTCTTTTATCTTTTTCAGGTTACCGGATACGACGGCCTGATAAAATTCCAGCTCCGGATTATAGGGCGCTCTCACAAAGCGCTCTTCTCTTTGCACAAAATCCCGGTAGGCAAGAGCCTGTCCGGAGGTGTCTGACCGGAAAATACTCATTTTAGATTTCCTCCCTGTAAAAAAATGTAAGGAACAGAACGACTTTTATCAAGTATATGATAGCATAAAAACATAAATAAAAGCAATAAAACGATATTCATTTCATAGAATTTCAGACATACTTAAAACAGAAATGAAAGAGTCACCGGATTTGTATAGGGAAGATACAAATCCAAAACAGGGATTGCAAGGAGGAAAATCAGGATGAACTTAAAACGTGGAATTAACTTAGGCGGATATTTATCACAGTGTGATTACAGTAAAGAACATCTGGCATCTTTTATCCATAAAGAGGATCTGGACAGAATTGCGGAAATGGGTTTTGACCATGTCCGGGTGCCGGTCGATTACAATATTCTGGAAACGGAAGATGGAACTCCCATCGAAAGCGGCTATGAATTACTTGACCGGGTAACAGACTGGTGCAGGGAAAACAAGCTGAATATGATTTTGGATATGCATAAAGTTTACGGCTATGATTTTAACGATGCAGGTACCATGGAAAACAGTCTGTTTAGGAGCCCTGCGCTGATGGACCGCTTTCTTGCGCTGTGGAGAAGGCTTGCAAAACGCTACGGAAATAAAGATTTCATGGCTTTTGAGCTTTTGAATGAAATTGTGGAGGAGGATGTGGCAGAAGCCTGGAATGATTTAATCATCCGTGCGGTGAGAGAAATCCGCCGGTATGCACCCACAACTCCGATTATCTACGGCGGCATCCAGTGGAACAGCGCCAGAACCGTCAGATTTTTAAGAAAACCGGAAGATGAAAATATTATTTTTACCTTCCATTTCTATGAGCCGCTTCTGTTTACCCATCAGAAAGCATACTGGGTGGCGGCAATGGACCCCAATAAGGAAATTTCCTATCCGGCAACCATGGAATATTACAGGGAAAATTCCAAAGTGCTGGGGTATCAGGGAAATGTAGCGGTCAATGCACATTCCGGTGAGATGGGACCCAAATTCATGGAAGAGCTGATTGCGGATGCCGTAGATGCGGCAAAAAAAGCAGGTGTACCTTTATATTGCGGTGAATTTGGAGTCATCGACAGAGCACCGGTTATGGATACGCTTCGCTGGTTCAGGGATGCGAATGAGGTATTCCGCAAATTTGACGTCGGATTTGCGGCATGGACTTATAAGGAAATGGATTTTGGTATTACCGGGGAACATTATAAACCGATTTTACAGGAACTCATAAATATCTGGAACCGATAAAACAGTATAACCACGGGAGGGTACGGAATGAAAAGAAAAACAGCAAAATGGCTGACGGCTGTTCTGGCATTTACAATGGTAATGACAGCGGGCTGCGGCAAGGAAAAGGGAGCAGAGAAACAGACAGAGAATACGGAGACCGTACAGGAAACGGTAATCCGGGAAACAGAACCGGTGCAGGGAAATGACCTTGACATGACGGGGTACAACCTGGTATGGGAGGATGATTTTGAAGACGGAATTTCAGAGGATGACTGGAATTATGAGCTTCATGAACCGGGCTGGGTGAACAATGAACTGCAGTCCTATGTGAAATCGGAAGAAAATGTGTATACAAAGGACGGAAAGCTTGTCATAAAGCCGGTGGAAACGAAGGATGAGAACGGTAACACTGCCTACACATCCGGACGTGTGAATACCCAGGGCAAGCATGATTTTACTTACGGTCTCTTTGAAGCAAGCATTAAAATGCCGAAAGGTCAGGGCTTTTTACCGGCATTCTGGATGATGCCCACGGATGAAAATTTATACGGTCAGTGGCCGAGATGCGGGGAAATTGATATTGCAGAAGTGTTGGGTAATGATACGGGAACCACCTACGGAACCATCCACTATGGAAACCCGCACAAAGAAAGCCAGGGCAGCTATGTACTTTCCGAGGGGGATTTCGCAGAAGAGTTCCATACCTATGCCTGTGAATGGAACCCGGGGGAAATCAAGTGGTATGTGGATGGCAATCTGATACACACAGCAAATGACTGGTACTCAGCAACGGAGGGTTTAGGGGAAATTACTTTTCCGGCACCTTTTGACCAGCCCTATTATATCATCTTTAATCTGGCGGTGGGCGGAAACTGGCCCGGTAATCCGGATGCAACTACGGATATAGCCGGTGCAACCTATGAAATTGATTATGTAAGAGTGTACCAGAAAGATGAATATGACGAAAATGTCACAAAACCGGAAAAGGAAATCACCTACAGAGAGCCGGATGAAAACGGCAACTATGTCATCAACGGAGATTTTTCTGCGTCAGAGGATTTGACGGATAATGCAGACTGGAAGTTCATGGCGCAGAACGGCGGAGAAGGCAATGCGGAAATTAAGAATAATGAAATTGTTATCTCCACAGCGAATGCCGGCAGTGAGGAATACAGCATCCAGCTGGTACAGCCGGATATTCCTATCCTGAAGGGAAGCGAATACCGGGTAACCTTTGATGCCTGTGCCGATGAAGAACGCACCATGAAGGTAGCGGTTACGGCGCCCAATGCCGGATGGATCCGTTATCTGGAGGATACAGAGCTTACTCTTACGAAGGAAAAACAGAGCTACGCATTTGATTTCACGGTGACGGCGGAAAACGACCCCACCGGACGACTGGAATTCAATATGGGTAAAACAGATAGTACTGCAACGATTTCTATATCCAATGTGCGTCTGGAGATGACAACGGAAGGTTCTGGCAGCGCAGGCGGTAAGACTGTTCTTTCCGATGGCAATTACGTTTACAATGCAAATTTCCAGGAAGGTACCGACAGAGTCGGAAGCTGGGATTTTACGGAAAATGATGCGGTGACATATGAGGTTACACCGTTAAGCGACGGCAGAAGACTTCACGTAAATATGTCAAAGGATTCAGATACCCCGTTCTATGTTACGCAGAAAGACCTGGCATTGACGGAGAACGCGGAATATCTCTTAAGCTTTGAAATGCAGGCGGAAGCGGGAAGCCATATGAAAGTCCTTCTGAATGGGGAAGAACATGACATAGCTTTGTCCGAAAAGCAGGATACCTACAGCTTAAAGTTTGTATATTCCGGAAAAGAAGGAGCCAATACACTTCAATTTGGTTTTAGCAGTGCCGGGGATTATTATTTGGACAAGGTGCGTGTGGAGGAGAATGTGATGATTAAGAACGGCAGCTTCAATGCGGGGATGAGCGGATACGAGATTTTTGTGGATGCTTCTGCAGATGCGAATTATGTGGTAGATTCCCTGTCAGAAGACAATGCCATGGATTTTACCATTCATGACACCGGAGATAATGACTGGAATATCCAGCTCAAGCAGAATAATATCACTCTTGAAAAAGGAAAAACGTATACCCTAACTTTCGAAGCCAAATCTGACATAAACAGGGACATCCGTGTTATTATGCAGGGTAAGGAAGACAAAGGCTGGCCGGTCTATTCCGGAGAAAACATTGTGACACTTTCTTCTGACTATCAGACCTTCAGCACCACCTTTACCATGGAAAGCGATACGGATCCGGATGCTTTCTTAAGTGTATGCTTAGGCGCTGTCGGCGAGAGAATCGACAGCCGGCACAGAGTGTGCATAGATAATATTTCCCTGGAGGAAGTTAACTGATTTTATCCGGATATAGGAAACCTGAGTGGATTTCTTCATATAATATACTATACCTTAACTAAGAGAGGAAATAGTATATGGCACGATTTACCAATCAGGCGCAGCTGCGATATGGCAACGCAGTAGCCAATTCCAATATTGCTGTCGGTGAAATTATGGAAGTTTTATCGGCAACAAAAACAGCGGTAAACAATACCTACGGACAAAATGATAATGTAACATATGTCATCAGTATTGTAAATTCGGGAGCTGTCCCTTTCAGCGGCATAACTGTTACAGATAATCTCGGTGAATATAATTTTGGTACGGAAACACTGACACCGTTAACGTATATTCCCGGAACGGTTAAATTTTACGCAAACGGTGTTTTGCAGCCTGCCCCTACGGTGGCGGCGGTTTCTCCGCTTACGGTTACCGGGCTGACGGTGCCGGCAGGTGGAAATGCAACCGTTATTTATGAGGCAGAGGTGAATTCTTTTGCACCCATGGAAACAGGTTCCAGGATTACCAATACGGCGGTTGTATCTGCAACCGGTATAACACCGGTTACGGTCAGTGAAACCATCCTTGTAGAGGAAGCGCCTATCCTGTCCATCACCAAATCGGTAAGCCCGGTTCCTGTTACGGAAAACGGAACTCTTACCTACACTTTCTTAATTCAGAACATGGGAAATACAGCCGCAGATGCTACTGCCGGTGTAGTGGTTCTGGATACTTTTTCCCCGATTCTCAGCAATCTCTCCGTTACCTTTAACGGAGCCGGCTGGGCAGAAGGGACACAGTATACGTATGATGAAACAAGCGGTACCTTCAGTAGTGTTGCAGGTCGGATTACGGTTCCTGCAGCCACCTATACCCAGGATCCGGCAAGCGGTGCATGGGTAGTCAGTCCCGGTGTCAGCACTCTTATCATTTCCGGTATCGTATAAAAGGCTCCTGCTATCTGCAGGTATATCAGCAACCGGCATAGTCTTAATCGGCTATGCTGGTTTTTTTGTAGAAAAGACCGGGGTTGTTTATATAATAAAAAATATAAATGTTGACACTGTATACTACATAAGATATATTATAAGAGAGGTGAAGGAATATGAGCGATTTTCAGAACTACTTAGATACTGTATTTGCAGATTTAGATACTCATGTTGTAAAAGAAGAAACCGTCTATAATTACGACATTTATAAAAAAATAAGCACCGATGTGATAAAAGCAAGAAAGGAATCGGGTCTGACACAAAGCCAGCTGGCAGAAAAGAGTGGATTAACACAGGCTAATATAAGCAATATTGAAAAAGGAAGCATACATCCGACTATTGATTCTTTGCAGAAGATAGCGGCTGCCGTAAACAAGAAACTTATTATTGAATTCAGAAACTAAGGGGGATTTTGTTATGTACGGATTAAGCAAACTTTTTATAGAAGAATTCAGGGGAATTAAGAACCTGAAAATTGACCGTATGAATAAAGTAAATATAGTTGTCGGGGACAATAATTGCGGGAAGACGAGTTTGCTTGAGGCTATTGAATTGTTGGGAAGTTCCCAGCTGGCAGGCGATGTCTACTGGGTTGCCCGTCAAAGAGAAATTTTATCTCAGAGCAGCAATTCCTTATACGAAAACTTTATGTGTATGTTTCCCCATGATGTAAGAGAATGGGAAATCAAAATATCCGGTACGTATAACAGGCAGGAAATTTTATACCGTATACAGGGAAAACAAAAAAAGATCTTAATCGAGGGAAAAGACCAGATTGGAGAAATGGAAATCGGACGGATTTATCCGGTTCCGGTTGACAAACAGACCGAGGAGTTTGAGGGGACTATATCCTTAGTCTGTGGCACGGAAAAAAAGCAGGAGGCTATTAAAATCAACCCGTATACACGTGCGACCGGCACACTTATGGCAGAAAACCGGGATATCAATATTAAATATGTAGCGCCTTTTGAACATCTGAAAGGCAGTGTCATCAGTGAGATTGTCAGAAATGAAAAATATAAAGAAATCTGTATTCATGCATTGCAGTTGTTTGATAAAGATATTGTGGATATGATGATATTTAAAAATGAATTAGACAATTCAGCGGTTGAATACCTGAGACATAAGAAGCTGGGAGATATGCCTCTTGCGTCTTTTGGCGATGGCATAAAAAAAGTTCTCGTTCTGGCAAATGCCATTATACAGGCAGCGGGTGGAATCCTCCTTATTGATGAAATAGAAACAGCCATTCATAAAAAGTATTTTGAGGATATTTTTGGGTTTATTGTTAAGGCTTGCAGGGCATATCATGTTCAGGCTTTTATTACTACGCACAGTATTGAAGCCGTGGATGGATTACTTGCAACCCAGCGATATGAACAACAGACCGAGAACGACGATATCAACGTGATTACCTTAAAGAGAGGGGAACAGGAAACGCTGTCAAGAGTCCTTTCCGGCAGGGAAGTGGAGCGTAACAGAGAAAGTTTTGGGTTTGAGGTTCGGTTATGAAAAAGATAATATTATGTGAAGGAAGTACAGATACAGCATTTCTGGGGTATTATATGAGTAAAGTTTTTGGATGGAAGTATGTATCTGTAAATGATAAAGATTTAACATCGGTGGGGATTACTAACCGAAAAAATAACGAAAGCATGAAATGGTATAAAAAGGAAAATGATTTTTTGGCGATTTGCGGAGTGGGAGGTAAAGATAATTTCAAGAAATTCTTTGAGAAACAGCTAAAGGATATGATAACACTGACAGGTGACTTTGATAAAATTGCAGTAGTGACTGATAGAGACGACAAAAGTATTAAAAGTATTGAGGAAGTGCTTGATCTTACATATGAAAGCATGGATATAAAATTTAGAGAGAATGAATGGTTATTAAACAGCTACACAGACGGCTATTCACAGAAACAACGTATGGACTCCCTTTTGCTTGTTATTCCCAGGGAAGAAGAGGGAGCATTGGAAACATTAATGCTGAAAGCAATTTCCGAGGATGAATACGATAAGAATATTGTAGAAGGAGCCCGAGAATTCATAGACGGGATAAAATCGAAAGCAGATAAATATCTGCGAAATAAAAGTTTAGAAACAAAAGCTTGTCTGGGAGTAACCTGGGCTGTTCAGTATCCGGAAAACCAATTCAAATATTTTAGAGAAAAGATTGTTTCCGTGCCCTGGGAAAAGTATGATAATCTGAAAAAGTGTTTTGGAAAACTGGGTGATTTATAAGCTCTTTGAAGAGGTCATGTATAATATGAATTTAAGAAATTGAGAAAAGGCAGCAGGATTTGCGCCAGTCAACATTGTGATTGCGGCTAATTTCAAATTAGCAGAATATTCTTCTATTCTCTGTGCATATTCCTCTGCTGCTTTCTTCTTCTGATACTGAGTTACTCCAAATGCTGTGACTCCACCGGCTATCAGTAATTCCCGATAAAACAGAATAAAATAATGCTGCTATGCCACATTTTGTTCCACTGGATAATCATTTAAGATAAATACCCTAAAAACAGAATACCCTAAAAAATAGGCAGCAAGACTTCAAAACTGAAGTGATGCTGAAACCAGTGCTAATCTGATTAAACAGGTATGGTACAATGCCATCTACAAGGAGAAAAATGATAAGACAGATAAATACACCAGACCCGATGGATACTTTGTATCGGATTTTAATGAAGCATTAGGTAATTTATTTGCCGATTCAACTTTCAGCGGTAAGATAAGCGATATTGAGGATAATCAGGATGCGGTCAATATGCTAATGAAAGAATTAAAAAATCCTCCAGATGAATATAAAGAAGCATATGATGCAATTTCTGATTTGTATAATGCATACATATCTCTTACTAATTGCGCAACTGATCCTTCCGGTAGTTTGCAGACTTATTCAAGTACTTTTAATGATGCTGATACAAATATGTTAAATGCATATAAGGCAATGCAACTTTATATAGATGATTGACTTTGAACTAATAATTTATAAAGAAAAGAGAGGTATATATTATGTCATGGATGTTTGATTATATTGGAGATACTATAAGAAATATTGCAAAAGTGTTATTTTATATCTGTTTTGTATGCGGCGTTATTGTTTTAGTAATTGGTTTGTTTCGATTTATGGGTGGCGTTAATGAATACACCACGTTTAGTGAAGCATTAGCCTGCACATTGGAGGACGCAATTAGATATGAAAGCTTGTATGCGGATGCATATTATGGGAAAATGCAGCTTAAGATAGGATTTTATATAGTTTTGAGCTCATTTACAATGCTTCCGGTGTATGCAATAGGTGAGTTGGTCGACTCTTGTCAAGAAATAAGCAGAAACACCGCCGAATTGGTTAACAAAGCAAAAGATAAGGAATAAATTGATTTTGTTGGGGACGGACATGAGTTTGTTCCCCTTCTTTTTATTCCTTCCATAGAGGATTTTATAAACGTGCATAGACATAAAAAGGCATCCTATTGCGTTTGAAATGAAGCAAAAAATCAACATAGAGGAAAATGCTTTAAAGCATAGCGGGAAAGATAAAGCAAATTGCGAAAAAAGCCAGAAATGCTTTTCGGGAAGGAATAATCAGAAAAGCAAATTCTCCAATAAGGGTCAAGTCCTTTTTTGTGTGTAAATTCACTTTCAGTCTATTAGGCTACTTTTATGCGGCGTTCTTGCGGAACTTTGCAAGGATGCTGCTTTGTTTTTCATAGTATTCTGTCATATCG
>Ga0129312_1001037_pt1 | contig 18071 bp, 13 predicted proteins | sample O827metagenome_FD_94434 | JGI IMG/M metagenome (GOLD analysis project Ga0129312, IMG submission 94434) | Orangutan group fecal microbial communities from Wisconsin, USA - O827 metagenome | ecosystem: Host-associated > Mammals > Digestive system > Large intestine > Fecal | place: USA: Wisconsin... | reverse complement strand
TCGAGGGCTTATCCAATGTGCGCAAGACGAGTGAAGCGTGAAGATTTACTTCCACATTCACGAGTATGCGGCATCTACGACAGTAGATGTGCTGGTAGGTTTGATGTTTTATCTACAGAATAAATATATGAACGGTATATAGTTTTCAAGGCACGATATATATAATTTGTTCCCTACGCGGGGCAGCTATTCCTCCATAGCTCAGTCGGTAGAGCACGCGGCTGTTAACCGCGGTGTCGTTGGTTCGAGTCCGACTGGGGGAGTTGTGCCGGTATAGCTCAGTTGGTAGAGCAACTGATTTGTAATCAGTAGGTCTTCGGTTCGAGTCCGAATCCCGGCTTTCAGCCTTAGCTTTCAGAGCTAAGGCTTTTTTAAACTGATAAATATCGATTCCTCGATATTTATATAAGATGGAACTGTAGCTCAGCTGGTTAGAGCAGTCGGCTCATAACCGATCGGTCCCGGGTTCGAGTCCCCGCAGTTCCACGCTTCAGGCCCCAGTGATGGGGCCTTTTTTAATTCTTTTAATTAGCAAGGGTCCCCGGCTTAGATTGAACCGGTCTCAGAGTACTGTGCCGCCGTTGCCTCCCTCCGGTTCTCCTTAGCTGGTCTGATGCACTAATTATGAATTATCTATGAATTGTTAGCAGTACAGCTTGTAGAGTGCTAACATCAGTGCTATACTTCTTTTCGTTGTGAATAAAATGAATCATCTGTATCCGCCTTCAAGGGACAGCATGCGTCTGTTCAGTACGAAGAATGACGATACGAGATGAAATCTACATAGTATAAGAGGTAAATGTTATGGCACAGAAGGGTACACTTTCGATCAATTCTGAAAACATATTCCCGATCATCAAGAAGTGGATGTATTCTGATCAGGATATCTTCGTACGTGAGGAGATCTCCAACGCATGTGATGCGATCACGAAGCTGGAGAAGCTGAGCCTCATCGGCGAGTGGACGAAGCCTGCAGATTATAAGGGCAGAGTCGACGTGATCGTCGATTCCGAGCATAAGACCGTCACCTTCCAGGATAACGGTATCGGTATGACCGCAGAGGAGGTCGAGAAGTATATCAATCAGATCGCCTTCTCCGGTGCGACGGACTTCATCAACAAGTATAAGGATAAGGCCAACGATGATCAGATTATCGGACACTTCGGCCTCGGCTTCTACAGTGTCTTCATGGTCGCAGATCAGGTCGACATCGACACCCTGTCCTATAAGCAGGATGCGACGCCGATTCACTGGACCTGCAACGGCGGTACGGAATATGAGATGACCGACGGCGACAAGAAAACCATCGGTACCACCATCACACTCCACCTGAACGACGATTGTCTCAAGTATGATAACGAGTGGGAGATGCGTGAGATCATCGAGAAGTACTGCTCCTTCATGCCGGTCGAGGTCTATATCACGAAGCTTCCGAAGGACACCGAGACGATCCAGGCGGATCAGAAGAAGGACGGTGATGTCGTCGTAGAGGAGATCCCTGAGAAGGTCGAGAAGGATGCTGATGGCAAGGAGACGAAGACACCGGCGAAGCTGAAGATCGAGAAGCGTCCGCAGCTCCTGAACGATACACATCCGCTCTGGGGGAAGACACCATCTGAGTGCACGAAGGAAGAGTATATCGACTTCTATCATAAGGTATTCCGCGACTATAAGGAGCCGCTGTTCTGGATCCATCTGAACATGGATTACCCTTACAACCTGAAGGGCATCCTCTACTTCCCGAAGATCAACATGGAGTATGAGTCTGCCGAGGGTACCATTAAGCTCTATAACAACCAGGTCTTCGTCGCAGACAACATCAAGGAAGTCATCCCGGAGTATCTGATGCTCCTGAAGGGCGTCATCGACTGTCCGGATCTGCCGCTGAACGTATCGAGATCCCAGCTCCAGAACGACGGCTTCGTAAAGAAGATTCAGGATTATATCACGAAGAAGGTCGCCGATAAGCTGTCCGGCCTCTGCAAGACCGATCGTGAGAACTATGAGAAGTACTGGGACGATATCGCACCATTCATCAAGTACGGCTGCCTCCGCGACGATAAGTTCTGTAAGAAGATGACCGATTACATCCTCTTCAAGGACATCAACGGTAAGTTCCTCGCCCTGCCGGAGTGCCTCGAGGTCGAGAAGAGTGACATCGACGAAGCCACAGAAAAGGCCGGTGCTGAGAACAGCGCAGCGGACAAGACGGCTGCTTCCACGGAAGATACAGCGAAGACCGCGGAGAACAGTGACAAGCCTGAAAAGAACAAGGTCATCTACTATGTCACCGACCCTGTTCAGCAGAGTCAGTACATCGCAATGTTTAAGAATGCAGGTAAGGATGCCGTCATCCTGCCGGAGCGCATCGACCAGCCGTTCATCTCTGAGCTCGAGGCGAAGAACCAGGGCGTTCACTTCCGCAGAATCGATGCGGATCTCAGTGAGGAGTTCAAGGCAGCGGTAAGTGCGGATGAGCAGAAGACCCTCGACGAGCAGCAGAAGGATCTGGAAACCGAGATCCGTGCCGCAGCGAAGAAGGATAAGCTGACGGTAAAGCTTCAGAAGCTGACACAGTCCTCCATCGCGGCGATGCTTTCCATCTCCGAGGAGAGCCGTCGTATGAATGACATGATGAAGATGTATGCGATGAGTGGTATGCCAATGAGCGATATGCCGGTCGATGAGACCCTGATTCTCAATACCGAACATCCGCTGGTACAGTATCTGATCGAGCATCGTACGGATGAAGCAGCGAAGGAGACCGTCGACATGATCTCCGAGCAGCTCTACGATCTTGCGAAGCTGCAGCAGTCTCCGCTGAGTGCAGACGAGATGACAAAGTTCATAAGCCGTTCAAACGAAATCCTTCTTAAAATGGCAAAGTGACAGCTTGACGGAGCAGACGGCATCTAATATAATTTTGTTGTCGTTGTTCACAAGTTTCTCGGGCGAAAGGATTTGGGGATGAAGCACATGGCTGGAAACAGACATACGAATCAGCTTTTAGCGATGTGTGCACTCGGATTCTCAGGACAGGCCGGATTTATCGGGCTTAGTGTAAGCTGTGAAATTAATAACGACATCTATTCGAATACCGTAAAATAATAGAAGGGGGAACAGCCTGCGCTGTTCCCTCTTTTTGTTGTTGATTACAGGCTCACGCTTCTGGCATGAGTTCTCTGTGATGCCCTCCGGGCGGACGTATTCAGAGTGATATCGGAAGCGGTGCTTCCACGGATCAGGAAAGGAGTTTGCATGAAAAAAGTTGCGATCATCATGGGAAGTGATTCAGATCTTCCAGTAGTTGAAAAAGGCATCAGTGTCCTGAAAGAGTACGGAGTACCTGTTGAAGTTCATGTATACAGTGCCCACAGAACACCGGAGGAGGCTGCACAGTTCTCGAAATCCGCACGTGAAAACGGCTTCGGTGTCATCATCGCCGCTGCCGGCATGGCTGCGCACCTCGCAGGTGCCATCGCAGCGAATACCACACTTCCGGTGATCGGTATCCCATGTTCATCGAAGGTACTCGAGGGCATGGATGCACTTCTTTCCACGGTCATGATGCCACCTGGAATTCCGGTTGCCACGGTCGGCGTCAATACCGCAAAGAACGCAGCACTGCTCGCCATCGAGATGCTGGCGATCGAAGATGCCGCACTCGCACAGAAGCTTCAGGATGAGCGTGATAAGAATCATCAGACGATCCTGGAGAAGAATGCCGCCATCGAGGCGCAGTTTAACAGCTGAGTGATCGGTAGGGACGAAATCACACATAGTAACGATTACGCGCCGGCAGTATCGGAGGCATGCACATAAACGTACTTTATTTCATGACCATCGCAGGCGCAATTATATTTCTATACATCTAAAGGGGAATCTATGGGAAAAATTAATGACGAGTGTGGCGTATTTGGCATGTACTCGAAGACAACCAAGCCACTTGCAAGACTGACCTACTATGGGCTGTTTGCGTTACAGCACCGTGGCCAGGAATCGGCCGGTATCGTCGTAAACGACGAGGGTGTCTTCCGTTTCTATCGTGAGCTCGGTCTCGTCAGCGAGGCGATGACGAAGGATCAGCTCGACCGTCTGGGCGACGGACAGATGTCCTGCGGTCACGTGCGTTACTCCACCTCCGGCATCACAAACCGTATCAATGCGCAGCCGATCGTCGTAAATCATGTGAAGGGCCGTATGGCACTCTGTCATAACGGAAATCTGGTCAATTCCACAGAGCTTCGCCGTAACCTCGAGCTGGAGGGCTGTATCTTCCAATCCACCACGGATACCGAGGCGATCTCGTATGTCATCACGCGTGAGCGTCTGAAGACGAAGTCGATCGAAGAGGCGGTGACCAATTCTGTAGAGAAGCTGCACGGTGCCTTCTCTCTGGTCATCATGTCGCCGTCGAAGCTGATCGCCGTACGTGATCCGCATGGCTTCCGTCCGCTCTGCTATGGTGAAACCGAGGACGGTTCCGTCGTATTTGCCAGTGAGTCCTGTGCACTCGATGCAGTCGGTGCGAAGCTGGTGCGTGACCTCGAGCCGGGTGAGATCATGGTCATGGACCAGAATGGTCTCCGCTCCATCAAGGATCACTGCAAGACGGTGAAGCCGTCTACCTGCGTTTTCGAGTATATCTATTTCGCACGTCCGGATTCCATCATCGATGGTGCATCTGTACACGATGCCAGAATGCGTGCCGGTGAGTTCCTCGCAGAGGAGCATCCGGTCAATGCAGACGTCGTGATCGGCGTTCCTGACTCCGGCCTCGATGCCGCGGTCGGCTACAGCCGGAAGTCCGGTATCCCGTATGGTATCGGTCTCATCAAGAATAAGTACATCGGACGAACCTTCATCGCACCAGGACAGACGGAGCGTGAGAATCTCGTCAAGATCAAGCTGAACACGATCCGCTCCGAAATCGAGGGCAAGCGTGTCGTCCTGATCGATGACTCTATCGTACGTGGAACCACCAGCGCACGTCTCGTCAAGCTCGTGCGGGAGGCCGGCGCGAAGGAAATCCACATGCGTATATCCGCACCGCCATTCCTGTACCCATGCTACTATGGAACCGATATCGACAGTCAGGACAATCTGATCGCCTGCCACCATACCGTCGATGAGATTGCGAAGATCATCGGGGTTGATTCGCTCGGATACCTCAGTGTAGAGAATGTGCTCCGTATCGCGAAGAATGATCCGAATGCAGGCTACTGTGCCGCGTGCTTCAATGGTCAGTATTCAACGGAGCTGCCAAGCGTCAGCGAGAAGAATCGTTTCGAAGAGAAGATTCCAAAGGCCTGGAGAGATGCACACACGGATGACCCGAACAAGAAGTGGAATCCGAACAGCGAGGCCAATGCATAAGCCACATGAGACATGGAAGGGACGCATGGAATAAACGTATCCACACGAAATGTCCATATAAGCTATCCGAATGAAATAACATCATGACGTTTCACGATAAAATGTCATTCGAAGTATCATGACGATCAAACGATAAAGGAGTTTAGATATGAATACAAAGAGCTACAGTGAGGCATACAAGGAGGCAGGTGTTGATATCACGGCCGGCTACAAGTCCGTAGAGCTGATGAAGCAGTACGTCGCGAGAACCATGACCGAGGGTGTTGCATCCGGTCTCGGCGGCTTCGGCGGTCTGTTCGAGCTTCCGGAGGGCTACAAGCACCCGATTCTCGTGTCCGGTACCGACGGTGTCGGCACGAAGCTGAAGATTTCCTTCCTGATGGAGAAGTATGACACCGTCGGCATCGACTGCGTTGCGATGTGTGTAAACGATGTCATCTGCTGTGGTGCGAAGCCACTGTTCTTCCTCGATTACATCGCCTGCGGCAAGAACGTGCCGGAGAAGATCGCCGACATCGTAAAGGGTGTAGCCGAGGGATGCGTGCAGAGTGACAGTGCGCTGATCGGTGGTGAGACGGCAGAGATGCCGGGCTTCTATCCGGAGGATGAGTTCGATCTCGCCGGTTTCTCTGTCGGCATCGTGGATAAGGAGAAGGTTATCGACAACAACTCCATGAAGGCAGGTGATGTCGTGATCGCACTTCCAAGCTCTGGTGTGCACTCCAACGGTTTCTCACTGGTACGTAAGGTCTTCGACATCGATCATATCACGAAGGAGGAGCTTCGTAAGCCGCTCGAGGAGCTCGGTGGTCAGTCCCTCGGTGAGACCCTGCTGACACCGACCGTCATCTATGTAAAGCCGGTGCTCCAGCTGCTTGAGAAGGTGACTGTGAAGGCCATCAGCCACATCACCGGCGGTGGTTTCTATGAGAATATCCCGAGATCCATCCCGGATGGACTCGGCGCAAAGATCCGCATGGATGATGTGCGCGTCCTTCCGATCTTCAAGCTGATCCAGAAGACCGGCGATGTATCCACACATGATATGTTCAACACCTACAACATGGGTGTCGGCATGAGCGTGGTGGTTGCGAAGGAGGATGAGGCGGCAGCCCTCGAGGTTCTTCGTGCAAATGGTGTCGAGGCATACCACCTCGGTGAGATCATCGCTTCCGACGATAAGGTCGTTTTAGAGTAAGGAGAGTAAACATGGCAACATATGATGTAGCACAGCTTCCAGAGCTGCTGAAAAACAACGAGTACCCTGGCCGTGGCATCGTGATCGGCAAGTCCGCGGATGGACAGTCCATCGCCATCGCTTACTTCATCATGGGGCGTAGCGCAAACTCCAGAAACCGCGTATTTATCGAGGAGGGTGACACCGTCACCATCTACCCGGCAGACGCCAGCAAGGTCGAGGACCCGAGCCTCATCATCTACAGCCCGATCCGTAAGATCGGTGATAATCTGATCGTGACCAACGGCGATCAGACGGATACCATCTATGATTTCCTGAAGGAGGGCAACACCTTCGAGGAAGCCCTCGAAACACGTGAATTCGAGCCGGATGGTCCGAACTGGACACCGCGTATCAGCGGCCTCGTGATGCTCGATGATTCCGACCGCTATAAGATGTCGATTCTCAAGTCCCAGGATGCAGAGGGCACTGACTGTGCACGCTATACCTACAGCTACAAGCTGCAGAATGGTCTCGGCCACTTCATCCATACCTACAAACAGAACGGTAATCCGATTCCGACCTTCGAGGGAGAGCCGGAGCGTGTCGCGATTCCGAACAGCGCGGAGGAGTTCGCAGAGGCGATCTGGAACAGCCTGAACGAGGATAATAAGATTTCCATGTACGTACGCTATATCAATGTCGTAGACGGCAGCGTAACGAACAGAATGATCAACAAGTTCACAAAGGTGAACGCATAAGAGGAGATGGCAGCGATGAAAGAGTTTGAATTAAAGTATGGTATGAACCCGAATCAGAAGCCGGCGAAGATCTACATGCACGACGGCTCTGATCTTCCGATCGAGATTCTGAATGGCCGTCCTGGCTATATCAACTTCCTCGACGCACTGAACAGCTGGCAGCTGGTTTCCGATCTCAAGGAAGCCACCGGCATGGTCGCCGCCGCCTCCTTCAAGCACGTTTCTCCTTCCGGTGCCGCGATCGGACGGAAGCTTTCCGACAAGCTGAAGAAGGCCTGCTTCGTAGACGATATCGAAGGACTCGACGAGTCTCCGCTGGCCTGTGCGTATGCGAGAGCACGTGGTGTCGATCGTATGTCTTCTTACGGTGACTTCATCGCCCTGTCGGATACCTGTGATGTAACGACCGCACGCATCATCCACCGCGAAGTGTCGGATGGCGTCATTGCCCCAGGCTACACGGAGGAGGCGCTCGAGATCCTGAAGACGAAGAAGAAGGGAAACTACAATATCATCCAGATCGACCCGAGCTACCGCCCGGATCCGATCGAGCACAAGCAGGTATTCGGTGTGACCTTCGAGCAAGGCCGCAACGAGTACAAGGTGACCGAGGAGGCCTTCGCAAACATCGTGAGTGCGAACAAGGAGCTCACCGAGGAGGCGCGTCTCAACATGACCATCGCCCTCATCACTATCAAGTACACGCAGTCCAACTCCGTCGCGTATGCAGAGGATGGACAGGCCATCGGTGTCGGTGCCGGACAGCAGTCCAGAGTGCACTGCACACGTCTCGCCGGTGATAAGGCAGATCACTGGCACCTTCGCCAGACCGACCGCGTCCTGAACCTTCCGTTCAAGGAGGGCCTCCGTCGTGCCGATCGTGACAATGTCATCGATGTATACCTCTCCGAGGAGTGCGATGATGTGCTGAAGGATGGCGCATGGCAGCAGTACTTCACTGAGCAGCCGGCTCCATTTACGAGAGCAGAGCAGAAGGCGTACCTCGCGACACTGACCGGAACGGCCCTCGGCTCCGACGCGTTCTTCCCGTTCGGTGATAATGTCGAGCGTGCACGGAAGTCCGGCGTCAGCTACATCGCAGAGCCGGGCGGATCCATCCGTGACGACAACGTCATCGAGACCGCGGATAAGTACGGTATGGTGCTGTGCTTCACCGGCATGAGACTCTTCCATCACTAATCACTGGGGAAAACATAATGAAGAATAAAACTAGAATTGCCGTGCTGGTCAGCGGCGGTGGTACCAACCTCCAGGCGCTGATCGATGCACAGCATCGTGGTGAAATCCCAGATGGCGAGATCGTCCTCGTCGTCGGCTCCCGTGAGGGAATCTATGCGCTGGAGCGCGCAGAGAAGGCCGGCATCGAGCATACCGTCGTGCATAAGGATGAGCCGAAGCTGATCAAAACCTTACAGTCCCACAGCATCGACCTCGTCATCCTGGCCGGCTATCTGACGATCCTGGGCCCGGATTTCATCCATGCGTATGCGGATCGCATCATCAACATCCATCCGTCCCTGATCCCGAGCTTCTGCGGCAAGGGCATGTACGGGCTTCGCCCGCATGAGGCCGCACTCGCCTACGGTGTGAAGGTGACCGGTGCAACCGTACATCTCGTAAACGAAATTCCGGATGGCGGACGTATTCTTCTCCAGAAGGCCGTTGCCATCGAGGAGGGCGATACGCCGGAGATCCTTCAGAAGCGCGTGATGGAGCAGGCGGAGTGGAAGCTTCTGCCGGCTGCAGCCGAGCTGATGAGTAAGGAAATCCGTGAACAGAAGCGTGAACAGGAGGCATAAACGATGAAAATTGGCGTCGTAGGTGGTGGCGGACGTGAGCATGCCATCATCAAAGCAATCAAGAAGAATCCTTCGGTCGAGAAGCTCTATGCGATCCCTGGCAACGGCGGTATCGCAAGAGACGCCGAGTGCGTACCAGAGATCAAGGCAACCGATGTCGAGGGCGTCGTAAAGTTCGCCGTCGAGCAGAAGCTGGATTATGTGGTCGTCGCACCGGATGATCCACTCGTTGCGGGCATGGTCGATGCACTCGAGGCAGCCGGCATCCCGGCCTTCGGACCGGAAGGCAAGGCAGCGATCATCGAGGGCTCGAAGGTATTCTCGAAGAACCTGATGAAGAAGTACCACATCCCGACCGCGGGCTATGAGGTATTCACCGATATCCACGCAGCAGAGGCGTATGTCGAGACCTGCCCGATCCCGACCGTCATCAAGGCGGACGGACTCGCACTCGGAAAGGGTGTCATCATCGCGATGACCCGTGAGGAGGCGATCGAAGGCATCAAGACCATCATGGCAGAGCACAAGTTCGGCCACTCCGGCGACCAGATCGTCATCGAGGAGTACCTCGAGGGTCCGGAGGTCTCCGTCCTCAGCTTCACTGACGGTAATGTCGTCGTGCCGATGATCAGTTCCATGGATCACAAGCGTGCAAATGACAACGATGAGGGCCTCAATACCGGCGGTATGGGCACCATCGCACCGAACCCGTACTACACAAAGGAGATCGCCGATGTCTGCATGGAGACCATCTTCAAGCCGACCATCGAAGCGATGAAGAGTGAGGGCCGCATCTTCAAGGGCTGCCTCTACTTCGGTCTCATGCTGACGAAGGATGGCCCGAAGGTCATCGAGTACAACTGCCGTTTCGGCGATCCGGAGGCGCAGGTCGTACTGCCGCTGCTGGATTCTGACCTGCTGACCATCATGCAGGCCGTCACCGAGGGCAGACTCGCCGACGTCGAGGTGAAGTGGAAGGAGGAATCCGCCTGCTGTATCATCGAGGCATCCGGCGGATATCCGGTGGCGTACGAGTCCGGCTTCGAGATCACGGGTGTCGATCAGGTGGACAATGTCTACGTCGCAGGTGCAGACCTCCGCGATGGAAAGCTCTATACCCACGGCGGTCGTGTGCTCGGCGTCGTTGAGACCGCACCGACCCTGAAGGAAGCCATCGATAAGGCGTATGCAAGTGCAGCGAAGGTAAGCTTCGAAAAGATGCACATGCGGAAGGACATCGGACAGCGTGCACTGAAGGCACTGAGTTAAGGAGGATTACGATCCATGGTAAATAGAATTTATGTTGAGAAGAAGCAGGGTCTCCGCCACGAGGCACAGGGACTCCGCCATGATATCCGTCACATCCTTCTGATCAAGAACCTCACGGACGTACGGCTTCTGAACCGTTACGACGTCGAGGGACTGGACCAGGAGACCTTTGATAAGGCTGTACAGCTCGTCCTCAGTGAGCCGCAGCTCGATGATGTATCGACTGAGCTTCCGAAGCAGGACGGTGCGTATGTATTCGCCGTCGAGTTCCTGCCGGGTCAGTTCGACCAGCGCGCAGACTCTGCCGCACAGTGCATCCAGATCCTCACCCAGGGTGAGCGCCCGAAGGTACGCTCCGCGAAGGTGTACCTCCTCTACGGAGAGCTCAGCGCGGATGAGATCGCAGAAATCAAGAAGTATGTCATCAACCCGGTAGAGTCGAGAGAGGCTTCCCTCGACACCTATGCGACCCTGGATGTAAAGTATGACATCCCGACCGAGGTCGAGACCCTCACCGGCTTTATCGATGCACCGAACGAGGAGCTCGATGCCTTCCGTCAGGAGAAGGGCCTCGCGATGGACCTCGACGATCTCGAGTTCTGCCGTGATTACTTCAAGTCCGAGCATCGTGATCCAAGCATCACGGAGATCCGCATGATCGATACCTACTGGTCCGATCACTGCCGTCATACCACCTTCCTGACCACGATCGATCATGTCGATTTCGCTGATCCGGAGCTCCAGAAGGCATGGGATCGTTACATCGCAGCCCGCAAGGAGCTGAACCGCACGAAGCCGATCAACCTCATGGATATCGGTACCCTCGCTGCGAAGGTGCTGAAGAAGGAAGGAAAGCTCCAGAAGCTCGATGAGTCGGAGGAGATCAATGCCTGCACCGTGAAGATCAAGGTCAATGTCGATGGCGAGGATCAGGACTGGCTCCTGCTCTTTAAGAACGAGACCCATAACCACCCGACCGAGATCGAGCCGTTCGGTGGTGCGGCCACCTGTATCGGTGGCGCGATCCGTGATCCGCTGTCCGGCAGAAGCTATGTATATCAGGCGATGCGTGTCACCGGTGCCGGCGATCCGACCGTACCGGTACAGGAAACCATGAAGGGCAAGCTGCCACAGCGTAAGCTCGTGACGACCGCGGCCAACGGTTACTCCAGCTATGGTAACCAGATCGGCCTCGCGACCGGTCTCGTCGATGAGATCTATCATCCGGGCTATGTCGCTAAGCGTATGGAGATCGGTGCCGTCGTCGCAGCCGCACCGGCAGAGAACGTACGCCGTGAGGTTCCGGCACCGGGTGATGTCGTCAGCCTCCTCGGCGGTCGTACCGGCCGTGATGGTATCGGTGGCGCTACCGGTTCCTCCAAGTCGCACAATGTGGAGTCCCTCGAGAAGGACGGCGCAGAGGTGCAGAAGGGTAACGCACCTGAGGAGCGTAAGCTGCAGCGTCTCTTCCGTAATCCGGAGGCAAGTAAGCTGATCAAGCGCTGCAACGACTTCGGTGCCGGCGGTGTATCCGTCGCGATCGGTGAGCTCGCGGATGGTCTCGACATCAACCTCGATAAGGTTCCGAAGAAGTATGCCGGTCTCGATGGCACAGAGCTTGCGATCTCCGAGTCGCAGGAGCGTATGGCGGTCGTCGTCGCGCCGGAGGATATGGAGCGCTTCCTCGCGCTCGCACATGAGGAGAACCTCGAAGCAACCCACGTGGCAGACGTCACCGATACGAATCGTCTCGTCGCTCACTGGAACGGAAAGAATGTCATCGACCTTTCGAGAGACTTCCTGAACAGTAACGGTGCCGAGAAGCACATCAGCGTGACGACCGCGGCGGGCGAGCACATTGCCCGTGAGGTGAAGGGCAGCTTCGCCGAGAACTATGAGGCACTGGCCGAGGATCTCAACGTGGTCAGCAAACGTGGTCTCAGCGAGCGCTTCGACTCCACCATCGGTGCAGGTACCGTGCTGATGCCGTTCGGCGGTAAGAATCAGCGCACACCGGTACAGGCGATGGCGGCGAAGATTTCTGTCGAGAAGGGTCATACCGATGACACATCCGTCATGGCCTATGGATATAACCCGTTTATCACCGAGAAGAACTGCTACAAGGGTGCGTACCTCGCCGTCGTTGAGTCTGCAGCGAAGCTGATTGCAACCGGCGCCGGCTTCGAGGATACCTACCTCACCTTCCAGGAGTACTTCGGTAAGCCGGGTCGTACGCCGGAGCGCTGGGGACAGCCACTCGAGGCGCTGCTTGGTGCATTTAATGCACAGCTCGACCTCGGTATCGCCGCGATCGGTGGTAAGGACTCCATGTCTGGTACCTTCGAGAAGCTCGACGTTCCGCCTACGCTCGTTTCCTTCGCCATCACCACAGAGGATGCGAAGAACATCGTAAGCCCGGAGTACAAGGCAGCCGGTCATCCGGTGCTCTGGCTGAAGCCGCAGTACCGTGACGAGCTTCCGGTGAAGGAGTCTCTCCTCGCCCTGTTCGCGTACGTACACCAGCTCGTACTCGACGGTAAGCTCGCGTCCATCTACACCCCGACCTACGGTGGTGCCGCTGAGGCCGTGCTGAAACAGTGCATGGGTAACGACATCGGCTTTGATTTCGCACCGAGCCTGAGTGTCGAGGACATCTTCGGCTATCAGTACGGAAGCTTCCTGCTGGAGCTCCGTGACGCAGCGGACCGTGACGCGATCTATAACGATCCGGCCGTGAAGGCAGCGAACATCATCGTGGCAGACCTCGGTGTCACCACGGACAATGCAGAGATCCGTTACAACGACGAGACCCTGAAGCTCAGTGACCTCGAGGCATCTTACGAGGATAAGCTTGAGAAGGTCTTCACCTGTAACATGAACCTCGATAAGGACAGCGAGGAGAGTGCGACAGATGTCACGATTCCGGATTACACGGAAGAGGAGTGGGTTGCGCCGGCTATCCAGGTGGAGAAGCCACATGTCCTGATTCCGGTCTTCCCGGGCAACAACTGTGAGTATGATTCTGCGAAGGCCTGCGCCGACGCCGGACTCGAGCCGGAGATCATCGTCGTACGCAATATGACGAAGCAGGACATCAGTGATTCCGTCGAGCAGGTAGCGAAGCGGATCGCCGAATCGCAGATGATCTTCATCCCGGGTGGTTTCTCCGGTGGTGACGAGCCGGACGGCTCTGCGAAGTTCATCACCTCCTTCTTCCGAAACGAGGCAGTGAAGAACGCAACCATGGATATGCTGAACAAGCGGGATGGTCTTATGCTCGGTATCTGCAACGGCTTCCAGGCCCTCATCAAGCTCGGTCTCGTACCGTATGGTGAGATCCGTGATACCGATGAGCACTGTCCGACCCTGACCTTCAATACGATCGGACGCCACCAGTCGAAGATCGTCAACATTCGTGTCGCTTCGAACATGTCTCCATGGCTTGCAGACACAGAGCCGGGCGACATCTACAGCGTACCGATCTCTCACGGCGAGGGCCGCTTCCTCTGTGAGCCGGCGCTTTTCCAGCAGCTCGTCGAGAACGGTCAGATCGCAACCCAGTACGTGGATCTCGAAGGTCATCCGACCATGGATATCCAGTACAACCCGAACGGCTCTTACTATGCGGTCGAGGGTATCACCTCGCCGGATGGTCGTGTCCTCGGTAAGATGGGTCACGCAGAGCGCTGGGGCAGCGGACTGTATAAGAACGTACCTGGTAACTATGATATGGGTCTCTTCCGCGCCGCGAAGGACTACTTTAACTGATACGATGCCTGTATGGCGATGAAAGAGCGTCCCGAAAGGGACGCTCTTCGCTACAGCATAAGTTGTGGGCATATGACAGTACAGGCGGTGGGTGGGAGCCGGATCAGTACACGTGTGAACAGTAACTCCTACGTCGCTATGGAAAGTTTAGAAAAGCATCTCTGCTTGTTGATGATACAGGCCTGTGTTATAATGTGTGAATGGTTTGACAAAAGTGCCACTAGGGTTAATCGGCACGGATGAAGGGAATAGGAAATGAAGAAGAATACAAATATGGTTTCACTGGTGGTTATCGGTGCAGGTATCGTCGTTGCGATCGCAACAGGTATGCAGTCCAGAAATGCGAACGCGATTCCGGAGGGTGCAATCATCGCAAACGGAAGTGCACAGGGTATGGACGGACCGGTAAAGGTTGAGGTCGCGTTCTCTCCTGAAAAGATTTACCGTGTGACCGTGACCGAGGCGAATGAGACGCCGGATATCGGAACGAAGGCGATCGATGCACTTCCGGGGACCATCGTCGCGGAGAACAGTCTGAACGTGGATGCGGTTTCCGGTGCGACGATCACGTCTACAGCGATTAAGAACGCAGTAGCACAGGCGATCGCGGATGCGGATGTCGACCCGGCCACCTTCGGTTATGCCGGCGAAGCGGGCGCAGAGACAGAAGCTGCGGAGTCAGAGAGTGAAGCCGGTGCTGCAGAGTCCGAAGCGGAGGGTACTGCTGATTCCGTACAGAAGGCGCATGACGCTGCGACCGGTAAGGCAGAGGGTGCCGCCGGCTACATGAACCGCTACAGTGCGGATGCTACCGTGGCTGTCGCGACAGAAAGCACTGCAGCCGATGCTGCAAGTACAGAGGGTGGATCTGTGCAGAAGGCGCATGATGCTGCAGCTGGTAAGGCAGAGGGTGCCGCCGGCTACATGAACCGCTATAACGCATAAATGTGAGAATTGTATGAAAGGTCGTCGGGAGGTTTTCCCGGCGGCTTTTTTCATACTTTCGTAAAGATTCACACGATTATTTCAGATGTCTGATCCGACGATATCAGGTAAAATGAATATAGAAAGTATGCATATAAGAAATGCCACTTAGGAAAGAACCGTGATCCGGTGGATCATGAACGCTCCGGGGGGCACCACCCAGGGAAAGATAAAAAAATTCAGTATGTTTTTATGGAAATGTATGTGACGCCACTCTATGTACCTGGTGTATATAGGTGAAAGAACAGAAACAGAGGACACAGCATGAACGATCAGGATATCCTCGACCTCTACTTCGCGAGGTCGGAAAGCGCAATCAGCGCAACGAATGAAAAATACGGAAAGTACTGCCATACGGTCGCGATGAACATACTCTACAGTCACGAGGACAGTGAGGAGTGTGTGAACGATACCTGGCTCCGGGCCTGGGGTGCGATTCCACCGAAGCGTCCGGCCATGCTCCGGACCTTCCTCGGAAAGATCACCCGGAATCTGGCACTGAATCGCTGGGAGCATGCCCATGCCGATAAGCGCGGGAAGGGTGAAACGGCAGCGGCACTCGATGAGCTAGCAGAGTGCGTGGCAGATACCCGGGCGGGACAGCCGGATCAGCTTCCGGAACAGTTGGCATTGACCGAATGTATCAACCGTTTTCTGGAACATCAGAAGCCGGAGAATCGTAAGCTTTTCGTCCGCCGCTACTGGTACCTTTCGGAAATCAAGGAAATCGCCGGTGACTATGGCTTTACGGAAAGTAAGGTCAAGATGACCCTGAGCCGCATGCGCGCACAGCTCATGGCTGAGTTAGAAAAGGAAGGCATCTCATGTTGACGAGAGAAGAAAAGGCGCGGCAGCTCCTGCACGCGATGACAGAGATCGAGGATCGCTATATCGCGGAGGCTGCCCCGGAAAATACAGAACGCAGCGCGGCTTCGGAAGGGGCTGTGGAGACGGCGACGCTCGTGCAGATGAAGCACGCGGACGTCGAGAAGACGAAAATGGACGCACAGAAGGAAGCGGAGGCGCCAGCGAAAGCAGATATGCCGGACGAAGATCGTCATTCGGAGCCGAAGGTCCTCTATATGAAACCGCAGAAACGCTGGAAGCCGATGGGCATCATCGCGGCCGCTGCGGTCCTCGTGATCGGATTCGGAGCATATATGAAAACAGAAAAAGCCAGTAACTCGATGGCACCGGTTGCGTTCGTCACCGGTGGAAGCGATATGGCGAGGGCCATCGATGGCGAGGACGAGAAAGCGGCCACCGGAGCCGATCAGGATGCTACAGGCGCAGCTGCGATGGAAAGGTCCTCGAGGATGGAAGCCGGCGTAGATCCGGGCGTCGCCGCAGCGGAAGGTGATCCGGAGATGGCAGCCGAAGCGGCGCCGTATGCGGATCAGGGCATGAAGGAAGTGGATGGCAGTGCACGGATGAAATCTGCAGTGACGGAAACTGGTGCCGCACCGGAGGCAGCCTCCTCGGATGCGCAGGAGCGCATGCAGATCGCGAACCCCTGGAGTGAATTCGATTCACTGGAAGAGGCGGAAGCCGACGCCGACGTAGAGATCGCGCTCCCGGAAAGCTATCAGCGCTTCGACCACCGTATCTACCGTGCGATGCGCCGTGAAATGCTCGAGGTGATCTATCAGGATGCCGACGGTCAAGAGGGCTTCCGCATTCGGAAGAGCCACGACGTCGGCGATATCAGTGGTGACTACACAAGCTACGCACAGGAAAAGACGCTGACCAGCGGCGGTCGCTCCGTCACGATCCGCGGAAACGGAGATACGATCTCCGTCGCCACCTGGAGCAATCACAGCCTGAACCTCAGCTACGCCGTCTGTGTAGCGGAAGACCAGCACTTCACGGAAGACGATATCCGAAGCCTTGTGGAAGCCATCGATCCGGACCTCTGACAATTATCAAAACAAGACGAATACCTGAAAGAAAGGAGTGGACCATGAAAAGAAAGAGTGATACCACCATGATGAAACGGAAGCACCTGAAAAACACCAGCGTGCGCCTGCTGGCGCTCGCTGCTGCCGGCCTCCTGCTGCTGTCCGGCCTCACGGCCTGTGGTGCCAGTAAAAGCGCATATGTGAGCGAAACCATGGCAGCTGCCAGCGGTGGTATGTATAACGAAGCTGCAGCGGAAGAGGCCGTCGCCGACTACGACAGCGCAGCGAATATGAAGATGAGCAGCGCTTCGCTGCAGGAACGCGGCGATACCGGCACAGACAGCACCGGCGCCGACGGTTCGGTCGATACCACGAAGATCCCGGATTCCCGTAAGCTCATCCGAAACGTCGACCTCAGCTTCGAGACTACCGATTTCGATGCCTTCGTACAGGATATTCAGAGTAAGACGACCGCACTCGGCGGCTACATCGAGTCCAGCGATGTAAGCGGTAACGCCTATACCGACCGTCGCCGCAGCGCCTACTTCACCCTGCGCATCCCGAAGCCACAGGTCGACAGCTTCCTGAGCTTCGCTGAGGGAGAAACCAATCTCACAAGAAAGTACGAGTATACCCAGGACATCACCCTCCAGTATCATGACACCGAATCGCGGAAGAAGGCCCTCCAGGCAGAATATGACCGACTGCTCGAGCTCATGGCGAAGGCCGAATCCGTCGACGCCGTCATCGCCATCGAGCAGCGCCTGTCGGAGATCCGCTACCAGCTTGACAGCTTCGAATCCGACCTCCGCCGCTACGATAACCAGGTCGATTACTCCACGGTCACGGTCGATGTCAGCGAAACCACCGTCCTCACCGCCTCGGAAAACAGCGGCTTCTGGAGCCGTGTACAGGCAAACCTCGAATCGAACCTCGAAGACCTCGGTGACGCCGTCACCAGCTTCCTCATCTGGTTCCTGGCGAGCATCCCGGTACTCCTCGTCCTCGCGATTCTCTT
>Ga0129312_1001036_pt1 | contig 18092 bp, 16 predicted proteins | sample O827metagenome_FD_94434 | JGI IMG/M metagenome (GOLD analysis project Ga0129312, IMG submission 94434) | Orangutan group fecal microbial communities from Wisconsin, USA - O827 metagenome | ecosystem: Host-associated > Mammals > Digestive system > Large intestine > Fecal | place: USA: Wisconsin... | reverse complement strand
CAAAATCGGCGGAAGTCCTGAATCTCAGATCATGTGCATTGAGATCGGCATCTTTGTCGGCTATAGAGAAGCGATACTGCTTGCCTCTGAACTCGGCAAGCTTCATAAGCTCGTCTGTATGCTCATCATCCGCATTTACAACAGCAGTATCACACTGGGTAAACAGTCTTGATTTGCAATACAGATACTCATCAAAATCCGCATGCTCCAAAGGTCCTATATGATCGTGGCTTATATTTAAGAAAACGCCGTAATCAAAGCTTAAGGCATCTGTTCTGTTCATCTTGAAGCCCTGTGAGGAGCATTCCATAACAACATATTCGCAGCCTGCCTCAAGCATCCTGTAAAAATAGCTGTTGAGATCATAGCTGTCCGGTGTTGTATTCTTTATTTCAAACTGCTCGTCACCGATAACGACTCCGTTGGTTCCGATAACGCCTGCCTTGATCCCGCATTTGTCAAAAAGAGCCTTGAACATATATGAGGTAGAGGTCTTGCCCTTGGTTCCCGTAAGTCCGATAAGCTTAAGCTTGTCCGCAGGATGATCAAAACGTGCCGCAGCAAGATAAGCAAGCGTCTTGCGTGCATTTTCCGTGAAAATGATATTGATATCCTTAAGCTCCTCTTCGGAAAGCTTAAGATCAAGCAGAGCCTTCTCGACTACAAAGGTCTTGCAGCCCTTGGATAAAACATCCGGGATAAAGTCATGCGAATCCGTCTTGCTTCCGCACATGCACAAAAAGACGGTATCCGGCGCTGCCTTTCTCGAATCGAATATAACATCATTAACTACACATTCGTCTGTACCGTTGAGCAGCTTATATTCGGTGCCCTTAAGCCAGTCCTTTAGTATTGCCATTTTTGATAATAACTCCTTTATCGACTTCCTAAATATTCCTCAAATTGTTCGATGCTCATCAGTATATGACGTTCTTTTGTTCCCTCGCCGTCACTGACCACACCTGCCTCACAGAGCTGATCCATGATCCTTGCCGCACGGTTAAAGCCAAGCTTATACTTTCGCTGCAGTGCGCCTATCGTTGCCCTTTGAGTGTTGATTATAAACCTTCCTGCGTCGGCAAAATTCTCATCCGTATCATCTTCATTGGATTTAGCCGGCTGTTGTCCGGAGAAATTAAGCTCCAGCTGCCTTTCGATGGCGCTCTCGATCTCAGGATCCTCATCCGCACGATTGTGTTTGGTTATAAAGCTTACTACATTTTCAACTTCTTCGTCACTTAAGAATGCACCCTGAACTCTGATAGGACTGCTCTTGTCTCCCGGCTTATACAGCATATCACCGTTTCCGAGCAGAGTCTCTGCTCCGCCCGAATCAAGTATAGTCCTTGAGTCGGTAACCGAAGGCAGCTTAAACGCAACTCGGCTCGGTATATTAGACTTGATAAGACCAGTCACAACATCAACCGAAGGTCTCTGTGTTGCCACAACAAGATGTATGCCCGCAGCTCTTGCAAGCTGTGCAAGACTTACTATGCAGGACTCGACATCCTTCTTGGCATGCATCATAAGCTCAGAGAGCTCGTCGATAATGATAAGTATGAACGGAAGCTTCTCCGGTCTTAGATCATCCGGTAGACCCGCGGAGATCTTTTCTATCTTCTCGTTGTAGCCCTTGATGTTTCTTGTTCCGCTCTCCTGGAAGAGCTTATATCTGCGGTTCATTTCCGCGACTGCCCAGTTGAGTGCGCTTAAGGCACGCTCTGCTGTGGTGACTACCGGTGTCAGAAGATGCGGAATGCCGTTATATACTGTAAATTCCACCTGCTTAGGATCCACCAGTATCATCCTTACTTCCTGCGGTGTGGCTCTGTAGAGCACAGACATGATAAGTGAATTGATACCTACTGACTTACCGGAGCCGGTAGTTCCCGCAACAAGTATATGCGGCATCTTCGTAATATCGCTGAGTACCGTATTGCCGCCTATATCAAGACCCACGCCCCAGCAAAGTCTCGACTTGGCATTCTTGAATTCCTCGGATTCCAGTATGTCTCTGAATTTTACTGTGGAGCTTATCTCGTTAGGTACCTCTACACCTACTGCAGATTTGCCCGGTATAGGAGCTTCTATACGTATCTCTCTTGCCGCAAGTGCAAGCTTGATATCTCCCGTCAGTGCGGTTATCCTTGATACCTTGACACCTGCGTCCGGTGTAAGCTCATATCTTGATACTCTCGGTCCGACTATAACATTGGTAACCGTTACTCCTACTCCGAAATCTCTGAGTACCTTCTGAAGCTTGGCTGCATTTGCTCTTAAGGCATCATTTCCGCCCTTTGCGTTCCTCTGCCCCTTCTCAAGGAGATTAACTCTCGGATAGACATAAGGTCTCGGCTTAGGCTTAGGCTTTGCAGGCATTTCAGCCGCAGCGATCGAACTGCCCGGCTTTAAGCCGCTGTTTCCTGTAGGCTTTGCTCCGGATACAGGCTTACTGCTTTGGCTGCCTCCGGATGAAGAAGCAGCTTTACCGGCATCCAAATTCTCTGCTTCCGCATTATTAAGCTCAGATGCTTCGGTCACACCCTTACTCTTAAGTATCTTATCCGCCTCATAGCTGTCCGGCGACTTCATCTGCTTGCCTGTAGTAGTATAATACTCCTCAGGCTCATTCCCTCCGTCAGAGCTAATATATGAATAAGCCGCTCCGTCAGTCTCCTCTTCAACACTTTTGCTGTCAGACGCATACGCATCATCAGCACCGGTATCTGTGTACGCATCAGCATCTGTGTATATCTCTGCCGCTGCATTATCCTTAGATCCGGCATAATCTGTCGATTCATCCTTATCATGCTCGTTGCCGTGCAGTTCAAAGGATATAGCTTCATCCGTATCAGTCACGGCTGTGTCTGCGACAGCTGTATCATCTCCGTTATAATGATCAAAATTCCTTACTCTGAGCGCAGTTGCCCCTTCTCTGTCGTAAGCTTCTCTGAGCGAATCCACACTAAGCTTATACGATCCGGTTTTTCCGCCCTTTGCTATATCATCTACTGTCCTGAAGGCTGCTATATGCTCAGGCTCATCAGCTGTATCGGCTTCATCATAACCGCGGTCATCCATATAATTTTGTATATTTACCGCAAAGCCTGCACGTTTTGCAGTATCTATGCTCAGCTCTCCGCTTTTAAGTATATGGGCATAGGACTTATACTTATCGTCCTCTGTTTCCTCAAAAGGAACCTCATCGGAATCGTAATTGATCTCACGGATATTTACCGGCTGGGAATTCTTATTGGCTGCAGGCATGGAAAAATCACCGCTGATGATCTCTGTATCAAAGTTTACACCCTCGGTATTTCTCGTATTATTATATCTGCTTGCAAACAAAGGCTTTTTGTAATCCTGCTCTGCCGCAGTGTTCTGCACTTCACCTATTATATCTCTTCCGTAGCCTGCATAGACCTCTGCCTCAGCCGCCTCACTTTTGATAGCTCCGAGATCATATGCCTGCGACATTGAAGTGCCTCCGTTTCCTCCGAAGATGCTGCTGCCGCTGTTTCTGCCGTCATAAGCCGCAGAGGATCCTGCTGTGCCGTCAAAGCCCGGGAAAGATGACTCAAGCTTTCTTAATTTCTTTTCTTCCCTTACAGCATCCCGTCTTATGACATTTTCCCTGTGTATCTGCTTGTAACGCTCGCTGCCGTGTCTCGCAGCTTCCACAGTCTTGCCTGCTCCGCTTTTAACAGCTTCGGCAGTCTTGGAGGCCCCGAACTTTGCTGCACTCACAAAACTCTTCTCTGTAATAATTACAAGGAAGATCACGAGCAAAGCGATCAGTACGAGGTATGCTCCGGCATACCCTACAAGGCTCTTCAGAAGATTTGATACCGTGCCGCCCACAAGTCCGCCGCCCGGAGCACCCGTACTCGCGCTCTTATATAGCTCTGTTACGGCAAATCCGGTACTCTCATGTGCGTCCATTCCGAATATAAGATGTATTACCGAAACAGCTACCGTAAGTATGCCAAAGACACATACCGTCTTAAGCTTGACAAAGTATGTGTCCTTGAATTTCATGGCAACTGCGGCAGCCGCTACTATGGCAATTGCAAAGAGCATATATCCCTGTCCGAATAATCCCCTTTGTATGCCGAGCAGAAATGCACCTATCCTGCCTAAAAGCCCCAGATCCGTAAGCAGCATTATGCCTCCGATCACAAGACTTAAGATGAGTCTGATCTCGGATCTTAAGAAACTCTTTTTCTTGGCTATGGTACGCTTATTCTCTCTGACCGGCTTCTTTGCGGCAGTCTTGGCTTTGGTGCTTTTATTAGTGCTCTTATTTGCTGCACTTGATTCTGTTTTTTTGTTAACTGTCTTTTTTTGTGCCAAAGCTCCTCCTTATGAGCCTATAACATTCCTTATCGCAACAGGCGTCCTGTAATTCCATCTTGCTATCTTGATGCCGCTCCTTCTGGATGCAGCATTTACCACCTGTCCGTTTCCTATATACATGCCTACGTGATTGATAGTACCTCGGCTGTTTGCATAGAAAATAAGATCTCCCGGCTTCATTTCCGAAGAACTTATCTTCTTTCCGACCTGTGCCTGATCACGGCTCACTCTCGGAAGTGATATTCCGAAATGTTTCATTACGCTCTGAGTGAATCCCGAACAGTCGGCACCGTTTGTAAGCGAGGTGCCGCCCCATACATAAGGATTTCCAACGAACTGACATGCATAGTTGACTATTGAGTTTCTGAACGCCGCAGCCGCATTTGCAGCCTCAACGGCCGGATAATACTCGGTTGCTTCCGGCAGACCGTATCTGACCTCAACATTATTGTCTCTGGTCGATACAAAGGCCTTGTCATTGGCATCCTCTCCGTCCGCATTATCAAGCTCAAGCTCGACCCAGCCGTCCGTCTGTCCGATAACGCTGTACGCCTGATTCTTGGTTACCGAGGTCCATACCTTACCCTCCAGACTCGGTTCGCTTCTGACATTAAGCGAGTCAACTCTTATAAATGCCGTAAGCACAGCATAATTGACTGCCATATCCTTTGCCGCCTGTCCCGTGATGCAGTAGTCCGACTTGACATAACCTGTCACACTTCCGGATTTTATCTTGTACCAGCTTCCCCCGGAATTGGACACGGTATCAAGGAGCTCGGCTCCCGAACCCTTTGTGAATTTACCACATATATTATCTATACCCTTGTCCTCAGGTTCCTTGCGGATATTTATAAATCCGCCCTCCGGATTGGATACGACTATATTATCATACTGTGTGAGCGCCATGGTACGCAGATCTATCTTTCGTGCGGCATCAAGGCAGCTCCTTATCTCGGCATTGCCGTCTGCAACATTTACATAACCCTCTGTCTGAGTGCCGTCATCTCCCGCAAATCTTACCTTTGCCCAGTCCCCGTCATTTTCGATAAGCTCGTAGCGCTCTCCGTTACGTGCCTTGCCGATAACATTTACCGGATCGATCTCGGGCGCAGAACGTATATTAAGTACCGCGGCAGCAACTATGACTCTGTCCTTGATATTGTCCCATGCCTTATCCAGTGCCGCATCTCCCTGCAAAATATATGCACTGCTCGCATAGCCCTGAATTCCGCCGGACTTAATAAGTGTCCAGTCACCGTCATCCTCGATAATATCGAGTGCTGCTCCGTCAGAGAGCCTTCCGATAATATTTGTCATATCCGAACTGTCCGGCTTTGATCTTAAGTTTATATAACCGTTAACCTCTATTATGCCGAAATTCTCATATTCGGATGTAAGCTCGTCAAGAGTCTCCTGCTTCTGCATCTCATACAGCTCATCTTCGGTAAGCGAATGTATGGAAGCTATTGTCTCCTCCTCTGCCTCGGATGCCGCCTTAGAGCATCTTGTCAGCGTAAATGCAGCAATGATAACTATCACTATCGCTGCCGCAAATAAAATATAGGCTTCCGATCTGTGTTTTCTGAAATACTCTCTCAATAATTATTGACCTCCGGGTCCTGTCTGACTACTGTTCACATCAACTCCGGGCGCAACTATGACAGAGCTTCCTCCGTCATAATTTCCTGCCGAGGTCTCTTGCGGTGTATCGGTAATGCTTGTTGTATCGGTTTCTGTCGGCTCCGTACTTGTCTCTCCTCTTCCCGAATCGTCCGTATACTTTCCTCTGTCTGCCTCAGGAACTATGAGGCCTCCGCCCGAACGGTGATGATCACATACTTCCGTAGGAACATTATCTATATCAAAGTACTCTGTATAGACTGCATTCGATCCGCTTCTGTAATCTGAATAGCACGCCTGCTTAGGCAAAAGTCCGCTCTTACGGCATACCTCCACCTGTACTATACCCTCAGGTATATCAAACTCGGAAACCGGCTCCAGTCCCTCATCCACACGATTCATGATCTTACGCCATATATCCTTATGGAATGAGGTTCCTCCGTTATATACACCCGTCTCGCTGTCGTTGAGCGACTGGTTGTCATCGCAGCCTGCCCAGATACCCATGGTATAGTAAGGCGTATAGCCTACAAACCATATATCCACATTCTTGGTCGTGGTTCCCGATTTTCCGGCTGCAACCATATTGTCAAGCTTACAGCGGCTTGAGGTATTGTTGACTGTATATCCCGAAGCCCACTTGGTATGAGGCTCTATAACTCCGCGCATTGCATCCGTAAGGAGAAATGCCGTCGTCTCCTTCATAACTCTTGTCTTTTCGTCCTCGTTAAGGTCGATAAGCACATTTCCGTCATGATCATATACTACAGTAAACAGCTTAGGCTCTCCGTACATGCCTCCGTCCGCTATGGATGCATAAGCATTTGTAAGCTCCAAGTTGGAAACACCCTTGGTAATACCTCCGAGTGCTGTTGCCACATTCATATCTTCATCCGTAAGCGAGCTTATACCAAGCTGTCTTGAAAACTCCACGCCCTCAAACGGTGTAACAGTTTCAAACATACATCTTACGGCAACGATATTCATAGAAAACTCTATACCGTCTCTGATCGAGGAATAACCGAAGTAATTGCCTGATTTCCACCAGTTTCTGAACTTCTTGTCTCCGAGCTGGAATTCGCAGTCATAATAGGTCGAGGCAAGTGTTGCTCCGTTTTCCTCTATCGCAGGTGCAAATGTTGATATTACCTTGAATGCAGATCCCGGCTGTCTGTAGGTTCCGGTGGCTCTGTTGATGGTGAGAGAATACTTCTTGTCTCCTCTTCCTCCGGTTATCGCACGAACCTCCTTGGTATGCTGATCCATGAGCACTACCGAAGCCTGCGGCTGCAGGGTCGTGTCAAAGGTCTCAGCTATTATCTCGTCCTTATCATCCTCGGAGAAGATCGTGCTCTTAAACTCATTTACATAGCTCTGAGCCGCCTCGGTAGTACGGAACAAGCCCTGATAATCCTCATGCTTGACATTTTTAAAATAATTCTCGACATCTTTCTCGCTGAAATGCTCAATGATACCGTTGGCTCTATTTATCGAGCAGCGCCACTTGAAGCTGTATTTTGCCGTGTCATAATTATCCGGATCATTGACCTCACTGTCCACTATTGCCTGAAGATCCGGATCCTGAGTCGTCATTATCTTAAGACCGCCGGAATAAAGCAGATTTCTTGCCTCTGCCTGTGTCATATCCAGCTTATCCTGAAATACCTCTATGCACTGAGCTATGAGTGCATCCGTAAAGTAGCTGTAGATATCCGGATCCGATGATAAGCTTTCGTCATTCTGCTTGATCTCATCGTAAACCTCCGTTCCTGATGCCGCTTTCTTCTCATCCTCGGAGATATAGCCCTGCTCACACATATTCTTAAGCACCTGAAGTCTGCGCTCCTGATTATCCTCCGGATGTGTAAGCGGATTAAGTCTCGACGGGTTCTTGGTAATGGACGCAAGCACCGTACATTCCTCAAGATTCAGATCCTTGACATCTTTACCGAAATATCTCTCCGCTGCAACCTTGACTCCAAGCGTATTGTTGCCGAGGTTGATGGTATTGAGATAATCCGTGATTATCTGTTTTTTAGTCTCATATTTATCAGCTCCCGGACGGTTCTCAAGCATGAGCGCAATATACCACTCCTGGAACTTTCTCTCATAGAGATCGAAGCCCTTCTCGTTTCCGCCCGAAAAGACATTATTCTTGATAAGCTGCTGAGTAAGCGTTGAACCTCCTCCGGCAGAGCTGTCTCCGGTTATTACACCCTTGACTGCTCTCGATATAGAACGCAGATCTATTCCGTTATGCTGCCAGAATCTCTGATCCTCGATGGCAACAAAGGCATTAATAAGCTGCTCCGGTATCTCTTCGTAAGTCACAGCCTCACGATTGGAGCCCTCCTGTATCAGAGTTGCCGTCAGATTACCATTGGTATCATAGGTGGTGGTCGCATAGCCCTTCGGGCTGAAGCTTAAATTATCTATATCCGGAGCATTGTCGATAATTCCGATCAAGGCACCGAGACCGAATGAAAATGCACCCAGTCCGCCTATTAAAACTATAAAAATCAAAAGCAGCTTCAGCGAATGAATACGCCTGTTGTCTGCTTTCTCGTCACCGTATGTTATCTCTTCAAGACAGTCATTGACCGAATCTTTAGTAAACTTCATATAAAAACAGAGCCTCCGACCCCATATGTAGTGTAACACAACAAGTATGCCAGGACAACACGGTGAATAATTACAAAAAACGAAACAAAAACAAAAGTATCTATGGTATATTATTGAGCGATACAAGCAGAGCCGCACAAGCGGCGGTATTTCTGCTTTGACGTAAAGGTGTGCAAACGGCGGAAAATTCTCAGCTGCCTGAGAGTCTGCCGCACTTTACAAGCAGCGGCATATCTGCTCTGACATGACTACGCCGAACAAAAAGTAAGCAAAGCCTCCACTACCGGAGAACTTGCCGCAGCTCGGCATTTGAAAAAATATAAAAAAATCGGACTATTTAATTATGATACTTTCAGTAAGCAATCTTTCAAAAAGCTATGACGGCAATGATATCCTGAAGGACATTTCCTTCCATATAGAAGCCAACGATAAGCTCGGCATCACAGGAGTAAACGGTGCCGGCAAAACTACACTGATCAAACAGATAATCGGTGAAGAAAGCCCGGACAGCGGAATCATAACCCTTGCCAAGGGCGTGAGACTCGGATACCTATCTCAGATGGCCTCCGAGGGATCGGACAGATCAATATATGATGAGGTCATAAGTGTAAAACAAGATCTCCTGGATATTGAACAGGAATTACGAGTGCTTGAGCAGCGTATGCATGCTCTTTCTTCGGATGCCGAAACTTCTGTCAAAGATGCAGCTTTGGTAAATACAGATTCTGCAAATGTAGCTGCCGGAAATGAGGACGCCGTTTCCGGTCTTGCCGAAGGCAAAGATCTTGACGATATTTACTCAAGATATGCCTCCCTCTCTCACAGATTCGAGATAGAGAACGGCTATGCCGTAAGATCCAATGTCATCGGTATATTAAAGGGTCTCGGCTTTAAGGAGGAGGAATTCGACAAAAAAGTGTCCCTGCTCTCCGGAGGCCAAAAGACGAGACTTGCGCTCGGCAGACTCCTCATGGATGCTCCCGAGATACTCATCCTCGACGAGCCTACCAACCACCTCGATATTGCTTCCGTTTCCTGGCTTGAGTCCTATCTCAAGGCATGGAAGGGTGCCGTTATTATAGTATCCCATGACCGTTATTTCCTTGACCGAATAGTTAACAAGATCCTTGACATCGAAAACGGCAAGGCACATATGTATCTCGGCAATTACACTGCATTTGCAGAAAAAAAGGCAGCACTCCGTAAGGATATGATGAAGGCCTGGCTCAACAATCAGGCAGCACTCAAGCACCAGCAGGAGGTAATCGACAAGCTCAAACAGTTTAACCGTGAAAAGTCCATCAAGCGTGCCGAATCCCGCGAGAAGGCACTTGCCAAGATGGAAAAGCTGGATAAGCCCTTTGATGCAGAGGATGCAATGAAGCTGCATTTTACTCCGTCCAAGACCTCCGGTAAGGATGTCCTGTTTGCCGACGGACTGTCAAAGGCCTTCGGTTCTCAGGAGCTATTCAGCGGAGTCGATCTCGATATAAAGCGTGGGGAAAAGCTTGCCATAATCGGTCCTAACGGTACCGGTAAGACTACACTGCTTAAGATAATCATGGGCATAGAGTCGGCAGACAGCGGAGAGCTTGATTTCGGTTCTCTGGTAGAGCCTGCTTATTACGATCAGGAGCATCAGGTGCTTGAAGCTTCCAATACGGTTTTTGACGAGATCTCGGATGCCTATCCTTATATGAACAACACCGAGATACGCAATCTCCTTGCGGCATTTTTATTTACAGGCGAGGATGTATTCAAGCAGATAAAGGATCTCTCGGGAGGTGAGAAGGGACGTGTATCCCTTGCCAAGCTCATGCTCTCCAAGGCCAATCTCCTGCTCCTCGACGAGCCTACCAACCACCTTGACATCACCTCCAAGGAGATACTTGAGGAGGCTATACGCAATTATGAGGGTACTGTAATCTGCGTCTCTCACGACAGATACTTTATCAATCGTATAGCTACAAGGATACTTGAGCTCGATCACAAGCATTTTGTAAATTATCAGGGTAATTATGACTATTATCTTGAAAAGCAGGCAGATCCTAACTTTGATAAGCTTCGTTCCGTAAGCGGAAGTACCGAGGCTGCCGCAGCAGACTTTAACGCAGCAGGTAGAAGCTCGGCCGGAGCTGTAAATGCAGCAACTTCGGCTGATACTGCTCCCAGATCCGGTACAGGCAAGCCTGCAAGCTATTCAGGCTCTCAGAGCCAAGGCGGAGCCGATACGGAGGTCAAACTCAGTTATCAGGAGCAGAAGGAAAGAAAACAGCAGCTTCAGAAGCTTCGCACAGCTCTTTCCGCATGCGAAAAGGATATTTCCGAGCACGAGGACGGCATTGCAAAGCTTGATGATGAGATAGCTCTTCCCGAAAATGCCGTTAATTCCGCCAAGCTTAATGAGCTCACCGGAAAACAATCCAAGCTGCAGCATGAATTGGATGAATTATATACAAGATGGGAAGAACTCTCGGAGGAGATAGAAAACTATGGATGACAATAAGAAAACACCTGTTTATAAGAGAGTTGCCGCCGTCATCTGCCTGATTTTGATAGCATTTATACTGGTATTTTTGCTCTACGGCATGTTCACACATAATACCGGCATCATAATGGCATCCATTTTCTGCCTTGTTATCATTCCCGCAATCATATATGCATTTTTATTGCTTATACGCATATCAAAAAAGAGCTGAAATCAGCTCTTTTTTTGATAATTCTCCCATCATCTTTAACACAACTGTCCCGGAAGCTTCTGCTTTTCTTTTGCCGGAAAAGCAGCTTCAAACTGCTCAAAGCCCTCCGGGTCTTTCTCACAGACAAAATAGCCCTCCGGGTCTTTGTATGTGCCGGAGACACCGTCCAGAAATCCGGGTGTCAGCTCCTTGATGAGGAAGTAATCCGCCTCCGGGTCGTCGGCATAGCGCACACCCTTGGTTTTAGCCGGAACAAATCCGGATTTGCCGTAAAAGTCAATATTTCCGGTAATAGCAAGTGCCCCTGCACCCATTTCCTTAGCTTTTTCCATGGAATAGTCGAGCAGTTGCTTGCCGTACCCCTGTCTCTTGTATGCCGGTGCAATACCGATTGGGCCGAATGTCATGATCGGAACCTTTTGTCCATCGTCACAGTCGATTTCCGAACGCACATAGATTACCTGCCCAATCAGTTCACCGTCCAGCTCCATCACGAAGTCCAGCTCCGGCACAAATGCCGGGTCATCCCGATAACAGTGCAGCACATAGTGCTCCATGCAGCCCGGGCGGTAGACATTCCAAAATGCCTCGCGAGTCAGGTTTTCAACAGCTCTGTAATCGTCTTTTGTTTCCGGACGAATGATTATATTCTTTTCTGACATAATGTTTCTCCTTCTCTGTTAGTATTGCTTGTCCAAGGCAAGCTTTTCTTTCAAGCTCAAACCTGCCTATACTGTATCTTTTTGAAGCTTTTTTATATTAATTTATGGTCGCGCTTCACCGGTCCGTTGCTCAATCCGGAATTCCCGCCAGTTTCAGAAACTTTTTATCAGACAAAATTCCTTGTGTAAGGAACTGACCGTCCCGAAATAGCGCGTAGGTGGTGACCGGTGCGGGAACATTCTGTGCGGATTCTTTGTCGGTGATATGTATGACCTTGAATGGAATACCATGTTCCTTCGCCACCTTCTGCACCCTTGGCACCCAATAATAAGTATATGGGCACTGGTCTGTATAGTAGAGAGCGAAGCCATTCTCCTCTACCTTAGGATGTCGCGCACAGTCCTTGAATCTCGGTCTCTGCATAGCTGCGTCGTCTGCAATCGTCAGATACATGAGATTGATTCCGCAGTCGGATATGTCTGCCACACGGAACCCTTTGTAGCTAAGGAATTTCGGGTCAGCTAAAAATTCCCTCTTCCTGCCCTCTGCGCAGAGAATACAGACACCATTTCTGCCCTGCGCACGTGCATCCCCGATACACGCCTCCAGCAGATCATTAGAGTATCCGTGTCCCTTCATGGAGCCGGATACCCATAGGCAGTTAATGTAGAGCCAGCCGTCCGCTTCAATCGGCGCCCAGGCGTTCTCAGCCGGGATATACTCGATGAAGCATTTCCCGCGATCCGCACTGCGGTAAAATACAAGCCCCTCATCAAAGCGTTGACGCAGCCATCCCTTTTTTGCGACACTCTGCTTACCTGACATAGCACAGCAGATATGTTCTTTGTCTATATTTTCTTTTGTGACCCGAATATAGTTCATCAGTTATTCCTCCAATGTTGACGATTTTGCCTTCTCTTTTCCCATGAAGACGCTATCAATATCAGCTGCGCTTGTACATTTTTATTTTCTCTTTTCTGTACATTTAAATTTTATCATTTACACTTTCTAACGCTCTCCGTTGTTCTTTCGTTTTTGTTTCGGCAATGGCAATTCATCGTACATTGCCTCAAACAGCTTTGTAAGAAACTCTTTGCTGTCAACTTCATTCACCAACAGCATTTCTTTTGCACCATCATACGGAAGCTCGCAGATTGCCTCAGGCATAAGTTCCAAAGCGGATCTTGTTTTCTTTACAAGCAAGCGGTCATCATAGATTCCACCGACGATCTTACCGCGATAATAGAGGATAAATTCCCCCATCATCGATCGGTAAGAAACATCATCCAAATCGGATAGCTGTCCTAAAATGAATTGAAGATACTCTTTACCGGATGCCATTGTTTTTCTTCCTCCATTCTCTGATCCAATGATTCAGAAACTCCATCTGCTCGTCGGTATGGAACCAATGCTCACCATCTGGCATGATGGTCAACTCTACATGGTGCTGTTTGGCAAATGCATATACCGTTTCAATTGATGTTAACTTGTCATGCTCACCGTACAGAATGCAGGTGGGAACATTCCAGATGATTGGATGCTGCCGCACATAGTATAGATACTCCCAAGACAGTGTATCTCCGAAATCCGTGGCGATTTCTCTTTTCTCGGCAAGCTCCTGTTCGGTCACACGCGACCATTGCATCATATTGCAGATCAGGTTTTCCATATCCACGATCGGAGAGATGAAATAAGCCCAGTCAATCAGTGTCTCATCCAGCGATGATAACGCAAAATATGCGCCGATACTGTTTGCAATCAAGGTGAGATGATCGTACCGGCTTTTTTGCTCGGTAAAAAACGCACGAAACTCTTTTCTGGCTTCCCAAGGCGTTTGGGAACGGTAATCAAGCCCAATCACTTCACTATTTGGAAAAAATGTTTTGTAGTGCTCTGCCTCCCCAGCCGAGCCGCCCTTTCCATGAACATATACTATTAAATTTTTCATGGTATCCTTCTCCTTATTCGATACTCTATGGCATTCATCTGCCGAATCGCTTTACTTCCACGGTTTTCCTGTGACATAAATTTTCTCCTGCCAGTAGGCGTCATCGACCGCAGACATTTTCTGCTTCCTGTGCAAAAGCTGGTAGAGCCTGAACAGGCATCTAACTTTAAGGGATGGTGTCAGATGTCCGGCTCTGCGTCGGACATTTCGAGCTGTCCGACGAACCTTCTTGTCTGCTGATTTGCGGAATAATTCAGGCAGATTCGTCCAGTCGTGACCCCACACGGCTTGCGAGAGGATGTGCGTTCTCGCGATTCCCCAGTAGTCTGTGCTGTCTTTGACATCCCTAACGGTTGATCTCATACCGCCACCTGCGGCGGTGTTGATGATGACGGCCTGCTTCTTCATAAAGGACAAATCAGGTCGATGAACCATCCAGCGATATGCTAAATGATCCAGCAGCATTTTCATCTGCCCCGGAACATGGTACACATAGGTCGGCGTACAGAAGATGATCAGCTTGGACTGTTCCATAGCAGCAAGAATCGGCGCGAGTGCAGAAGCTCCGCCGCACTTCTGTTCCTGCCCGTTGATGCAGGCATAACAGCCAACGCAGATATGAGGCATATCCCGCGGAAGCTGAAACTCAAAAAGCTCACCGTCCGCTAAAAGTTCCTTTATAAGCAGTTGTGCAATATTATAAGTGCATGACTGTGCCTTTCTGCCGGTCGAATATATTACGGTAACGTTCATGTTGTTTCCCCGGCTTTTCTATATTCAGATTCAACTTTCGCAATAAAGCGGCGTATATGTGCATCCAGAAGCGGTGCAATTGATTCCTTATCATCTGCTCCGTCGTAGACACTGTAGAGCAGATACATCGGTCCATAAAATTCCAATGCTAACTGCATAGCGTCCTCATCAGAATCTGCCAGCTTTCGGAAGATGGCTGCCATGTACTCAAGAGGACCGCCGGCGAGATAATCGTGGTGGAGCTGCGCAAGCTTCGGATCACGATACTGCTCCAGCGTCAGCATTTTACGGAAATTTGCTGAAAATGTCTCCTTAGTCCAGTGATCAAACTGTGCCATGCTGTATGTACGAATCTTCTCGATTGGCGTGTGCATATATGCTTCCGCGAAACCATCCGGCTCTGTTTCAGGCATCTCATACTCTTCTGCACGCTCATAGTCCATCCGGTTCATCTGCTCCACGATCTGATCCAGGATCTCCTGCTTACCGGCATAATGCTTATATAGCGCCGCTTTTGTAAATCCCAGCTGCTTCGCGATGTCGCTCATTGACGTGCCAAGATATCCATTCTGCGCAAACAGCTCAAGCGCACTTTCTAAAATCCGTTCCTTCGTTCCTTCCGCCATCATACATCTCCTCACAAAAAGTAACCGTTCGGTAACTCTAAGTATAGTTACCGAACGGTTACTTGTCAATTGTTTTCCGTATTGTAGTTCACTTCCTGCTCCAGCATCAGGAAACGGTCAAAGTCGCTCTCATACAGGCGATCCTGAATGATACGGTATTTTTCATATTCTGTTTCTGCATGGAGTTTTGCCTGTTCTGCACTGATTTTACCCGGCCCGGTCAGCAGCTCGTTACCGTTGAACTCCAGAAAACCATCCAGCCTCTTTGCCCAATCCTCCATGCTCATGGGGATTTTGCGCTCGGCCTGCAACTCGGCATAATCCAGATAGAGCGACACAATGCGCTCCAGATAATTCATTTCTTCTTTGCTCAGGTAATTCTTCGCAATCGTCACATCCGCTTTCAGGATTTTCCCATCCGGGGCATTCTCCCATGTGGTAAGCCCCATATGTTCTTTATTGGCATTCGCCCGCTCTACAATCAGTTCAGCCGCCGTGTGACGGTGGACAGCATAGTGCATTTTGTTCTGTACCGTCTGGAAGAACAGACGGGTGGTCTTTGCATCCTTATCATAGTCAAACGCAGTGGCATACAAATCCGTCACTTTCTGATAGAATTTTCGCTCAGACAGGCGAATCTCTCGAATCTGCTGCAACTGCCGCTCAAAGTATTCATCGGTGAACATGTGGCCTTTTTTCAGGCGTTCCACATCCATCGTCCAGCCCTGAATGGTGTGGTCTTTGACAATCTGTCCCGCCCATTTGCGGAACTGCACCGCACGCTGATTGTTCACCTTAAAGCCCACGGCAATAATTGCCTGCAAGTTATAATGGTTAGTTTTATAGTTTTTTCCATCGGCAGCAGTTATTAAGTATTTCTTAACTACTGCTTCCACCCTCAGCTCTCCATCCTCAAAAATTCGCTTAAGATGCTGATTGATCGCTGCAACTGAAACATCATACAACGCCGCCATCATCTTCTGTGTCAGCCAGATATTCTCATCCTCATAACGCATTTCAAAACTGGCATCGCTCTCGCCGGTAGAGGCAACGAAAGTCAGGTATTCTGCTGCGGAGCTGCGAACGACGTGTTTGTATTCTGGCGGCTCAACAAAGCCACGGAGTTTGTCTGAGGATTTCCACAGGGCTTCTTCCATCGAAACTTCTTTTTTAGTTTTTGAAACGCCTCTTGTCATTACACTTTCTCCTTCGCATTTTTATCATCGTTTTCATTTCTCATTATACATTTTGATTTCCCACTATCGGGACTATCAGGCAGGATTTCAAGAACATCCTCGATGTGACAGTTTAATTTCTGACAAATACGATCAATGACTTCCAGCGAAACAATCTCGTCCCGCCCCATCTTGCTCATAGTACTCGTGCTGACTCCGGCAAGTTCACATAAATCTTTTTTTCGCATCTTTCGATCAATCATAAGTTTGAATAATCTGTTGTATGATACTGCCATTTTTCCCTCGCATTCTATCTTTCTAAGTTGTTTCCAAGATATAAAAAACCTTATTGGTATTATAGCACAAGTTGCTTTAAGAGTAAGCAAAAAATGCCGACTTCTCATAAGTCAGAAAAACCCACAGATAAAATCGACGGTGCTGTTGCCACCATAATTGGGCTTGACCGTGCGATCCGCTGTGAAAATAATACCGGTGCTTCTGTCTACGATGATAGAGGTATTCTCTTCTTGTAAAATGCAAAAATTATCGTTTTTTAATACTTTCTGCATTTCAGTGCACAAACTTGATTTTTTTATAAGTTTATGCTACGTTCTTTTCACAAGGAGGAATGCCAAATGATAGATACTCATGAACTCAAAAAAAGAGATTTATACTTGAATAAGATTATAGCATTTCAAGATACCGAGCCGGTTAAGGTTGTAACCGGAATTCGTAGATGTGGCAAGTCCAGCCTGCTAAAACTAATGACTCTTCACTTGAAAGAAACCGGAATCACAGACGACCGGATTCTTGAAATGAATTTTGAGTCACATAATTTTAAAAACATGACCAGCGATTCATTCTACGAATACGTCAAGCAGCACATCTCAATCTCCTTTCCCTATAGTGCCTTTTTTATTATTCCATGATCAATTTATACATTGAAAGCACAGTAAAATGAAACCTTTTCGGTTCTTTCATATAATGGATACATTTTACATATTTTCCCCTAAAACAGTTATTCAATCGCCCAAGTACCTTATAAGCTTCATTTTTTATATTAAATTATCAAAGTCTACTAAAAGTATCTTTTCAAAGTCTACTTCGTAATCCATATACCATCACGCTTGGATCCACTTCTCTCAAGAATGCCATAGTCCTGAAGCTTTGAGCAAATCTTTTTTACACCACCAATACTCAGTCCTACATATCGGGTTATAGGACAAAACGTGTTGGTGGAGTACCTTTAAAATAGTGTTATCCTTACTTTGCTTGACAGTTAAATATCTGACCATTGTTGCAGCGTCAAGGCTGCTGCGCACCATAGGCTCTGGCCTTGACACTGCACAATTGGTCAGATGAGCTACAGACAGGCAAGGTAAGGATTTTTGATTATAAATTAGTTCCATTGTTCCGGATATAAGGATGACTGGTGAAGCTCACTCCATACGATAGCATCACCCCATGTCGGAATTGAACCATCAATCTTTTTCTTTGGTGTAAACTTATTGTATATCTCGGTTATCGTCTTATCTGTTGGCATCACTTTTATTAATTCAGATGCAGAAAGTTGGTTTGGTGAATGCATATAGCACCACCAGAATACTGCCTTTATCCTTCTCTCGATATT
>Ga0129312_1001033_pt1 | contig 18114 bp, 11 predicted proteins | sample O827metagenome_FD_94434 | JGI IMG/M metagenome (GOLD analysis project Ga0129312, IMG submission 94434) | Orangutan group fecal microbial communities from Wisconsin, USA - O827 metagenome | ecosystem: Host-associated > Mammals > Digestive system > Large intestine > Fecal | place: USA: Wisconsin... | reverse complement strand
CGGACAATAGTTGTAGAAGCGACTGCTTGCAGTCGCGAAGGCAACTATAGGACGGCCAAACGAAAATGAGCACAAAGCTTCGAAAGAAGCGAGTGCGAATTTTCGTAGGATTGCGAGAGTACGAAGTACGAAGCAATCCGTATTTAATCGATAATATAGAAAAGGAAAGCCGGAGTATAGTCGTAAGAGCGGCAGCAAGCAGCCGTGAAGACGACTATATGACGGCTTTAATCGATAATATAGAAGAGGACGCAGTTTCAGAGTAAACTAAAACAATACCCCATCCCGGCTTTCAAACCGGAACGGGGTATATTTGTCTCATTTTTAAAATTATCAGTTTTCGGAATCCTGTTCCTCAATCATTGCAAGACGCTTCTTGATATTATCTCTTGCATTGATTATATGCTGTACGGTACGTGAACGTGCAAGCTCCGGCTCATGGAGTCTCAAAGCATCAAGTATGGCAAGATGTTCCTCATAAGACTGCTCAGCACGACTCTTGTCACTCACCGAAGCCTTACGGAATTTGAGTATCTTCTTGTGAATGTTGCTGAGCGTATCATGAAATACAACGCTTCCGGATGCGCGATACAAAAGCTCATGGAAGCTGGAATCCATATCACGGATATTGTTGCTCTTATTTGACACATCTCCCGGCTTATCGGTATAGAATTTCTGAAGGTCGATAACCTCCTGCATCTCATTAAGCTGCTCATCGGTAACATTCTTAGCCGCGCGTGCCGCCGCCTGACCTTCAAGCTGTATACGGATATCATACATATCAAGCATATCCTCGGCGCTGATGCCGACAACAACTATGCCTCTTCCTGTCTCGTCAAGTATGCGTTCCTGCTCAAGGCGTCTTACCGCTTCTCTTATAGGAGTACGGCTTACACCAAGCTCTTCTGAAAGCTTTGCTTCACTGAGTATTTCGCCCTTTTTATATTTTCCCGAAAGTATTTCGTCTTGTAACTGTTCAAATATCTGATCGGCTATCGATATAGTTCTGTGATCTCTCATGAGTTTCTCCTCTTATACTTGCCGTTTGAAATTTCCTCGATCTTACCCTCGATCTCATCATTGGAAAGCATGGATGTTCTGCCTCCTTCATACTCGGCATCTACCCACTCCTTAAGCTTAAGGACTACAGGATCATGCTTATCCACCATATCATCTCCTCTGAGGACATAGTTCTGATTCATCCAGTAAGCTATACCCGCAAGTCCCGAATTCTTATTGATAGCAACCATAGCCGGGCGCTTAAGTATCTTCTCGGTATCAAAGATATTGTATATCTCCTCATCCTTAAGCAGACCGTCCGCATGTATTCCGGCACGGGTCAGATTAAAGTTTCTGCCTACAAACGGTGTCATAGGCGGTATCTTATATCCGATCTCATTTCTGTAATAATCGGCAATATCCGTGATAACTGTAGGATCCATTCCGTCAAAAGAACCGCGAAGTGAAGCATATTCAAATACCATAGCTTCCAGCGGAACATTTCCGGTACGCTCTCCTATACCAAGCAAAGTACAGTTGACTCCGCTTGCGCCGAAGAGCCATGCGGTTGCCGCATTTGAAACAGCTTTGTAGAAATCATTATGTCCGTGCCACTCAAGCATATCGCTTGTTACACCCGAATAATGCTGAAGGCCGTATATGATGCCCGGTACGCTTCGAGGAAGCGAAACTTCCGAGTACGGCACTCCGTAACCCATGGTATCACAAGCTCTGATACGAACAGGAATATGTGCATCATCAGAGAGCTTCATAAGCTCATTAACAAAAGGTACCACGAAACCGTAGAAATCCGCTCTTGTTATGTCCTCAAGATGACAACGCGGCATTACTCCTGCATTGAAGGCATCTCTGACAGTATCAAGATACATCTCCATAGCTTCCTTACGTGTCATCTTAAGCTTCTTGAAGATATGATAATCACTGCACGAAACAAGGATACCTGTCTCACGGATACCAAGATCCTTGACAAGCTTAAAGTCCTCTCTTGTTGCTCTGATCCATGTGGTTATCTCCGGAAACCTCAAGCCGAGATCCTGACATCTGGCAACCGCCTCCCTGTCTCGCTCGCTGTATACAAAGAATTCGGACATACGTATAAGTCCGTAAGGGCCTCCAAGCTTTGACATAAGCTTGAACAGATCTACTATCTGATCGACCGTATACGGATTGATAGACTGCTGTCCGTCTCTGAAGGTCGTATCTGTTATCCAGATATTCTCCGGCATAGACATAGGTACACGGGTATGGTTAAAGCCTACCTTAGGAACCTCTTCATAATTATAGACATCACGAAACAGATTAGGGTCTCTGACATCCTGAAGAGAATATTTGTATGCGTTTTCTTCCAATAGATTGGTCTTTGGTGACAACTCAAGCATATCTGCTACCTCCCGTGTATTATTTAGTCCGACCTGCGGCTCTTTTTTATACTAAAGTATTAATTGTTGTGTTATTGTATACCATTATACACATATGCGCAAGTATAGAATTATTATCGAAACAAAAAAATCACACTAAAGCTTTTACACTCTAATGTGATTTCTTGATCTTTATCCGGCTTCCGAAACACGATAATTACTGATCTTGTCAATATTCCGGGGATTTAGACAGCGCAGTTCTTGCGATATCCGTTTTTTTGGCAAATTATATCATTCGTGCAGCAGTCTGTTGCACGATCAATATACCTGACCGTGGTGGACTTCCTTTCGTCCTCCGTCTATCACCAGATCTATTCCGGTTATATTTGAGGATCTGTCTGTTGCAAGGAATACTATCGAATCGGCAACCTCATCCGGCTTTGTTACATATCCGAGCGGTATAAATGCCGCTTCTCTTGCATCTGCAGCTTCTTTGTTGTAGCTCGGATCATCTCTGTGCCATGCAGTATCTGTTACGATTCCCGGAGAAACCGTATTTACACGTATATCCGGAGCAAGTGCCATAGCAAGGCATTTCGCCGTATGAATTATTGCCGCCTTGGATGCATCATACGGAATAGAGCTTCCGCTTGCCCTTACTCCTGCAAGCGAAGCAACTATAACTATCGAGCCGCCTCCGTTTTTCTTCATCTGCTTAGAAGCCTCTCTGCAGCAGTTAAAGGCACCTATCAAATTGACCCCGAGAAGCTTGTCCCATACATCTGCCGTGACTGAGTCAAGATCGCTGAATCTGATATACTTAGTGACTCCGGCACAATTTACAAATGTATCTATCCTTCCGCAGTCTGTGCCTATCTCATTGAATACTCTCTTGCATTCATCTTCCTTGGAGACATCCGCCTGATACAATCTGCATTCTGCGCCTTCCGCCTCTATCTCCGCTTTTGCCGCTTCCGCAGGAGCTTTGGAGCTGTTATATATCAAAACCGGAGAATAGCCTTCCTTGGCAAGCTTCTTGGCTGCCGCCTTTCCGATACCTGTAGCTCCGCCTGTTATTACCGCAATCTTCTTCATATCTTTGTACCGTCCGTATTTTCAAAGAAACCCGATGCGAAGTACGCATCGGGTTCCCGTCAAAGGATACTATCTATCCTTTATTATATTAATTCGATCAAACCTGCTGACCTGCTGCAAGAGCAAGATAAATGTCGGTACGATCCTGTGCATCAGCCTGTGCCTTAGCATAGAGTGCCTCAGCTGTGTCAGGGAACTTACGCTGCAATGAAGTGTAACGTACTTCCTTCATAAGGAAATCTCTGAATTTGCTGAGATCCGGAGCCTTGGAATCAAGGATGAACGGATTCTTTCCTTCCTTCTTGAGATCAGGATTGAATCTGTATGCATGCCAGTATCCGCACTCAACAGCTTCCTTGATACGAAGCTGAGTATTGCTCATGCCGCCCTTGATACCGTGGTTGATACAAGGAGCGTAAGCGATGATAACTGAAGGTCCGTCAAATGCCTCGGCCTCCTTGATAGCGTTAAGTACCTGCTGCGGATCGTATCCCATAGCAACCTGTGCTACGTATACATAGCCGTAAGACATGCACATACGTCCAAGGTCCTTCTTCTTTGTCTTCTTACCTGATGCAGCAAACTGTGCAACTGCAGCAGTCTGAGTAGCCTTAGAAGCCTGTCCGCCTGTATTTGAGTAAACCTCGGTATCTACGCAAAGGATGTTAACGTTCTCACCTGAAGCGATTACGTGATCAAGTCCTGAGTATCCGATATCGTAAGCCCATCCGTCACCGCCGACGATCCACTGTGATGTCTTGTAGAGGTAATCCTTACGCTCTAACAGTGCATTGACCTGATCATCCTTTGTTGTTGCCTCAAGAGCAGCGATAAGACGATCTGTACGCTGACGTGTTCCATTTCCTGTTGTCCAGTTAGCAAGGCACTCCTCGATTGCAGCCTTAAGCTCTGCATCGCTTGTCTTGCCTGCAAGATCCTCGAGAGATGTCTTAAGGAACTTACGTACTGCTGCTGTTCCGAGATACATACCGTATCCGTACTCAGCTGTATCCTCGAACAATCCACTTGCCCATGCAACTCCGCGACCCTTGTCGTTTGTGCAGAACGGGATCTCCGGTGAACCGCCCCAGATATGTGTACATCCGGCTGAGTTTGCGATTCTCATGTGATCTCCGTAGAGCTGTGTGATCATCTTGAGGTAAGGTGTCTCTCCGCAGCCTGCGCATGCGCCTGAGAACTCGAAGTAAGGTCTGAGGAACTGGCTCTCCTTAACCGTCTTAGGATCAGCGATCTCCTTGTCCTTAACATTATTAACTGTGTAATCCCAGTTAGTATCGTTCTGCTCCTGGATATCCTGAAGCTTAACCATTGAAAGTGCCTTTGTCGGGCAAGCCTTAAGGCAGACACCACAGCCTGTGCAGTCCATGCCTGAGATAGACATATGATACTGCATGCCCTCGTGTCCGTTAGCCGGCTTAAGAACATAACCTGCAGGAGCCTTAGCAGCCTCATCTGCATCAAGAAGAGTAGGTCTGATTACGGCATGTGAGCAAACTGCAGCACAACGGTTACACTCTACACACTTAACAGCATCCCATGTAGGAACCTCAATAGCGATACCACGCTTCTCATACTTGGTGTAGTTCTGCTCCCAGCTACCATCCTCATGTCCGAGGAATCCGCTGACCGGAACGTCGTTACCCTGCTGACGAGCCATCTTGAAGAGAACCTTCTTGAAGAACTCAGGTGCATCTGACTCCTTCTCCGGCTCATCCTGTGCATCAGCCCAAGATGCAGGATAATCTACCTTATGTACCTTTGCGATACCTGCATCAACAGCAGCATAGTTCATATCAAGGACATCCTGACCCTTAGCGCCGTATGTCTTCTCGATCTGATATCTGAGTGCCTTAACTGCAGTCTCGATAGGAATGATATTTGTGATCTTGAAGAATCCTGCCTGCATGACCATGTTGATACGTGATCCGAGACCGAGCTCCTTACCGATATCAAATGCATCGATAGTATAGAATACAGCCTTCTTCTGAGCGATCTTTCTCTTAAGGTCTGCCGGAAGATACTTATCAAGCTCCTCATCGCTCCAGATACAGTTAAGAAGGAAGCTTCCGCCCTCCTTAAGATCGTCGATAAGAGGATACTTGTGAACATATGCCTGGTTATGACAGGCAATGTAGTTAGCAGCCTTGATCTGGTATGAACCCTTGATCTGGTTAGGACCGAATCTAAGGTGAGAAATAGTTACACCGCCTGACTTCTTTGCATCATAAGCGAAGTAAGCCTGTACATTGTAATCTGTGTTGTCTCCGATAATCTTAACAGCCTGCTTGTTAGCTCCGACTGTACCGTCAGATCCGAGACCCCAGAACTTACATGAGTAGTTTCCGTCCGGTGTTGAGTCGAACTCAGGAGCTGCCGGAAGTGAAAGATGTGTAACATCATCCACGATAGAAACTGTGAAGTTATTTCTTGTATCCTCAGCCTCAAGGTTAAGGAATACAGCCATTGCATCGTTAGGTGTGAAGTCCTTTGAACCAAGACCGTAACGTCCGCCTACTACCGGAATAGCTCCGAGGATAGCATTACGAACATCAAGGTAAAGCGGCTCGCCCGGTGCACCCGGCTCCTTTGTACGGTCAAGAACTGCGATCTTCTTAACTGACTTCGGAATAGCTGCAAGGAACTTGTCGTTTACGAAAGGTCTGTACAGATGTACTTCGAGTACGCCGTACTTCTTACCTCTTGCATTCCAGTAATCAATAGTCTCTCTGATAACGCCTGCAGATGATCCCATAGTAACGATCATGTACTCAGCGTCCTCTGCTCCGTAGTAGTTGAACAGCTTGTAATCTGTACCTGCAAGTTCATTGATCTTGTCCATGTACTCTTCAACGATAGCCGGAACTTCATCATAGAATCTGTTTACAGACTCACGGTTCTGGAAGAATACTTCCGGACCCTCAGCCGATCCTCTTGACTTCGGATGGTCTGAGTTAAGTGCGTTATCTCTGAATCTTCTGATTGCATCATAATCAGGAAGAGTCTTCATTGTCTCGTCATCGAATACCTCGATCTTCTGGTACTCATGGCTGGTACGGAAACCATCGAAGAAATGAAGCACCGGAAGGTGTGACTTGATAGCTGTAAGGTGTGAAATCGTTGACATGTGATAAGCCTGCTGTACAGAGCTTCCTGCAAGCATGATGAAGCCTGTAGCACGGCAGTTCATAACGTCCTGGTGATCACCGTAGATAGAAAGTGCGTTTGAAGCAAGTGCACGTGCCGATACGTGGAATACGGCCGGAAGCTGCTCACCTGCAATCTTGTGCATGTTCGGGAGCATAAGCATAAGTCCCTGTGAAGCTGTATAGGTTGATCCTAATGCACCACCCTGAAGAGCACCGTGAAGAGCACCGGCTGCACCACCCTCGTGCTGCATCTCTCTTACTTCAACTGTCTCACCGAAGATGTTCTTCTTTCCGTTAGCGCTCCACTCATCAAGAGCCTCAGCCATACCTGATGAAGGAGTGATAGGATAGATAGTAGCTACCTCTGTAAAAGCATATGATGCCAATGCAGCGGCGGTATTACCATCAACGGTGACTTTTTTAAAGTTACTGTTCATACATCTACCTCCGTTATTGCAATTCATTTTATTCACGAAAAATCAAATATCCCGTTTGTAAATGAATCAATAAAATTGATACTTCCCGTGTATAAGGACATGACAAAAAAACCCTTATACAGTCTTTTGCAAGTATACACGATTTCTTTTGTTTTTAATATAATAATTCGTGTTTCAAAATAAATTTTGTTAAAAAATACACAAAGCATATCGATATTTGTATACACTTATAAAAATATCAACAAAATTTTTGTTGAAAACTTGATTAAAATGTTTATGTATCCGTGTTTATAAGCACTTTTTCAACATTTTAATACCAATAATCACTTCGGCATACGCCCATCAGCCCCGCATAGGATATTTCAAAAATATTTCGTATTGCAGTAACTATTCAGCTTGACATTTATCGGCTTATTTAATATAATCCAATAGCTTGTTATTTTATGCCTCAATAGCTCAGTTGGTTAGAGCATCTGACTGTTAATCAGGGGGTCCCAGGTTCAAGTCCCGGTTGGGGCGGCATAAGGCGCCATGGTCAAGAGGTTAAGACACCACCCTTTCACGGTGGTATCACGGGTTCAATTCCCGTTGGCGTCATAAGGTTCTAAAATCCTTTAAAATAAGGATTTTAGGACTTTTTTTATTTCTTATTTTAAGCGGTGGTTTCACACAAAATTTCAAATTAGGAAAAAATCAGGAAAAAGTAATACATATAGAGATATAGGACAAAACGTGTTGGTAGAAACAGCAGATCAGCTAAGTATACAAGGATAATCTGCTGTTTTAAGTCGTTTTAATATCTGCAACAAAAAAGCAAGATCCGCTGTAAAAGCTTACAATAGCTCGTACAGCGGATCAAATAACTTATCTTTGACACAATATTCAGTTATCCTGTGTTATGCAGTTGCCGCTGCTTCCTCGCGATCCGTATCCGGATAATGCCGTCTGATCTTCCTGTAATATATATACAGCACCGGTATAGCAAGTATCCATGATACCGGCCACGCCATAATAACAAATTCGAAAAACTTGAAGAACGGGAACAGCAGTATCAACCACACCATTCGGAAACCGCATACAAATATCAGGGTTATAACCATCGGCGGCACCGACTTGCCATATCCTCTTATTGTATTCGAAATAATACACATTGCCGCATCAAGGAAGTCCGTCAATACCGTGATTATCAGTCTTCTCGACGCAATTCCTATTACCGTAATATTTCTGTTATAGAGGCCAAGCAGTGGCACTCTGAACACAACAAAGACCACACCTATCGCAAGACTGATCACCGTAGAGCATATCAATATGGTTCGCAGCACATGGTCTGCCCTCTTATATTTACCTGCGCCTACATGCTGACTTATAAACGTTGCAGCTCCGATACCGTTTGCCGTAAGGAAAGCGATTTGGAAGCCCTCAAGGCTCTGCGCTGCGGAATTGCCCGCTACATACAGCGATCCGAAGCTGTTGATAGCCGACTGGATCATTATATTAGGTATAGAAAACATGCTGTTCTGAACCGCTACAGGAATTCCGAACTGCAATATATCTTTAACTACCTTACCGTCCAGTCTCATCTTATTAAGATACAGCTTAAGGCTCGATTCCTCTCTCATCAAGGTTATAACAACAAGGATAGCCGAAACATAGCTTGATACCGCTGTACCTATCGCAACACCGGCCACTCCCATATTGAGAACAATAACGGTGAAAAGATTGATAATAAGATTAACGACTCCTGCCCCCAGGAGATAATACATAGGTCTCTTGGTATCACCGATACTGCGGAGCACCGAAGCACCGAAGTTATAAACGACCGAAGCCGGCATAGATAAACAGTATATACGCAGATATAAGGATGCCATATCCAGGATATCGGTAGGAGTACCCGTCATGACCAGCAAAGGATGCACAGTAAGCAGTCCAACTACAAGGAAAATGACTCCTACAACAAATGAAAGTCCCATGGATGTATGAACTATATCCTTAGTACTTTCATTATCGCCTGTTGCATATGCTCTTGCCGTCAGGATATTGACACCCGTTGCAAGTCCTGTATAGATATTAAGATATAGGTTGACAAGTGCGGTTGTCGAACCGACCGCCGCAAGCGCCGTAGCACCTGCAAATTGTCCTACTACGATCACATCCGCCGCATTGAATAAAAGTTGCAATATGTATCCGAGTGCAAGCGGTATAAGAAATAAAATATACTTTTTTAGAATCGGTCCGTTCAGAATATCCAATTCATGCGTACTCTTCTGCGCCATGACTGCTGTTTCTCCCTAAAGCTGTTGTTGAATATACCAATCTCCTTTACAGTGATTCACTGTTCACAGACACCTCTGTTTTCACAATCCATCGCACAATTTTCCGAAAGAGATCGTATATAGCAAAAACCTTATTGTATCTAAACTGATACAGATGTCATTCTAAATCATAAACTTTACTTAATCAATACATATACAAGACCCCGAAGCCTTATAAAAAGCTCCGGGGTCCTGCCGTCTATGCTACATTCTCTTCTTCAGGAGAAGATCGTAAACATTTAATATACGTTATGTACGGTGAATTAGTTGAATCCGCCTGTCTTGTCGAATCCGATATCAGCTGCAAGTCCATTCGGATATGCTGCGTGAGTATCTGTAGGAAGCTTAACCTCAACCTCGAGAACGTCGCCGTAAAGCTTAACGAACTTCTTGTTGCCGTAGAATGCTCTGAGGTAGCAAGCCTTAAGCTCTCCGATTGTCGGATATACCGGGTTAGCTCCTGTACAAGCATCATGGAATGCCCACTCTGACATCTGGTCAACAGCTGCAAGGAACTTCTCTTCCCACTCCTCAGCGCTGATCTTATCATTGGACTCAACGAGCCAGTCAAGGATAGTCTCAGGGATATCAACATCCTTCTTAAGCTGCTCAGCTGCCTTGATCCAGTTCTCAAAGGTCTTCTCGTCTGTTGAGCCCTTAACACCGATGAGCTCTCCGAGCTTAACGTATCTCTCAAATGCCTGAGGATACTTATACTGTGAGAATGTTCCCATGTGGTAAGGATGCTTCTGTGAGTTGAAGCGGCAAACATATGGGAAGAGCAATGCGTTAGCTGTTCCGTGAGGAATATGGAACCAACCGCCAAGCTTATGTGAAAGTGAGTGGTTGATGCCGAGGAATGCGTTAGCAAATCCGATACCTGCAAGTGCCGAAGCATCTGCCATCTTCTCACGTGCTACCGGATCCGGCTTAGCATCCTTGAATGCTGACTGATAAGCTCTCGGCAGATAGTCAAATACCATCTTTGTAGCCTTCTCACAGAATCCGTCTGTATACTCTGTTGCAAATGTTGAAACATATGCCTCTACAGCATGTGTAAGAACATCATATCCCGAAGCCTGTGTAGCTCTCGGTGGAAGCTTCATCATGTTGTCGGCATCGATAATAGCCATCTCAGGCATCATCTCATAACCAACGAGCGGCCACTTCATACCTGTGTTGTTATCAGAGATGATAGTGAACGGTGTACACTCTGATCCTGTACCTGCTGTTGTAGGTATGCAGACAAGCTTAGCCTTCTTGCCCATCTGTGGGAAGAAACGAATTCTCTTACGGATATCAAGGAAGATAGTAGCCATGTCAAGGAAGTCCTCATCCGGATTCTCGTACATGATCCACATGATCTTAGCTGTATCGATAGCCGATCCACCACCGATTGCGATGATAACATCAGGCTTGAACTCGTGCATGAGCGGAAGTCCCTTCATAGCATCCTGGATCTTAGGATCAACCTGGATGTCATAGAACTCAGCAGTCTCTATGCCCATATCCTTAAGCTGAGCAAGGATATTGTCGCAAGCTCCCATTCTGTAGAGGTTAGCATCTGTTACGATGAATGCACGCTTGAAGTTATATACGTCCTTCATCTCCTTAAGAGCTACAGGTGTGCAGCCTGTCTTGTGGTAAACCTTCTTAGGAAGCTGAAGCCAAAGCATATTCTCCTTACGGTTCTGTATAACTCTGATATCGAGCAACTGCTCACACTGTGTATTACCCATATATGATGATCCTCCTGCCGATCCGGGTCCCAACGTAAGTGACGGTGCAACGCCAAAGTTGTAGAGGTCTCCGATACCCGCAAAGGATGTCGGTATGTTGATGATGATACGTCCGGCCTTCATACGCTTACCGAACTCCTCGATCCTCTTCTCATTGGTAGGATCGATATACATAGCTGCCGAGTGTCCCGGTCCGCCTTCTGCAACAAGCTTCTCGCAGATATCGAATGCCTCGTCGAGATTGCTTGCATGGTACATTCCAAGAAGTGTTGTAAGTTTCTCGTTTGCCCATGGGTTGTCATGAGAAGTATCGTCTGTCTCATAAACAAGTACCTTGGTGTCATAAGGAACTTCGAATCCGGCCATCTGAGCAAGTCTTACAGCTGTCTGTCCAACAGCACCCGGCTTAACACCGTGTGTTACAGGGTTGAAGAATACTTCTGCTACAGCTGCTGCCTCTTCATCGTTAAGGAAGTAGCATCTTGCATCCTTAAGGAGAGCCTTAACCTCATCATATACATCATCAAGAACTGTGATGTGCTGCTCTGCCGCACAGATCATTCCGTTATCAAATGTCTTTGAATGGATGATAGACTCAACTGCCATGCGAAGATCTGCAGAACTATCGATAACTACGTTACAGTTACCAGGGCCAACTCCGAGAGCCGGTGTTCCCGATGAGTAAGCAGCCTTAACCATTCCTGCTCCGCCGGTAGCAACGATAAGATCTACGCTCTGCATAAGTACAGGTGAGATCTCAAGTGACGGCTCGGAGATCCAGCTGATAACGTTAGCAGGCATACCTGCCTCGATAGCTGCGTCTCTGATGATCCTTGCAGCTGCGATAGAACACTTAACTGCATGCGGATGTGGGGAAAGTATAACTGCATTTCTGGTCTTAAGACACATAAGCAGCTTATATATAGTTGTTGATGTCGGGTTGGTTGTAGGTGTGATTGCAGCAATAACGCCCTTAGGTGTAGCGATCTTCTTTGTACCGAACGCTGTATCCTCTTCGATAACACCACAAGTCTTCTTGTGTCTCATGTAGTTCCATACATGCTCAGACGCATACTGGTTCTTTGTGATCTTATCAACCAATACGCCATAGCCTGTCTCCTCACATGCCATCTTGGCAAGCGGAATGCGCATCTTAGAAACTGCCATTGCTGCCTTCTCGCAGATATTATCAACCTGCTCCTGTGTGAATGTAGCGTACTCGCGCTGATCAGCTCTTATTAAAGGCAGAGCCTCTTTCAAGGATTCCACAGAATTAATAATCAACTCGTTTGCCATAGTAACTCCCCCTGAAAAGAAAGTGAATTAATCATCGATGTTATTCATCGGATGAGGTTTTCATTTGTTGTATCCCCAAGATAGCAGAACGTATTCAAAAAGTAAATAATAGTTATAAAAGTAACATGATGATTATTTTTTTAACGAATATGACAAATTTTTCCCAAACTTTCCACCGTATATTGTGCACTAATTCAGCCGTTTCTAAGCCATTGTTAATTTTTTACCTATTATAACGTAAAGTTTCCGCATTTTTCGTTAAAGTCTTGTCAATCCGTTTTTTATAAAAGTCCTCTTATTTTCGTGCCGTATCTATAAAGTTTTTTTATGTATTATACTTTTGCATTCGCTTTGGTAATCATGTTTTTTTATAAATTGAATATAACCAGATCTGAGTACGCATACCGCGCAGCTTTTTTATTACGCAGCTTCCTATGAAACATAAAAGCGGCACCTTACGGCACCGCCTTTTTCAGCTTAGCATCTTCACCGCAAAGGCGAAGAGCAGATTATTGTTATATATCGCAAGCAGTATATCATTATGCATGATCTGCTTAAGCATAAAATTGCATGCCGGTACATTCGGCAGTCCCGATATCACAAGCATAAATATCCAGATAAATATAAAGGCTTCTATTCCGCCTACAGTCATTCCGAGTACCCTGTCGACACTGTTCACCAGTCTGATCTTTTTCAGGCTTTTTGCAAATACGGCAAAGACCCTGAACAGCAATCTTAAGACTACGAAAACGATTACAAAGAATATCACCTTTGCCGCAAGCGTCTCCATAAGCTCCGCAGCATTATCCACGACCGTACTGATACCGAGCAGATCATAGAGCGGAGAGCTTGCCGTCTCCTCATCTATCTTCATAAACCCGCGAACCGTATTCAGGCAAAACTCTCTGAGGACTTCATTTTCCCTGATCCAATTCATTATATGCGGAAACAGCTCTATCTCGACACCGAGCGTTACTATCACGGAGCCCAGGGAAAGTATCCTGTCTATAAAGCCTCTTTCCCTTCCGACATAGAGCATAATAATTATAAATGCCGCCGTTCCAAGCAAAACTATATTATCTTTTACAATGAGCTCCGCAGCGGGCAGCACGTCCGTATGCAGGAGCTCAAAAATCTCATTGAACCTATCCATTAATAAATAAAGTCATCCTCTTTAAGTATCAGCAGACCGTTTTTGTCATACTTGGACTTAAACATGCCTGCAAGACGCTTTCCGATCGGCGGTTTCTCCGCTCTGTCTGCCGCATCTTCGATAAGCTGTTCGGCATTGGTCTTGCTGAGAGGAATATCATTTTCCTCCATAAGCTCAATGCGCTCATAGAGTGCAAGCAGGCTCTTGCCGGTGATACTGCAGTCGATGGATGCCGCATACTGAACGCAGTATTGAGCGAATTTCTCGCTCTCCATCTCGTAATCATCACTCTCCGGAGTGACCGTCTTGACATTATAGAAACGTTCACTGTTGACTTTACCGTTGGAGCGCTTGACAGGTGTTCTGTCCTCAGCTATCTCATCATCGGAGTCTGTTTCCGTTTCTTCCTCGTCATTTTCATCATAAGCCTCATCGTCATCCTCATAAGGCTCATCATACGGAGCATCCTCAGATCCCGCTTCTACAGAGTAATCAGGCTGCACCGGCTGTGGCTGCTTAGCCACAGGCTTCGCCTGTGCCTGAGACGCAGCTGAGGTCTCATCATCCTCTTCAATGTCTGAAACATAATCGCACAGATCAAACAGCTCCGGTCTTAACTCCTCTACTCTGTCAAGTCCTTCCGGCGTATCTATAAGTACAACTATAGTACCGGTCTTATCTGTGCAGATAAAGTTATATACTATTTCGATATTTGCCTTGCTGAGTGCTCCGGCGTTCTCGATAACAAAATCCTTGCCGCTTACCTTGGCAAGAATGGCTTCTGTAATCCCGTTCTTGTTAAGCTTATCCGCAGAGGTCTTGATAGATGCATGATCTATATTCTTTTCCTCATGGATGTTCTTAAGCTCATCAACAGCTATTCCGAGACCCTCTGCTGCATTCTTTGCCTCGACTATCATATGAAGTCCCTTGACCGGTGTTGCAGACTTAAGCTGCTGATGCGGTACAAGCGGTCTCTGTGTCGGCTGCTGAACAGGCTTTGCCTGCTGTGGGACCGGCTGCGGCTGTCTCTCAGCCTGTGCCTTAGCTGCGGACTGCTGTGCACTTGGATTTGCTGCAGCAAGTCCTGCCGCAGCTGCATTACTTACAGCTTCAGATGTCGCTGCTGCACTCATTGCTGTTGCTGCACCTACAGCCGCATTTGCAGCAGCTTCTGTACTTCTTGCTGCATTTGCAGCCTGATGAGGTATTGCCGAAGGAATATTCGAAGCGATAGGTGCACGCTGCACAGCTACTGTAGAATCTACCGTAGACTGTTCAGGCTGTGCAAACGGATTTACAATATCCCTTGTGCCCGGCTGTGCTTTGCTTACAGTATCGTCTGCTGCGGAAACAGTCTCATCCTTTGCCTGCTCCGTATCTGCCGGCTTGTTGACCTTATTAAGCGGAGCGGCAGAAGCAGCTGCAGGCTCCGAACCGGCTTCCGGCTGAACTTCTGTTTCTCTCGGTTCATCAACGACTACAGGTATGCTTCCTCCGAAGTCGAACTTCATCTGTACGCCTTCGTCATCAAGTGGTTCCGGCTCGGCATTTTCCTTGACTGAAGCAGTACCGTTGACCACCTCGACTGTGGCAGCTATAGGTCTGTTCTCCTCTTTGTCAGCGTAGTTTCTTACATAGGCATCGAATAAGGCATCCTCATCAGCATATCTCTCAGCCGCAAGAGCGTCGCTCTTACGTATGTCATTTTCAGTATTTCCGGCAAGCGGCTCAACTTCTTCAACATAGGCAGGACTCTTGATCTCCTGCTGAGTGTTGTAGTCACGATCGTCATAGATGCCGGCATTCGGTGTCTCGGCATTATTTGCCAAAGCTTCCTGTACCGTGCCCGCTGCCGTGTCATATGCCGCGCCCTGATATCCGTAAGCCGCAGCCCCGGCATCACCGTAAGTATTCGCATCATTTCCCTGCGAAGCTGTATTATGAGTGTACTCCTGCATTCCCTGAGAAGCTGTATTTTCAGTATATGTACCCACGCCTCCGACACCGCCGGTCGAAGCGGCCGAACGCGGGTAGAGTATATTCATCTGAGCATCGCTGAGCTCTGCATATCTCATCTTTAGTCTGAGCGCTTTGAGTCCGTAGCTGCTGCCTCCGTAGAGAAGTGCCAGTCTGTCACAGACTCTGATGCAGTCGTCGATTCGATTGGAATATTCATATACCGTAGCAAGCTCGTAGAGCCACTTTTCATCCGGATCTATCTCGCAATATCTCTCAAGCGGCATAAGCTGCCTCTCATACGGCGCATGACGAGCCTTAAGTATCATATACTGGAGAGTATAATTACCTATATCGGTAGCATCTACAGCTCTGAATTCACGGTAATAATCCTCCGCCTCATCAAGATCTCCGGTCTCACATGAAAGCTCGGACAGCTTGTAGAGCAGATGCTTTCCGACAGGTGCTCTCTCAAAAGCAAGGATAAGCATATCCTTGGCTTCCTGAAGCATATCGTTTTTCTCATATACGGCTGCGGCAGTTGTAAGCAGATTGGTGTTTCTTACTCTGTTCCAGTCTATAGACTGTACGATCTTAAGCGCGGTAAAATAATCACCTTTATCAATCAGCTTCTTCAACTGTTCGATCTTCAAATTAAACTCATACTTATCCATATAAATCACCCTCACTTACACTTCGGTCCTGCCGCTAAGTGCTCTTTCAAGCGTCACTTCGTCTATATTTTCAATATCTCCGCCTACAGGCACTCCCGTCGCTATCCTCGTCAGTCTTATCGGAAGCCCGAGTGTCTTGACAAGCTTAACGATATACATAGCCGTGCTTTCGCCCTCTACGGACGATCCTGTTGCTATGATGATCTCGTCGACCTTCGCATCTCCGTTCTCATCCTGAAGCCTCATGAGCAGTTCCTTGAGCCTGATATCGTTCGGTCCGACTCCGAGCATAGGGGAAATGCTTCCGTGCAGCACATGATACACTCCCTCATATCTGCCTGTCTTCTCATAGGCCGCAAGATCGCGCGAATTCTCCACTACCATAATCTGGCGGTGATTACGCTTGCTGCTTGCACATATAGGGCATATCTCGGAATCCGTTATCGTACAGCAGGACGAGCAGAAATGAACCTTCTCCCTTGCTTCCACAAGTGAATCCGCTATAGCCTTAACCTGTTCCTTAGGCATGGCAATAATATGAAACGCCAATCTCTGTGCGCTCTTCCTGCCGATACCCGGCAGCGATGAAAGAGACTCTATAAGCTTACTTATACCAGATCCGTAATAATCCAAGCTTAGAAACCTCCGAAGCCGCCGAGACCGCCGAATTTGCCCATTGCCGACTCATTCGCCTCGCCGATCTTGCCTGCCGCATCATTAAATGCGAGCATAACAAGCTCCTCAAGTGTCTCCACATCCTCCGGATCACATGCATCCGGATCTATAGTAACCTTCTTCACAAGATACTTTCCGGTAACAGTGATGCTCACGGCACCGCCGCCTGCGGTACCTGTAAATTCCTTCTCCTCGAGTTCCTTCTGCTGTTCCTCAAGCTGTCTCTGCATACGCTGTGCCTGCTTAAGCATGTTGTTCATGTTTCCCGGCATGCCCATTCCGCCGCCGAATCCGCCTCTTTTAGCCATATCTCTCAATCCTCATAACTTATCGGAAAATTTATTTTTGCAAGTTCTTCGTCTGTAGCCCTCGGTGTCTCTATATGTATCTCACCGGGCTTGGCCTCACGCGCTCTGAAATTCACTCTTATACCGAATTTCTCGGCACAAAGTTCCCTCAGTCTGATGAGTCCGTTCTCCTCGGCATTACCCGCCGCAAGAGTATAATTTATCCTGTTTTTGAACACCAGCACTATATTGCCGTGTTCCTCCTTAACCAGCACTCCGTTAAAGAGCGGCCTATTAGATGCCGAGAGCGCCGATATAAGCACATCCCAGTTCTTGGTAATTATACCGTAAATGCTTCCGCTGTCGGCTGTCTGTGCTGCCTCATTCTGTATTGCCGCTGTGGTCTGTTGTTCCTGACTGCGATCCGATATATTGACTTCTATCTTCGCACTCATTCCGACAGTAGCCTTATCGGCTCTATCAGTTCCGTCTCCGGCAGCCTGTGTTCTGCCTTCGTCGCTTCTCTTATCGGATGCTTTACCGGCATCCTCGGTATATACCGCATACTTATGTGAGACCGCAGTCGGCATAACCGCACGATCTGCCGTACTCCGCACTCCTGCCGTCTGCTGAGCCACTGCCGCATTTACCGAAACAGTTGTCTGAACAGCAGCGTAGCCCGGCATGCCGAGAGTACATAAGCGTATGAGTTCCACCTCAAGCCCCACTCTCTTTTGCTGTGAAAAACGTGTCCTGTTGGAAAGCTCCGCAAGTGACGAAATAATACGTATTATGGTATCTCTGTCCGCTAGCTCTGCATCAGCATGTGCCTTATCGTATCTCTCCTCGGAAAGCTCCAGCACATCATTGTTGCCTATACTCTTGACCAGCAGGACATTCCGCAGATACATGATAAAATCATTGATAAGACGTCCCGGTTCG
>Ga0129312_1001032_pt1 | contig 18122 bp, 20 predicted proteins | sample O827metagenome_FD_94434 | JGI IMG/M metagenome (GOLD analysis project Ga0129312, IMG submission 94434) | Orangutan group fecal microbial communities from Wisconsin, USA - O827 metagenome | ecosystem: Host-associated > Mammals > Digestive system > Large intestine > Fecal | place: USA: Wisconsin... | reverse complement strand
TTTAAAAGGGAGAAAAACGCCCTTAAACAGGCACTTTTCTCCTTTTTTTATATACCCAACTGTCAAAAACGGGATTATAACATAATTCTTTACGTAAAAAAAATGAGAGATACCCTCTCATTTTAGAATCTTTCTAAAGCGATAATTTACATTCCATAGGAACATAAGAAATACAACGACTAACATACCAAAAGAGAATAATGTTTTCTGCTTTTCTATTAAGAAAACATTGTAGAAGAATAAGATGCATAATACCGTGATCAAGAAGCTCATAACTAACATAATTGAACTCTTTGATCGTCTTCTTAATTCAAAGAAAATAAGAAGTTGTAAAGCGATGGAAATTATGAAATATAAGTCCTTATAATTCATAAGCGTATCTCCTCTCTTTTTCTTTATTATACACCTAAACATTAAAAAAAGGCCTTATAAAGGCCTCTTTTACATTAAATATGTAATGGATCGTTGTTTACACCATAAACCTTTTTATCTTTTGTAGTCGCTACATAATATACTGCGCTATCTTCAGGTTTATAGTAAACTTCTAAAGTTTCAAGAGTGTTAAGCTTGATTCCTTTTTCCTTGATATCTTCTTTTACAAGCTTTTCGATATCAGTCACATTAACATCTTTATTCATGAACTGTACTTCAATTTTTGTCTTCATGTTTTGGGTCCTCCATTTCCTAGTATGATAAAAACCACCTTTAATATATCACGTTTCTTTTTACAATCAACTATTTTTTCTTGAAAACATCAACTATTTTCACCATTTATACATTTATACTTAAAATAATAACTGTTTTTTCGCTTATCATATATAAACAGAATAATCAAAGTAATGATCATTAAAACAAGACCATAGAATAAATAAACAAGTAATAATCCCATCAGACTTGAATCAAACATCATGCCTGGCACAACAACTAATGCCTGAATAAAGGAAACACTAGATGCACCAATGCGTTTAAAAGCCACCTGAACAGAGAAGGCACATGAAGCATATTGTGCCAATAATAAGACAAGTAGATCTATCAAAGGAATAAGAATCTTTGCCTTTTGATCTATATAGTGTCCTAACTTTTTATAACCAATAAAACTCAGTAATGAAAGTAATATCGCATCTAAACAGATGATATAACCAAGGTTATATCCAAAAGCCCAGATAACTCCACCAATGAGTGCACCAATAAGAGCACCAAGTATTCCTAGTGGTGAAGCAGTATGTTTAGTGATACGTTCATGCTTTTCAAAGCAGTCAGAACATAATATATCTATTTCATCATCTAATAAATAGACATTTAATGGCTTATTTTGATGACAGTGATGACATTGTGGTGACTGATTGATTTCTTCCTTGAGTTTTAAGATAATCTCCTGCAGTTCTTCTTTCTTAATACTAGAAGTTAAAACCAATCCTGCACCTTCTTCATTAGAATAGATACGCTCTACTGCATCTCTTTTAATAAAGAGCTGTTCTAATATATCTCTTTGTGACTTTGTATCTTCTGTAGTGAGTAATAAAGCAATTTTATGATGAGGTAATACCTGTAATAAAAGATAGAAATGATCCTGAATATAGTAATAATAGTCTTTTTTAGGGGTTGGTTTAAAACCAATCGTTGTGAGTTCTTTTATTTTCATAACATATTCCTTTTAAAAAAAAGAGAGTAATTCTCATTACTCCCCTTATTCTGATGCTGAATTTTTAGCTCTATAAGCTCTCTTACGATCAAGTTCAGAAAGATATTTCTTTCTTAAACGGATGTTGTTTGGAGTGACTTCTACTAATTCATCTTCATTAATATAGTCAAGACAAGCTTCTAGGTTGAAGTGTCTAGGTCTCTTTAATACAACTGTTGTATCTTTTGTAGATGAACGTGTATTTGTCTGCTGTTTACCCTTAGTAACGTTAACTACTAAGTCGTTGTCCTTTGCATGTTCCCCAACAATCATACCTTCGTATACTTCTACACCAGGACCAACAAACATGACACCACGGCTTTCTACACCACCAAGTGCATAAGCAGTTGTCTGTCCAGTTTCGATAGAAATAAGAACACCTAACTGTCTTTCACCTACTGCTTCACCTTCTAATGGACGATATTCTAAGAATGAGTGGTTGATAATACCATAACCCTTAGTCATAGTTAAGAAGTTAGTCATGAACCCAATAAGACCTCTAGAAGGTACGATGTAATGAACCTTAGTCATACCATCCATAGAATCCATGTTTTCCATGATACCTCTTCTTAAACCTAATGATTCAATAACTGAACCAATACAATCATCTGGTGCTTCGATTTCTACATCTTCATATGGTTCACAAGTGACACCATCAATTTCCTTTAAGATAACATGAGGTCTAGATACCTGTAATTCATATCCTTCTCTTCTCATTGTTTCAATTAAGATAGATAAATGTAATTCACCACGACCACTTACCATCCATTCTTCTTTATTCTGAATACGATCTACCTTTAAAGATACATCCTTGTTTGTTTCCTTGAATAAACGTTCTTCAATCTTAGATGCTGTTACAAACTTACCATCCTGACCTGCGAAAGGTGATGTGTTTGTACCAAAGATCATCTGGATAGTTGGTTCATCTACATGAAGTAATGGTAATGCTTCTTCACAGCTTGGTTCACAGATTGTTTCACCAACACCAATGTCAGCTAAACCTGCAACAGCTACGATATCACCAGCACTTGCTTCTTCTACTTCAAATCTATGCATGCCTAAATAACTGAATAACTTCTGTACACGGAACTGTGTCTTAGAACCATCAGCTCTTAAACATACAACATTTTCATTTACTTTAATAGAACCTCTCTGAATTCTACCGATACCAATTCTTCCTACATAATCATTGTAGTCTAATAAAGCTGGCTGTAACTGTAAACCACCTTCAACATCTACTGCTGGTTCAGGAATTTCATTGATAATCATATCGAATAAACAATCCATATTAGGAACCTGAGTACTAATATCAGGATCTAATGAGCTTGTACCATTTAATGCTGAAACGAAAACAGTTGGGAAATCAAGCTGATTATCATCAGCACCTAATTCCATAAATAATTCAAGAACTTCATCCATAACTTCCTGAATTCTTACAACTGGACGGTCAACCTTGTTGATAACAACGATAGGTTTAACATGAGCAGCTAATGCCTTCTTTAATACGAAACGAGTCTGAGGCATTGTACCTTCATAAGCATCAACAACAAGTAAAACACCATCTACCATGTGCATGATACGTTCTACTTCTCCACCAAAGTCAGCATGGCCTGGTGTATCCATGATGTTGATCTTATAGTCTTTATAATGAATAGCTGTATTCTTTGCTAAAATAGTAATACCACGTTCTCTTTCTAAAGCGTTACTATCCATAGCACGCTCAGCTAGTTCTTCGTGTGCTTCAAGTGTTCCAGATTTTTTAATAAGCTGGTCAACCAATGTTGTTTTACCATGGTCAACGTGAGCAATAATCGCTATATTTCTAATATTCATAATCGCACCTCTTTCAATTTTTAGATTATATCATAGTTCGTCTTCATTTCAATAAAGAATAGTTTTCATAATGAGAAAATTTATTAAATATTGAATAACTCAACTCTTTTTCAAAAAAGAACAGGCTTACATAGCCTGCTCTGTTAAGAATTTGTAAGTTGTAGAAAGAACTTCATGAATATGATCCGCATTATCATAATTATGAGAAGCACCAACAACTGGATGGAAAATCATCTGATCACCAAATAGTTTTGTATAATTCTCACTGATTGCATAAGGAACTGTTTTATCTTCAGTTCCATGAATGACTAATAAATCATTCTTATATGTATCTAAGTTCTTATAGAAATCTCTTTGAAGCATATCTTTCACAAATGCATCACTGATTTCAAATCCACTATGATCATATACAGGTGCTTCTTTTACTGAACCTGTCAAATAATCTAAAGCATCTGGTAAACAGAAGGCAGGTGCCCATAAGACAAGCTTCTTGATATCTTCAGGATAAAGTTTTGCGAGTTCACTCGCAATGGCTCCACCCATAGAATGTCCTAAGACATAGATATCAGTGACCTGAGGCATCTTCTTTAATTCTTCTAATAGAATACGTGCACATGATAATTCATCATCAAATGTCATTTCTTTAAAAGTAAGGTCTGATTCACCGCTGCCTAGAAAATCCATTCTTAAAGTACCCACACCCTGTGCTTCTAATAAACGTGATAAAGAAACATAAGAGAACTTAGTTCCTGTACATTGTCCTGTAAAACCATGGAATATTAATAATACAGGGAATTCTTTTCTATGAGGTACATGAAAGAATCCTCTCATAACACCCTTAGGTGTCGCAATTTCACAATATTGCTGCATAATTAAGCCTCCTCTACAAGTGAAACCATTCTCTTCACTTTCTCTTTATCTACATAATCATAATTAATACCATTATAACTAAATGATACATGATCATTGGCTGTTGTAGGATCTGCTCTCCAGTTCTTACATGAAGAATGCACCTGATGAATACCAGTATAACGAATAATGTCTACGACATTTGTTTCATTAATACCAGAACCAGCCAATATTTCAATCTGGTTTCCATACTTCTCTTGTAATTCTTTTATAAGCTGTATGCCTTCACTTACAGTAGACTTCATACCACTTGTAAGTACTCTATCCACACCTAATTCAATTAATCTATGAATCGTTGCATCTGGATCATCACATACATCAAACGCTCTATGAAACACTGCAGTCTTACCATAACTATGAATAATAGACACCATTTCACTTGTACGTGCACTATTGATCTTACCATCAGGATCTAAGAACCCAAACGCAATACCATCAGCCCCGTGTTTTAATAGTTCTTCTGCTTCCATAATCATCTGTTCAGATTGTAACTCATTATAAATAAAACCAGCACCTCTAGGTCTTACCATACATATGACTTCTAAGTCTGTATTATTCTTAATCAGATCTAATGTTGCAGTGGTAGGTGTTAACCCACCTAAAGCCAATGCACTATTTAATTCAATTCTTTTGGCACCACCATGATATGCATTCATTGCGTCCTCATAGCTGCCACAACATACTTCTAACTTATTCACTTACTTCTACCTCTACTTCATACTTATCTTGATCTACAGTCATATAAATAAGGTCTTTAATGTTTTTCTTCACTTTTGTTTCAGTCTTTTCTAAGAACTGATTCTTAATGGCTTCTTTTTCTACTTTCTTCTTCTGTTCTTTTGCGAAAGTCTTATAGTCTGTAATAGAAATCTGATTAAAGATATTCTTTGTTTCATCATAAACCTTTATAGAATTCTCATCGATTTCATTAGATAAGATCTTTACTGCAGATGTTTTCACGATAATCTTATTATTTGTTTTTTCTACCTGTACATCAGAGAGATCCACACCTGCTTTCATCTTACCTTCATAAGTAATTAAGAAAGACTTCTGTGTTAAAGGAACAGTCCAGCCATTAAACTTTAATGAATTAGAGAACTTCCCTACTTTTGTATAATCATATTCAGATACAGCTAATTCATTAATATCTCTTATTTTCTGTGTTAAAGCTGTTGAAGTGATTTCTTCTTTAGCTGGTGTACTACGTCCTCCAAAGTACATACCACCCATAAATACAACAATAACTAACACAATAATGACTATAATTGATCTTAAATTAAACTTGTTTTTCATTTTCATCACCACCTAGATTATAACAGATAAGAAAAAATATATACAGTTTGTTTTGTTGTCTAGATGATTTGACAATAAATACAATAAATGATAGTTTTTAAGTAGGTGATGAAAATGAATTACGATAATGTACATATTTCTAGATGGGAAGAGATACCAGATTTTCCACTCTATATAGATCAGGTTGTATCTATTATAGAAAAGAGCTTGTCTTTCTTAAAAAATGATAATGACGCTATTATCACAAAAACAATGATCAATAACTATGTTAAACATAAGCTAGTAAAAGCACCTATAAAGAAGAAATATGAAAGAGAACAGATTGCTTATTTTACATTGATCTGTTTATTAAAGTCTGTCTTCTCTTTAGATGAGATTTCTAAGCTTATTCATTTGCAGCAGAGTCAGAAAGAATTATCTGTATTCTATAATATGTATTGTGATGTATTTGAGCGTGTATTAAAGACAAATCATTTAGATTCAGAACTATCAGATATTTATAATAAATGTATCTTAAGTTCTGTCTATAAGATCAAAGTATCTGATAATCTTCTTGGTGAAGAAACAATGGAAGAAACAAAAAAGAAGGATTGAGTGCAATGCATTCAATCCTTTTTACTTATCGCCAAAAATGACATTCATATATTTTTCTTCGTTAGTTAGAATACGGATGATTGTCACTGTATCATGATCATATTTATAGAAAATACTATATTTTCCTGCAATGACATAATAAAGATCTGTAGTCCATCCTGTTCTATTAGATAGCTGACCACCTATTTCAGGGTGTGTTTTTAATACAGCACATAGTTTCACTATCTTTGGATTCAAACGCATAGGGTTTCTTAAATCAGCACGTGCTTGTCTTGTATATCTTAGATTCATAGTTCAATTCCAAATTCTTTTAAGATATCTTCTTCAGAAATACTTTCATCTGCAGGTGCTTTTTCACCTTTATCTAATTCAATCATCAACTGAGAAATAGCCTGTTCTCTTAATGCCTGTTTACTATTTGAGGTCACTAGGAAAGGCATCCCTTCTACATTAATAGACTGCTGGATAAATGCATTAATTGCATCAGTAAGTGTCATACCACACTGTGCATAGATTCCTTCTACCTGTGCTTTGATTTCTGGGTTAATACGCATCTGAAAAGTGCTTGTTTTTGGTGCTGTAGCCACTGTTAGTGTTGTTTTTTTCATAGTTCATAAACTCCTTCTCAACTATTATAAACATCACTCTATTAACAGTCAACACATTGTATATACAGAAAATAAATAAAGAAAAAACTGATCAGAAATGAAATCATTTCATCACAGTTTCTTAATTAACGCTTTTTAGATTTATGTCTAGGTTTCTTAACAGCTTTTCTAGCACGAGGAGATTTCTTAACTACTTCTTTTAGTTCTTCTTTCTTCTCTTCTACTACCTTTACTGTATCTTCTACAGCTGCTTTTACTTCTTCTTTCTTTGTTTCCACAACTGCTTTAACTGGTTCTTTAGTTTCTTCAACCTTCTTAGTCACAGCTTTTACGGTCTTTTTAACCGGTTCTTTTTTCTTTTCTACAGTCTTAACGGTTTCTTCTACAACTGTTTTTACAGGTTCTTTTACTTTTTCTACCTTCTTAGCTACAGCTTTTACAGTCTTCTTTACCGGTTCCTTCACTGCTTCCTTTACAGGCTCTTTTACTTTTTCTACCTTTTTAGCCACAGCTTTCACTGTCTTCTTTACTGCTTTCTTAGGTGCAGCCTTTTTCTTCTTATGTGCAATAATTGCCTTAGTAATTTCATTTAACTTAGCTTTAGTCTTAGCACGGAAGATAAAGATATGGTTACCTTCAGCCTGTGCAAGAACTTGAGGAATATCTGCTTCAATTTTGATATATTCTCTATACTTATCTGCTACTTCTGCATCAGATAATTCATAATCAATACCAAGACGTCTTCCTACATAACCTACATAATACTTTCTTTCAATGTCATAGAAACAAGTATTATAGATCATCATATCTGCCCAAATAGTATATGTATCTACATCATAGGCATAGTTCATCATATCAGGAATAAAAGCACCAGGTGCTCTCATATTCACTTCTAGAGGAACTAAATCACCTTTTCTACCTAATCCTGGTTTATCTTCAGATAACTTAATGAATTCAAAATGGAAGAAACGGCTCTTAGTATCAAATGCCTTGACTACCTTTTCACCAATTTCATAAATAGGTTTACCTTCTACTGGTTCAGAATGGAAATAAACATCAGATGCATCATTGACTGTGTCCATAATAGAAGTATCCATCACATGACTTGTAGAGAATAAGATATTCTTATCTTTATCAGTCACACCTTCGAATGTTACAACATCACCAGGCACGAAATCTTCTAGAATATATTCAATATAATCCTGTTTATGATTATAGAAATCCTTTAATTCTTCATCATTCTTAATTTTATAAGTATGAGTAGCCCCTACACCATTATCAGGCTTCACAATAACTGGATAACCATTCTTTTTAGTAAACTCTAAAGCTTCATCAAGTGTATCTAAATTAATATAGTCAGCTACCTTTAAACCAGCACTCTTATAAACTTCCTTCATAGCTGATTTAAACTTCATCCAGCGCATATCCTGAATCTGTGGACCAGTAGTCACATTAAAGTCTCTTCTTAATGTTGCTTCTAGTTCTAGCCAATATTCATTTTCTGATTCAATCCAGTCAATCTTTCCATAATGACTAGAGAAATAAGCACATGCACGATATACTTCATCATAGTTTTCTAAAGAACCTACATAGTAATATTCAGTCAATGAATTCTTTGTTTCATCACTGATCATTTCATATGGGCAGTCCCCAACACCTAATACATTCACACCACGGTCTTTTAAACGTGAACAGAAATTATGATAATATTCTGGAAAATGTGGTGATATAAATACTACATTCATCTATTCTTCTCCTCCTAGATCACTCTCTTTACAAAATATGGGAACTGAACTCTCCACCAATCCCAATCATGGTTTACATCATATCCCCAGAAATCAATCCATGCTGGAATATCTTTATATTCTAATAGTTCTTTCATTCTACCAGTAGAACGAACCATTTCATCTTCCCAAGCACCCTGACCACAACATAATACAATACGACGTTTTCTATACATTTCTACATATGGATGATCATAGCTCATACCTTCAATATACTTGATTGGACTATTACGATAAATATTATCATCCACATAATCATGGAAGAATAAATCACTATCATAATAACCACTTAATGCGATACATCCACTAAAGATATCTGGTCTTCTAAATAAGAAATTAGCTGCATGTGATGCACCTAATGAACATCCTGTAGTATAAATACCATCTGCACGTGTACCACACATCGCATTAATATCAATAATTCTTGGTACTAATTCATCTACAATATAATGATAATATTGTTCAAGCATGTAAGAACGATAGTCAACATCATGACCACCTTCCTCACTCCACGTTTCTAGATCAATAGTATCACAGCAGAATAATTGTATATTTCCATTATCAATGAGGTCTTCTACTGTTGCGACCATTCCATTGTTTTCAAAATCATAAAACCTACCATTCTGTGTTGGAAATACAAGCATTGGTGTTCCTGCATGTCCATACACCTTAAACTCCATATCTCTTTTAAGACATGGACTGTATTCTTTATAATATTCTACCTTCATTCCCAAAACCTCCTTCACCTTTGCCTATTATATCACATTTAGTAGACAATTCACTTATTATTCGGTATTTCCTATATACTCCTTTAATTCTTTAGGAATATGCCTAGCACTTCTTATAGCCCTTAGTTTATACTTCTTAAGTATATCTAATGGATATAAAATTGGATCATATGTCTTTAAACGTTTAAGAAGCATACTTGTTTCATCACTCTCTATTACCTGACACTTATACATAATGGCTGAATAAGGTGCACCATAATAGATATACACAATTGCATCTTGATGAATATTTCCTTTTTGATGCCATCTTATAGTATCACTTTGACTAAATGCCTGAATCAAATCAAAACGCTTAGGAGAAGCAGGAATCACCCAGTCTTCACATATCACTGTTGTTTGATAGCTTTGATCAATCAAAGACATGATTTCTTCATCACTGAGTGTTTCATCTAACAGTATACTGATCCAATGTTTCTTATTCATATGAAAAGCAGGATAGATAGAAGGATGATTGACTGTATCTATAGGAACCTTAATATTCAGGCATTCTACTTCTCCCTGTTTATCACAAAACTTAGAATAATCTGTATGCATAATAAGTCCAAACCACTTATCATTATTTCTAAATACTAATGAATCATCATTACTAAAAGGATGATCTGGAAGAACATGATACTTTTCTTCAATAAGATGCATCAGACGCTTAGATTGAGGAAAAATGAAATAATCATATACAAAACATTGGTTCAATATATCTTCAATACAGTCTTCATAAGCACTTCTTACTTTCTGGACAAACTGTCCCTGTTTACCAACCAAATGAATATTTGTATATTCCTCATCTGTATCAGAATCATAAACCTTTGCATATAAAGTATCATTTATTACTACTTCTATTCTAAAATCACCATCTAGTAATTCTTTTTCATATATATAATTATTATCTTGTTTCTTGAATCCATACTCTATGAGTTTATTTTCATCATAGTGATAACGTCTATAATCCTTCATAATATAACCTCAAAAGGCAGTCAAAGACTGCCCTACATATCAATTTTGATATTCTTTACTTTCTGTTTTACTTCTTCTTTCATATAAGGAATAGTCAGATTAGGAAAACCATGTTTCTCCACTAACTTGTTTGTATAATCCTTTAAACGATAAACAGAAAAATCATGTCTTTCTCTTTTACCCGTTAAAGTATAGTAATTCACAAGTGGTGTGAATACCACATTCTTAATCTTCTTTTTTTCTATATCAAAAGAAAGCATACCTTCTAGTTGACATGATTCTTCCAACATGCCACTCACAAAATTACCTAAACTATAAGCAACTAATGTACGCTTACCATCCGCTCTTTGAATATATTCTACATCCTGTAATGTATGTGGATGTGTTCCAATAATCACATCTGCACCTGCATCAGCAAGCTGTTTAGCCATATTCTTTTGGAATGTATTAGGATAATAATCATACTCAATACCCCAATGACATGACACAATCACAATATCAGCATTCTCTCTTGCTTTCTTCATATTCTCCATCATAGTGGATTCATGAAAATTAATCATATAAGGTAACTTCTTCTGATAAGTCACACCATTCACATATTGATTAAAAGATACAAATGCAATCTTAATGCCATTCTTTTCTACTATCTTAATATTCTGTTTTTCTTCTTCATTCTTATAAAGCCCTAAATAAGTCATACGAGGATACTTATTAAATACCTGGATAGAATGTAATATTCCTGATGCCCCTTGATCATAAGCATGATTAGTAGCTCCATTCACTACATTAAATCCTACCTTCTGTAAATCACCTGCAACACTATCAGGCGCACTAAAGAGGGGATAACCAGAAGGTGCACCTCCACCCAATATCGTTTCCTGATTCACAAAACTATAATCTGCCTGGATATACTTCTTAATATTCTTATAATAGCCTGTAAAGTCATAACCACTAGAAGTCTTGGCTTCATCAAGCATACATTGATGATAGAGATTATCTCCTACTGCAACAAAAGAAACACTCGAAGTTTCTTTTTTCTTTACTTCTTCTTTAGGAGGTGCACTACATCCTGAAAGAAGTAACATAACTGCAAGAAGAAGTTGATATTTCATAGATTATTTAGTCGTTGAACCAAATCCACCATTACGTGTTTCAGTCGCATCATCATCTTCAGTAATACCATATGTCATGAAGATTCCCTGGGCAATACCTTGTCCAGCCTGTACATCAACTACTTTTCCTTCATTTGAATCATTCGTCATCTTAATAAAAATATGACCTTCATTATCTGAATAGAAATAATCACTATCAATAACACCTACAGTATTATTTAACTGTAGACGATACTTAAATCCTAAACCACTTCTTGGATAAATCATCAATACCCATCTTTCATTCATTTCACAGCGGATTCCTGTAGGAATCTTTACTGTTTCTCCAGGTTCTAGATGTATATCAATAGGTGTATAAAAATCATATCCTGCAGACCCTTTAGTTGCACGACGTGGAAGCTTAATAGCATCATAGATGTCCTTTACATCTTCCTTTTCCATTCCTGCCTGAAATTGTTCATAAGATACTTTATAAAATTTAGCGCTATTCATTCTAATCTCCTTTCGCTTCTTATATCTATTATACACAAAAAAGTCTAGATTTGACTCTAGACTTGATTATCAAAACAATATTTGAATTCTTTATAGGTTCTTGCAGTCTTTTTATCAGTTATTATAGCATTGTAATAGTGATCATCCTTAGTCACTTGAATATTTAAAGACACTTTACGTTTATCTGTAAAACTAAAAGAAGATGCCTCTACCTGAGGACTACTCAAATCACTCTCCAAAACCGAAATAGTAAAAAAGTAATTCATATACTGCTTCTCATATACTTTAGAACTGCCATGATAACAACGCATGAGTCTATTATTCTTCTTAATCGTATAAGAAACATCTAAATGTTTATTAAAGACATAAGAGTCAATCTCTTTATATTCCTTCTTATGAAGGTTCTTATTCATTTCTTTAAAGAAAGTTGCTTTATTATCTCTACCCATACATGTAATAGAAATATCTTCACCATTTAATAATCCTGAATAGAATGTACGTACTTCCTGCGCTATATAATTTGAATTGGCACGTGTTGAACATCCACTTGTCAACAAGAGTGCGATTAACCAAAGTATCTTCATGCTTTATCACCTGTAAGCATTATACATATTACTTATGGAATAACTGTGTATTTTCAAAAAAAGAAGCATTTATTTATGCTTCTTTTCAACTCTTAAAAAAATACAACTTTGTGCTTACTGTGGTAGATTATCTATTGCATATTGAGCTTCTTCTGCAGTAAAACCTTCTCCATAGCTTGAAGTTAATTGATTGTAAATTCTTGATTTAGACATATTCATTGTTGTCTGATAATCCTTAGCTTTCTCTAATGCATTTGCCTTATAATCTGCCACTAAATGATCCACTGCATACTGTGCCGCTTCTGCTGTAAAGCCTTCTCCATAACTTGAAGTTAACTGTCTATAGATTCGTGATTTAGACATATGCATTGTTGATGAATATACTTCTGCTTTCGCAAGAGCATTCTTATCTTCCATAGTAGGTTCTTTACCCTTTGAATAGTGAACAGTAACAGTACTTCCTTTTTCTAATTTTGTGCCTGCAGCTGGTGACTGACTAATGAATCCACCCTCTGCCACACTATCAGAAAAGTCTTCTTCCCTGCTGAATTCAAAACCATTTTCATTACACCAAGCCTGTGCATCTGTTTGACTTAAATCAGCAACTTCAACTTTTTCTACCTTCTTTTTCTTCTTAACTTCCTTTGTAGTAGACACTTCAGGTGAAGATTCAATTGGCTCTGGATCAGTGATACTACCTGCATATGCAAAAACCAAGAAACCTGCAAGAATCATATAAAGTGCTTTTTTCTTAGGCTGTTTTTTGAATAAACAATATACAAGATAGCCAATACCACATACAAAAGTGATGAAGCCAAGCATCATGAATGCATCCACTGATACACAGCGAATCACAAACAATACAAAGAAAACGAGTGAAGCCATTAATGTCTTTTTTGCCTTATCATTTGGTTCATTGTTTTTCTTTGATTTAACGAAATACACAATACCTAGTACAAGTAAAATTAAAAATAATAGAAATAATATCATATCAACATCCCCTTCCTTGGATAATTCTATTGTAATACTATTCATCACAAGATGTATTGAGTAAGTGCTTGAGAATACCTATTATTAGGTGTTTAGAAAAAATAATTAAAAAAGCTGTACAATGACAGCTTATGATTATACACCTGAATAACTATAGACCCCTGCCATGAATCCAACAATCAGAATAATGATTAAATACCATACAGATAGTTTGACTCCTTCACTTCTAATATAAGCAGTCGTTATTGGATTAATAATCACACCAGTTACTACAAAGTATATAACACTCAACATTCCACCTTTTGTGGTTAATGACATAACTGCATATAACAAACAAACTATAGAGAAAAACCAGAATATAACTTTTCCAATCACTCCACCAATCTTTTTTAACTTTTGTTTGTAGTCTTCTCCTACCAGATTCTGAAGCACTGAACTATTCGCCGCATCATTTTCAGCCATACGTTCTGAATCTGTATTTATCAAATACTGTAAATAATCTTCATCAGACAATTCTTTATTTTCTTCCATTCTATACATATCTGGCAATGTATAAACTGGTTTATCCTCAATAACTTTCTGTAATTCCTGTTCTTTATCCACTATTTGTGCATCAATAACCTTGACTGATGATTCTTCTTCTGGTCTTATAAATGATTCCGGTACAGGTGTTCTTGATAAGACACTTAATTGTGCAATTAAATTCTGTGCATCTCTTTGTGCTCTTCAAAATGCTGGACTTGTTTGATCAACTGGTGAAGAAATAAATACCACTTCTGATACAAAACCATCAATAGTCACAAACACTCCAAGATGATTACAAGTAGGAATTTGATTTGAAACTGCAGATCCTTTTGTCTTTGTTTTACCTAGAGTTGAGCCAGCCACAACAGCACCAACAGGCCCTGCAACAACACCACCTGCAACAGCCCATCCTAATGAAACATGCTTTTTAGATTTTGAATTACTTGTTGTTTCAATACGAGAACCATTAATCATATTAAGCTGCGCACCTTGTATACTTGAAAATAAATATTCAGCATAATTGATTCGAACCTTCCCTTCAGTTCTATTGACCCATAATTTACCACCACAGCTTACGTTCCAACGACTATTTGATATTCTAGAAATCTCTTTATCTCTACTTTTTACAAGCTTATCTCTTTCTGATTTAACCCTTTTTACTCCTCTGTTATATTGTTTGTCTTTTTCCTTATGAACTCGTGCAATAACCTTCTCCCTATACTTTGGGTTATATACAAATCTATGTAGTTCTTTCTCTTCATTCGCCATTTTTACTCCCCCTATTCTATATAAAAAATAATACATCACTATAACATATATTTACAATATAAAAGAGATGCCGAAGCACCTCTATGATTTATTAGGAAGAGTAATTATAATACAAGTACCTTCTCCTAATTGACTATGTAATTTTACTGTTCCTTTATTATAAGAAACAATATGTTTAACAATGGCAAGGCCTAAACCAGTACCACCTTTAATTCTACTACGACCCTTATCAACACGGTAGAATCTTTCAAAGACACGTCCTTGGTCTGCAAGAGGGATTCCAATACCTGTATCCTTGACTTCAATGACCATGTTATCTTTCTTACTATAAATATGAACATAAACATGACCATCTTCTTTATTGTATTTAATCGCATTACTTACAAGATTAGAAATCAATGTCTCTATCTGAGATCCATTTCCAATATAAGTAATAGGTTCAACATCTGTATGAAGCTCTACATTATATTTCAATAATAAACCTTCATAATCTTGTGAGATGTCCTTCATTAATGCCTGCATCTTTACAGGAACCTTTTCTACAATCAAATCATCACTATCTAATCTAGATAACATCAAGATATCATTGATTAAAGAAGACATATTCGTTACTTCTGTTTGAATCTTAGAGAGCATCATCTTCTTCTGATTTTCATCATTGATGAATCCCTGCGATAACAATTCACTGTAGCCTCTAATAGCTGTAATAGGTGTTTTTAATTCATGAGATACACTAGAGAAGAATTCTTCTCTCATTTTCTGTGAATTCTTCATTGCAGTAATATCTACAAAGAAGAGTGCTGTACCAAATGGAAGGCGGGAGATTGCACATTGGTAATCAAAATCATGAATCTTTAGTTCTATACGCTGTTTCTTAGGTGCACTATTTAATGCATTAATAAGTTCTGGATAAGAGATATGATCCACTAAGTTATCCTTCTCTTTTAAAGGTCCTAGAATCTTTATAGCACTATCATTGACACTTAAGATCATGCCATTCTCATCAAGTAAGATAAAGCCTTCCTCCATCTTTCTTAATATTGCATTGATCTTATCTTGTTCAAATCTTGTTTCTCTCATAGATTTTCTTAATCGATGAGAAAGATTCTCTATTGTATCAATAATAGGTGTAAATTCTTCATAATCTGTTGTTGGGAGTTCAAAACGATAGTCTTCAGTCATATTATTAAGAGACTCACTGATTTCTGTCAAAGGTTGAGTGACTCTCTTAGAGAGTTTACGTGCAACTATGTATGAAAATAATATACTAATTAGTATAGAAATCGCAAATGCAGGAGCAAGTTCTGGGAAATAACCCCATACACCTGAATAAGGGATGGACAATCTTATAATGTGGTTATCTTTATAATATGCAGCATAGAGAAGTGGCTGATTGGTTGTCTCAGAACGTCTCATTGCATAACCTTCATGATTTGAAGAATGAAGTGCCTGTTGCACTTCTTCTCTTTTTAAATGATTAGAAGAGATGTCATTCTTATATGTATCTGCAAGAACTTTACCTTTTTCATCAATGACAGATATTCTTGTATCATCAGAGAATGCAAGTGGATTGAGTGTTTCTATCTGTGTATTGAGATCCTTAGAGTAGTCTAGATTATATTCTATAAGTTTTACAGAATACATCATTTCTCTTTCAGAATCCTCTTTCATTGAACCAGAAATAATAAATATACTCGTTGCACTACAGATACATAGAGATACCAATAATAATGAGATAAAATATCTCAATATAGATTGTCTCATTATTGACCGTCCTCAATAAAACGATAACCTACACTTCTGATTGTCTTAATATAATGATGTCCATCATCACCAAGTTTTGCACGTAAAGAACGAATATGCACATCTAAAGCTCTAGATTCGCCTACAAAATCATAACCCCAGATATTATTTAAGAGTTCTTCTCTTTCTACAACTCGTTCTTTATTTTCTACTAAATAGAGTAATAACTGATACTCTTTATGAGTTAATTCAAGTTTTTCACCCTGTTTTAAAATAATATGTTTAGACTTATCAATTTCTAAAGATGTAGTTTTAATAACCTTTGAATGATGCTGGCTTCTTCTAAGTAATGAGCGAACACGTGCAGCAAGTTCCAGCACTCCAAATGGTTTCGTCATATAATCATCACAGCCTGAATCTAATCCTCTTACCTTATCTATTTCACGATCCTTTGCAGATAGAATTAAGATGGGTAAAGTTGTATTAGTCTTTCTAATCTGCTTAATAGCTGAAATACCATCTAATTCTGGTAACATGACATCAAATATTGCAAGATCAGGTGTATCTTCATGAATTGCGACTATTGCATCTATCGCATTATTAAATAGGGTAATTGAATACCCACTTGATTCAAGAGATAGTTTGATAATTTCCTGAATATTTTCATCATCTTCTATTACATATATACGTTCGCTCATTGATTATATCCCCCTTATATAATACGCTGCTGGTTGATAGATCCTGTTTCCATGAAGTCTAACCATTCACAGATATTAGATGCATGATCACCAATTCTTTCTAGATATTTCGCAATCATGAAGTAATCTAAGCAGTCATCTGCATTTTCACTATTTTCCTTCATGATCTGGATGATTTCATTCTTAATATCTAAGAATAATGCATCAATATCATCATCCATTCTAGAAATGTTATGGGCTTTATCTACATCACCTTCTACAAAAGCTTCAATAGACTTATGCACCATTTCTTTTGCAGTCTTTAACATATCTGGAATATGTTCTACTGTTCTATAAATATGATCACCAGATAAATCTAAGATAATCTCACAAATATCAGAACACTGGTCACCAATTCTTTCTAGATCAGTGACAATCTTTAATGCAGTCGTCACAATACGTAAATCTCTTGCCACTGGCTGCTGTCTTAACATTAATTTAAAACAAATAGACTCAATAGAACGTTCCATATCATTGATCATACGATCATTTTCCATAACTTCTTTCGCAAGCTTAGTGTTCTTGTTTTGAAATGCAGCAATAGTATTTTCTAACGCATTCTCTACAAGACCGCTCATCTTCTGAAGATCTACATTAAGCGTATCTAGTTCTCGATCAAAACGACTTCTCATAATTTTTACTCCTTCATTATAATATATTGATTTAGATAATTAAATATTAACCGAATCTACCAGTAATATAATCTTCTGTTCTCTTATCTTGAGGGAAT
>Ga0129312_1001029_pt1 | contig 18162 bp, 20 predicted proteins | sample O827metagenome_FD_94434 | JGI IMG/M metagenome (GOLD analysis project Ga0129312, IMG submission 94434) | Orangutan group fecal microbial communities from Wisconsin, USA - O827 metagenome | ecosystem: Host-associated > Mammals > Digestive system > Large intestine > Fecal | place: USA: Wisconsin... | reverse complement strand
TCCAAAAACCGGACGCAAACGCTGGGATTTCTATGTTTACGGCCGGAAACTCACAGACTAATACCTGATGCAACTAATTGACGAATGTCATTATGACAGTATTGGCAAACTTGAAAAGGCTATAGTGCAGGAAAAAATCAGCTTCGCAACCGCTACAATAAGGCAAAGAAAAAGCTGATATAAGAAAGGTGCAAAGTTATGGAAACGTTAGACCAATCGTGCAGAAGTGCTTCATTTCGACACCACCAACCCATACGGACAGTTCCTGCCTGTTGTCACACCATTCTCATCATTACTCGCACAAAAAAATAAGAGAAATACGGCATTTCTGCTGTATTTCCCTTATCAAATAATACTGCTGGTGGCCGGACTTGAACGCAGGACAGCTACCAGCAAAGTAAGCGTAGAAAGGAGATTGCCGGAGTGCTGACTTGGGGTGTGTAAATGGAGTGTAAAATTTTTTATAATAAACGTTAATTCGTTCAATGTTCTTCTCATTATCTGTTGTATTTTATCATTTCTTCTGCTACACTATTTTCATGGGTACTGCCATTCACGTGTAGTCAGGCGATGTAAACATCGCCTTGTAGTCCTTCAATCAGAGGGCAATGCCACCTCCGGTGGCTATGGGACCCTCTGTTAATATAGAAATCCAATGTATCTTCGATACATTTGTATACTTTACTGCATTGGAAATTTATGCGAAAGAGGGATGATTGCCATGATGACAATTGAAGGTCTGATTGCTGTTATAAGTCTTGTACTTACTGCTTTCGGTCTCGGATATACAATCGGAAGTAATAAATCACAAAAATAATCGCCTCTGTCCGCTAAACATGTAGGCGATTATTTTTGCAAACATATGTGGACTAGCCGTCTATCGGTAGTGCCCTTTTCTACTTTTATACTAATCTGAATACGTATTATTGTCAACTATTATTTTGCAGTCAAAATCAAAAAATTGGGAGTTGTCAAACTGCTAATATTTCTTTTGCTAATTCATCAAGACTATTAACCGAAACGCCCTCGTATGATACATTTCTACTGTTTAATAAAATAGGAGTCATGCCCACTTTTTTAGCCGCCTCTAGGTTACCTCTTCTATCATCTATATAAATACAATCTTCTGCATTCACTCCTAATTTTTCAATTGTAAATTGGAAAATACGCTCATCGGGTTTTTTAATTTTCAAATCACCGCTTATGCTGATTACATCAAAATATCTATTTATATCAAATTTTTCTCGAAGATACTTGCTCCATCTGCTGGAATCATTTGATATAATAGCTAACTTATATTTGTTCCTAACCTTTTCAATAAAATCAATAAAATCATCCGATAATTCTATAGTATCAAGGTACTCCTCTTCAATTTTTTCCAGATCGCCTTGAAACCCAATAGCCTTCAAGACTTCGAGAGAAGTCATTTCTCCAATATCCGCCTTAAACCAAGGGGTGTATATCTCTTCAGCACTTAAGTTAGGAAATATTTGTTGTACATAAGGAACAAAATCATCTCCAGTTTGCTTTACTATTACACCATACATATCTAAAACTATAGCTTTCATATTCGATTACCCTTTCACCAAATTGGGATTTTTCTACTACTTCTTTCTATATATTTCATAGCCTTTAGCAAATAGTTCAGCAACATTCTCTTTTCTTTGTGATACTTTTCCAGTACTTCTTGTTGCATCAATAATAATTACTTCTTTCTTTTCATCATCTAAGAATTCTACAAAGAACATTACATGGCTTCCAATCTTTGCGAATACATCACCTTGCTGTATTTCATCGATACACTTTATTATAGTCGCATATTCTGGAATATCTCTTGTAGCTATTTTTTTAGGCAACTCCCAACATCTTGTTAATAGTCCTGAACAATCTACACCCACGGTGTTCCAACTACCATATCTCTTTTTATCTTCGGGGACATTTCCTGCAAATTTTCCTTCTCTAATTCCAATTTCAAACTCCTCTATTGTAGAAGCATTTCCCCAACCATATGGAATTCCAACATTCTCTTCATCAACTTTCCACCATCCACAATCAAAAATTTCTCCTTTCCATGTTATATCTGGTGTATCAACAAAACGACCATTCTCGTCAATTCCGTGCATCACATTTTTCTCATGAGCCGTCCATCTATAATTTGCATATTCTAAAGCTTTTTCAATAACCTTTTTCCCCCACATGCTTGAATCACTATTCATAAGTATCTCCTCTACAAATTCAATTTGTCTCTCTGCTGGCATTATATCAAATATCTCTATTTTTGCATAGAATGATACACAAAACTCCTTGCACAAATCAGAAAATGTGCTATATTGAAATCAGATACAACTGAAAGACAAGTACAGATAAAAGAGACAAATTGGAAGCATTTTATTGCTTCTGTTTTGTCTCTTTTTATTTAAAATTAACTTTCTCCTGCCAATTACTTGGTTTGTATTTGTTACTACACCTTCCGCAGCTTCTTTTCTGTAAAGGCAAAAATCATATGTTTTCAATTGATTTTTAACCCAAAAACATATTCAACAAATTAACTTAAATTAATTACCGCAAAAATTGGTAACTCACAAGGAAGTATTTATTACCATGAATAATTACGAAAACAGACCACTACTCCCTATGCCATTTCCGAAACCTCTTAAAGAAATGACGAACGAAGATCTGACTAAGCTTCTTAGCGGGAAGTTTAATTACAATGTGCTGATTCCCGGTCTCATTGAAGCACATTTGCGTAAAGATGAGCAGATTGCAGACCTTACTAAACAAATTTCAGAACTAATCAAGCGGATTGCCTACCTTGAACAAAAGGCACTCCAAAAGCCCGGACGTAAACGCCGGGAATTCTATATTGACGGTCGAGAACTCACAGATGAATACCTGATGCAACTAATTGACGAGGGTTATTATCACAGTATCAGCAAATTTGAAAAGGCTATTGGAGCAGGCAAAAATCAGCTCCGCAACCATTACAACAAGGCAAAGAAGAAACTGATACAGGAAAGAAAGGTGCAAAGCTATGGAAATCGTTAGACCTATCGTGCAGGAGTGTTTTGTTCCTGCACAATACACCTCTTCCCCGGAAATTATAAAAAACTGCTTGCAGGAAGTTCTTTCCGAAGGTATGATGTACTCACTAGTCAGTGCTCCGGCAGATAATGAAGATATGACAAAGAAACAGCGCGAAAACATCATTAAGAAGCACATGGAGCAATATACAACTAAATATTATGAGTCAGACAGACGGTGGCACTCTTTCCTGCCGGATGAAAGTCATCCAAGAAAAAGGAAGCCTATAGCCAAGCGGAAATGGGAAGATTTGGAGTATGTGATTGTTGCCTACTATGAGGAGCAGGAGCAGACCAACAAACGTAAGAAGATTACTTTGCGGACGCTTTACCCGGAATGGGAAAGATAACCAACGAGGAACGTATCAAGGGTAATCAGTCTACAGGCTTTCGGCAAATACCTTTGACAGATAAGGCTCTTGCAATCGTAGAAAAGACCCACAGCCTATATCCTGATAATGAGTACCTTTTTATGAGGGATAATAAGCAACTCATGTTCTGTATAACTCTTCGCAACCTTTAACATGACATTACTGGAAGGACAAATATTCAACTGTATCATTTCTCTTTCCAAAAAGCGCATTACTTCCTTTGAATTCGCCGCCGCTATTCCATGATGTACTTCCTGTAACCCCAATGTTTGCACAGCTTCCACAATATCTTCTGCAGAACCAAACTCGCCCACATGTGCTTTCTTTACTAGATTATATTCTTCTGCCTTTCTGTACAGCGGTACAAAACTATGAATCGGCTGTTGAAACTCTCCGTTACAAATATCAATGGAGCGGAAATAATCTGCCTCTAAGAGTTCATCTATATATTCTAATTCTGCATCTATGTTACAATTTCTCCCGTACGTCAATTCCGGCTCAAACCGGGTATCCGGACAATATTCTTGGTGGAACTTTTCTAATATTTTCATAAACGCTTCCATTCCACCCACTAACGCTACATCCAACCGGGAAAAGCTCAGTGCTAAACGAGAAATGCTATTTCTTTTAGCTTCCGCAAAACAAGCTTCCCATCTAAGAATTTGTCCTTCTTTTCCGCCACAAATTGGCTTTATATTTTCATCAAACCATTTTTGCATATGAGATAAGGAATCATATTTTTCTGGTGGCGGTAAAATACAACTTCCTTTTCTCTCGGATATAAACTTTATATTCCCGCCTCGTCCGGCGTGACTATGAATATCGCTTTTGGGAATTCGAAGCAGTTTCTTATAATCTCTGTTTTCCAGTAGTTCAATAAAATTCATGTTCTTATCCTCAGTTTCTTGAATAGACGGTTAAATGCAATAATTGAAATCAAAGGACACCAAAATAACACCCCCTGCTATTTTCGAAGAAAATAAAGACCAATACCATCCACATCTCTTCGCATAACTAACTTTTGCTCAACTAAAGAATCAAGTTTTGCAACCGCTTGGCCTTTGCTAATACCAAAATACATTGCCGCATCATACGCTGTAATTCTAATTGATGCACGAATGTAATCGAGTAAATTTTCATCGCTTACATCCAAAAAAGATTCATTTCTATCCTGCGTTATTTCATTACCGTTACTCAATCCTTCTAGGATTTCGGAATATTTATCCTTAAACTTTTTTAACTCCGCCAATGTAGCTTTATTTGCTTCACCAATTTCATTTTTATTCTGCTCAAGTTTATTTTGAAAGACAACCGCAACAATAGGAATACATATTGTGGCAATAGCACTTACCCACCCCGCAGTTGCAGATACTGCATCCCAATCAGTAATTAAATTTGGATTGTATGTTATTCTAAATCCCAACAAACCGAGAACCATTAATATTACTATTTCAACTACAAGAACCCAAAACAACGGACTTTTTAGTATTCGTTTCACTCTATGCCCTTCCATTCTCTTTCTATGTTTAAAATGTAATTTGACAATATGTAGCCACTATTCACCATCCAGATAATTTACTTCTGATTCCATCTTGAATGATTTTTGCATACCACCTGCCATAATGCGCACATTGCCGGAGTCTGAATATAAAATCACATCCGGAGAAGCCTGTGTATCTATATCAAGATAACTAACCGGTTCATTCGACGTATTGGTCAACATATGTGCACCGTTTTCATTTGGCGGAATTACAATTACGTCACCCTCGGTGACTTCTATGTCCCCTTTTGGTGTTTTTAATGTAGCTGTTCCGGAGATTATGTAGAAGACCTCTTCTCTACCGAAATGTTGATGATATGGATAATTACTTTTCCCGGGTTGCAATATATAAAAATTAATCGTAAGTTTTCCCTCTCCTGTTTTATAGGGAGAAACTACATTACTTTTTTGGAATTCAAAAACTCTTTTATGCTCACCTTCCGGGTCATAGAATTGATTCAAATTAAAACTCTCATAGTCTGCTGTATTTACGTTCTTTATAACTAAATCTTGCATCTCATATCCCCCAATTAATAATTTTAATGTTACACCCGCACATCCAAAATGTTACCAATCTGGTCGCGATAAAATTCCGCAAATGATTTATCGCAAGTTTCAAATTCTTTCATCCCATTCACAAACCGCTCAATAAAGATAAATTTTTCCTTTTGCACTTTGTATTCTTCCACAATATCAAATGTAGGAAAAAGTAATTTGTTCATCTCCATAAACCGAATTTGAAATGCCCTGACAAAGTATTCGTTTATAACTGCATAGTCCGTATTGTAAAAATTTGGAATCTCTTTGTGCTGTTCAAAGAACTCTCTGTAATCTGCCAAAATTTCTTTGCTTGCTTCTACGGTAGGATTCACAAAGCAGTGCGCATATTCATGAGCAACACCTTTTGCAAAAAAATCAAAATTCCAATCATATGTACCATTTTCAAAATACTTTGGGGCAAATCGGACGGCATACGAAACATTTTTACTATCCTTCTCCAAGGTAAATCCATAATTCCCCGCCAACGGACAGATAATCAAATGGAATTCATCCGGTTTCTGCCTAAAATATTCCTCAATAAACCTAATCCATATATCCAACTCGCAACTATTGATATGTTCTAATATCCAATTATAGTAACCCTGTTGACTTTCAAAGAAAGTATCAAACCGAGTATCTGCAATAAACTTCTTAACCTCTGTCGCCCAATGATACAATTGATGCTCCACATCCTCGGTAATTGTTTCCAACTCAAGAATTGCTTGAAGCGGTCTTATGTGAAAGAAATACTTTGTCTGAACCAGTTCACGGGTCAATTTTACTGCAGTGTGTTCCTTATATGGCTCAAACCACTGAGATATAGCATCCGTGTATGTTTTGTTCTCAATCTTTTGATATGTTTTTTCTTGCTGCCCGGTCAAAAACATTATCACTTGAACCAATTCCACATTACGATTCACTTCTGCTCTCATAGACATATATTTCCTACTTCCCCTTCTATCTCTAAATAAACTTCATAATTTCTCGTGTATTTTCTCAACTTTCCGGAATTTACGGGCTTTCCCGCCCATCAACATCTATGTAATTTGCACTTTTCCCTTATTTTTTCCCTTGTGAGGAAGCTATAAGGGAAAAGTGTTGTTTTCGTCTTAATCGTTCCCGACTACCTTATCAAGAAGCCTTGCTGAATTCTTCTTGGCTTCCCTTGTAGCGTGGGCGTAAATATTCATTGTGGTACTTACTGCGGAATGTCCCAAGAGCTCCTGCACATCCTTTGGTGGTGCTCCGTTTGCTAACAGATTGCTTGTGTAAGTGTGTCTTAATGAGTGGAAGTGGAAGTTTTCAAATCCTTTCAGATGCTTCCTGATTGACCTGCACATCCAGTCCAGTGCTTCCCTTCCTAAGTACATTCCGTCCTGTCTGACACACACCAGAGAAATCTCGGTGTAGTCCTCCGGCACTTCCTGTGTTCCGTCCAATGAATACAGTTCGTAGTAAACTCTGTTCTTTTCTCTGACTTCCTTGTAGTAATTCCGCTGATAAAGCTGTCCGTACTGAAAGCGTTGCTTGTGTTGTTCTTTTTTTGCCTTTCGTAAGATTTCAGCAAGGGTATCGCCAAAATCCACGATTCTGACCTTTTTACGCTTGGTAGGTCCAAGCTCCAGCTTATGCCTTGCATTGTTCCGGCTTAAGCTCCTACGCACCGTCAGATACTGTTCCTCTAAGTTGATGTCATCCCAAGATAATCCGGTCACTTCCCCAATTCGCAGACCTGCATAATATGCTATCTGCACTGCCAACAATGAGGAGCTTTTCTTCTTGGTAAGATAATCTACGATTTCATTGTACTGCTGGTGAGTAATGGTCTTTTCCTGCGAAAAATCTTCATCTTCCGTAGCAAACAAATCCACTTCCTGCGTCGGTCTTCTGATTACTACATACTGCATAGGGTTGAAACTGATATACTGCTTTGGAAACACCGCATACCGGAAAGCCCGCTGTAACACTGCTGAAAAAGAATGGATACGGTCTATGCTTAACGGCTTTGCTTCCGTACCATTGGGAGCCGTTCCACCGAAGCTTAAATAATCCATATATTCCTGCATGTGTTCACTTGTGACTGTACGAAGCTTTCTCTTGCTTAAAGGGTGTCTTTTCATAATCTTCACTACCCCAAGATAAAGGGTTACAGTGTTATTACTAAGGGAACTGACTTTTAATTCCTCATCCACCCACACATCCAGAAGATCTCCCAGTGTGATGTTCTCCGTTTTGGCTACGATTTTCTTACTTTCGTATTCCTCCATAGCCTTACGGAGCAGTTTTTCCGTTTCCGACTTGCTTTCTGTCCCTACGCATTCCTTCTGAACCAAGTTACCACTGGCATCCTCCACATAATAGCGGTAATACCATTTCTTGCCTTTTTTCCTTACAGAACCTTTTGCCATAATCGTTTCTCCTTTCGATATAGACAATCGGAACTGATGAAATGCTTCTTGCGTGTAAGTATATCATAACTCCGGTTGTCTAACTATACCGATTCGGAATCTTCCGATAAAAGATTTGCAAGCCTCTGTGTGGCTGTCTCCGGTTTCTTGGAATAGAGCCTTATCACATCTGCCATGTCATTAAAGGCATTGACTGTGTGGGTAATCTCCCTAAGAAACATGATTTCGTTGTATTCCTTATTCGATTCAAAACCTATGGTGGCTGCTATGTCTGCATTCTCCGTGTTGCCCTTGAAGTTCTTGCAGGCAAACTGGAACGAATCCATAAACAACTCATACTCCTGTAACATCAGTAGCAGTAGGTCTTTCGAGAAGTCAGCTTCCTCATTATTCAGGTCAAAGGGTAAGCGGTTTAGGATACTTCCCATTGCATCACGAATCTGTAATTCCCTTTTATCCGTAATGTCTGTTTCGTATTCCTCAGCCTCTCCTTTGAGCCATTCCACGGATACATGAAGTGCTTCTGAAAGTCCATCCAGCACCAGTTTCTTGGTATTGTCGATTGTTCCGGCTTCATATCTCTGAATGGTGGAAGCTGTCACTCCCATCTTTTCAGCGACATAAGGCTGTTTCAATCCAAGCTCCAATCTTCGCTGTTTTGCCCTGCTACCGATTAGCTTGCGTAATTCTTTATCTTTCATCTTCATACGCCTCCTTTTTCGGTATGGTACTACTATAACATACATCTTTTATAATTGCAATATGCAAGTTAATAATTATTTTTAAAATTTCGTAACGCTTGACAAGAAGATATAAAAGGTATATAGTAGTCTTAGTTTTAAAATTGCATAATGCAATTCAAAAGGAGGTGATTCAATGACAGAAATGAAAATTGCATTATCCATTGAGGAAGCAGCCGACTATACCGGTATCGGAAGAAACACACTCCGAGATTTGGTAAAGTGGAAGAAGCTCCCGGTACTTCAGGTAGGACGAAAGGTTCTGATAAAGACTGATATACTGGAGCAGTTCATGGAAGCCAATGAGGGCAGGGACTTAAGGGATAAGAATACTGTCAGAGCAGTTAGTCGAAAAACTGCTGTAACTTAAAAGGGTGGCTTCCTACGAAACCACCCTTTGGTATGTATCAGACCGAAGCCATGATATACCTACACGCAAATAGATTATATCATGTGCTTCCTCTGGTATCAACCAAAACTTACGGGAAAGGAGCAGGAATTTTACGGGACAATTTCATATTGAAGTGAATGGTACAGACCTCTTAGTGCAATTCTTTTGCAAGCCCTCGGCGTTTGAGAGCGAAATACACCCTTCGCACAAATCTTCGATTTGTACGAAGGGTATTTCGCGATTGCATCGAGCTAAACGCGGCTGCTTGCAGACGCACTTAGCGAGAGCCGCGTAATGAAGAAATTGCTCTGCAATTTCTGAATGCACCCTTGCAGGGCTGGTAATGCCGGATACGGCATAGTGTTCGTAACCGGACAGCCTAAGCTATCCACTCACTTATATAATCCTTCCACCTCTTTCCCTAAGTAACATTTACGAGAGGAGGAAGCACTATCGAAAGAAATTCATTTATTCAGATGAGCAAGCTCCACAATGTCCGTGGCAGGATTACCTATATATCCAGCCATGCCAAGCAGGAAAATCTGTATGCAGTCTATGAAACCACAGACCGTCACTACTGGACGGAGCTTGCAAGATTTAATCAGCAGGAATTTCAAAAAAGCGGTACGGAAGGGAAATGTATCGAGGCAAGGGAACTGGTTATCGCATTGCCGGAATCGTTTCCCGATTCGTATGACCCTGACAGGCTGTTACAGATGATTACCAACCGCTTTAAGGAAAAGTATGGTGTAGAATGTGTATCAGCTCTGCACCACAACAAACGCAAGACCAACTATCATATCCATCTCATCTTTTCTGAAAGGGAGCTGTTACCGGAACCCATAGAAAAGATTGCAACACGCAATATGTTCTACAACGAAAATAAAAAGCATGTACGCACCAAGAAGGAGATACTGGATGATAGTGGGAATGTCCGCAAGGGCTGTAAGATTATCAAAAAAGGCGAAGTTTATGAACGAACCTTATTTACCGCCAAGAACAAGCTGTTCAAGCAGGAGCATTATTTAGATGAAGCGAAACGCTTCTATACCGACCTTATCAATCTTCTGATAGAGGACGATAAGAATAAGCTCCATGTATTCGACAAAAACGGATTGTATCTTGCAACCAAGAAAATCGGTAAGAATAATCCCAAAGCGGAACAGATAAAGGAAGATAACGAGGTGCGTATGCAGTGGAATCACGAAGTAGACCGAGCCTTAGTCAGCCAAGTGCCGGAGAATGAAATACGGCAGATAAAGAATGAATTTATCACAGACCGTATCCGCAACTCCATCAGGGTATGGGGCAACAGACCGAAATTGTTGCTCAATATAATAGTAACTGCAACAAAGGCATTAGCACTTTTAACTTCTAAGGTACTGACAGCCGCAAGGGAGCTGAAAAACAAGCTGTTCCATGAAGCTCTTGAAAAAGAATACGGAAGTAAGGCTGTTATAAAAGCAGATGACACCGCAGATGTTGTTTCTGCTCCGGTTAAGGAAACAATAATAAAGCCTGAGCCACCAAGCGTTACAATTACCGCAACTGTTCCAGAAACCAAGGTTATAGAACAGCCTAAGCCACAGATACCTCCAAGACCGGTTATGCCACCGGAAGCAGCCGCTTTCCCAAGACTTCAAAAGGTCAAGGTTACTCTTGATAAACACAATAACCTTATCTTTGAAGCAGAGCGTGAACGGACAAAACTGGAGATTGAATTAAGCGATTTAAAGGGACTTGCAAGACTTACCAAGAAAAAAGAGCTTGAAAGCCGGATTGCCACCAAAGCCGAACAAATCCGACCCCTTAAAGCCGGATTATCCGGTATCGTCAGACAGCATGGATTTGCAACGGTGCAGGATTTCTACACCGCATTTTATACCGCACAGCGTGCCACAGACGCATATCAGAAGGAATGTGCCAAGTGGGAGGAAACCTACGGAGAGAAAGCCACTCCAAAAGCCGAAACCATGCACGAAAAGATAAAAAGGTATCAAGAAAAGGCTGACCGACACAATGCCAGCCAACCTTATCGAGGCAAAGATAAAGGGGCGAGATAATTGATATGCCCCTTTTCGATGTCTTTTATATGCTTTCAGTTTGTGCTTTCTTCAGCCGCAAAGATTTTGCTACCAAATGCTGTATATTCATCATAAGAAATTTCTTTCCCATTCAATAAGTATTTCATTCCAGCCTCTGGGTTATTTACATCAACAAGTTCCGCACTAAAACTCATTTCAGCAACTAAATTGTCAGCACCTTCATATTTTTCCATATGATAACATTCATATCCCTCATTCATACTGTTACTGTACATAATCCATATTTCTCCGTTATAATAGGTATATGAAAGTACATTGGCATTGCCATCTCCCATAGCAAAAGTATATACCTTATTATCACGAGCATCAAGGTATATTCCACCATAAGTGCCACAAATTATCAGTTCATTTTCTCCATCATTGTCAAGGTCAATTTTCTCTCCAATAGAGTATGAATCCCATCCTTCTGAGCCTATGTTAAAATCAGCAATATTAAACTTTGAAGTCATATCTTTGGAATCAACTGCATCTATTGAACCATTGATAAACAAATCTAATAGTTCTTCTGATGTCATTTCCTCATCTACACTTTCAACCACCTGCGGACTACTCTCCTGCTGATTTATAGATGAATTTTCTGTATTTATGTCTTCATCTTTTTTTATCTCCGAATCCATATTCACTGTATCTTCATCATCATTTATTTCCAAATCTACAGTCTCACCTACCTGCATACTGCTTTCCTGCTGCGTTACGGTAAATTCATCTTCTTTCACCTTTCCGCAAGCTCCTAAACTAAGCATCATAAAAAGAGCACATACCAATATGGTTATTTCTTTCTTATTCACAAATCAATACCTCCATCAGCTTTGTTGACCCAGAAAGTTACTTTCTTTATCGGCACTATATTTTGTGGTATAGTTATTATCTTTAACATAACTATGCGTTAATTCTAGTGTTGCTGCCACTCCAAATGGATCTGAACTTTTTGATGTAGTTTTTTTGCTTAAATTTTCAGCATTTGAAGTTCCACATTTAACACCTCCTGACAAATTCTCACTTTTTTCCTTTGGTTTTTTTCGAGGTTTTCCTATTGGATTCCAATCTCTAAAAGAAACATGCTGTAAGCGCACCATTTTTTATCCTCCCATATTAATCTTTATTTTTCTCTTGTTAACTCGCTTTTTCTTACATTTTCTTCTATAACAATTTCAATCTTAGCATTTATTACATCCCTATTGATGCCATTTTCTAAATTTTATAAGTCTTACTTATATCACAAAATAAGAATACTCCTTATACAAACAACACATGCCATATGTTTTTGTTAGTTGTAGATATAACCATAAAGCAATCTCTCTATACTAATTACAATTTCGTAAAGAGGAGATACACAATCCAAACTACTCATTTAACAGTTCCTAATTTTTCTTTATTGCATGGTACAATAATTGTTCATCCGTCTGCTCAGATTGCTTATAATATACATCTATTTCATCCTCGCCATATTCTAATATATAATAGCAAAAAATAACCGTATCATCTTGAAATACCTGCTCAGGATATTTTATATATATTCTGTTATTTTCTATGCTTTCTATATTAGATGAATCAGCCAAAAATCGATAAGAAGATTGTGACTCGTAATCTGAAATATCATAAGCATACTCATTTTTCTCAATAATCAACTTGCCTACTCCATAATCAGACAAATACTCATATTCTCCTGTCAACTTTTCTAATTCATTAACAATTAAATCATCTGTAACATTGTCGGATGCTGTTATCTCTTCTTTCACATCATCCGTAACCTCTTCTGTGGAATCATATACATATATATTAGGAATATCTGATATTTTATAATATTTATACTCACATATATCCTTAAACCATGTATCACTCCATTCTGCTTGAAGCTTTACAGTAGCAATGTCATTATCTACAGTTATAGTTCCGGTTATTTCTCGCCCCTCCCCCCATTCGGTTGTGGAAAACTCAATTCTATTATCTATTTCTACTCCTACACAGTTATCCAATTGTGTTAATCTATAAATTCCAATCTGTATTAAATAAGTACCATCATTATTTTTTCTGATTTGAAGACCCGGTTCATTGACATCATAAGAATTATACTCTCCGACATACAACTTTTCTTCGTTTACAGATTCTTCATTCTGTTGCAGTATATCTAATTCCTGACATGACGAATCATTTTCCATCAAGTCCTCATTTCCTTCTGTTGTAATAACTGGCACATTATTATTTTCTTTCATGTCCGCTTTTCCACATGCACCACATAAAAAACATAAAAGAAAACATAAATATAATATACTAACTCTTTGTTTCATATCTCCTCCTAAAACTCTTTTTTCGTTTATCTTTTATTGCGTTAGCACATTGTATATCTTTGTCGCATTCTTTGCTCTGCTCTTAGATTGAGCATCCATCTCCTTAGGTTTCTCATATTCTCGACAAACAATTTCTCCTGCACTACTTGCAGTTTTATCTCCCTTTTTCCATGTATTGTATACTTGTACATAATCTCCTTGTAACTCATCTAACATAAAATTCACTTCTGCGTCAATACACTCTTCAGAGGTAGGCTTATCACTAGATGCATACTTTTGGTATGATTCAAGTAATCCTAACGTACGACTTCCTGTCCATTGAATCATTCCTAGTCCAAACTTTCCTTCATAACCGCTTGCTTTTGCATTTTTTGCCAACTCTAGAGCTGCACTTATTCCAACATCCTTAATAGATTTACCTGAAAACTTATTGCGATAATCAAAATGTTCGTCCATATATTCAAGATATGGCGGCTTTGCACTTGGATTTGATTTATAGTTTGAACTTTCGAACTTTCCTGGTGTTCCCTCATTCTGAATATTTCCAAGAACTCCTGCTACAAATTCCACCTCATAATTTTCATTAAGAAGTCTCTCTGCTGCCTTTAACATCGCCGCTTTCTTTTCAGTCGAAAGTCCTAATGACTTATCATTCTTTAAATTATCTAACATGCGTTGAATTGAAACCGTATTTTGAGATGACGTTCCTCCACTAACATTTTTTAATGCTTTATTAATAGCACTCTGAGTATTGTTACCAACAATACCATCCGTACTAAGTCCATGTGCTTTTTGGAATGCAATAACAGCCTTCTCCGTTCCCGCTCCAAATGTTCCATCCGGTGTACCACAATTAAAATTCAATTTATTTAAATTCTCTTGTAATTTTTTAACACTGGCGTTATTTCTTAATCCTCTCGATAAGACACCCTTTTGGCTGCGATTATACACTGAATTCAATTTTGTTATAGTTTCACTTGTAATATCGCCACTTTGATTTTTTAATCCACACAATTTTTGAAAAGATGTAACCGCCGCCTTAGTATTCTTGCCAGCAATTCCATCCGGGGTACCACAAGAATATCCAATAGCATTCAATTTTGTCTGAACATCTTTAATCGAACTCTTGCTTAATGCCATTGCTTTTACAGTACTTGGTTTTGCGTATGTAACCATTTTTAAGTTGCTCGGATTACTTTTTTCATAAATGACAGCTATATCATTCGTGTTACTTTTTGAAGCCTGTTTTTCAGAAATCGCACTTTCCGCAGAAGCCTTAGCCTGTTCAGTTCTCCTCTCCATGATTACAGTGCTTCCGTTTGAATATGACGAATTACTGATTAACTGATTGTCTGTGATTACCATTTTCCCTACCTCCTTGGCATACTATTATTCTATTTTGTCACGGTCATAAAAAACTTTCTTCTTGATAATTTACCCCAAATTATCCGAACGCTTTATTTTATATCACAAAAAGAAAACCAAGGAAATATCCTGTGTACAAACGACACAATTTTTGCACAAACGACACAAGTCATCACGAAATATTTCTCCCAATCAATTATCAAACAACATTCTCCATTTAAAAAAAGCCTTTTTAAATTCATTACTATGAGTTCTTCCAATCGCTATCTCTAATCCATTAGACAAGGTAACCTTTCGACTGTCCACCTTTTCAATGAATTTCATATTGACAACATATGACCTTTGCACTTGAAAAAAACCAAACTGCTCCAAACTTTGTGACATTTCAGATATACTTCCTTCACAGAAATATTCCTTGCCATCCACCATAAGGTATCTCAATTTTCTTCCACTTGTTTCAACAAGCAAAAGAGTATCCAACTTTATTTTTCTACATACACCGGAAATATCATTACAGCAAATATTTCTTTCCTGTATTTTAGTTTTAAGAAAAGAATCAAGTGCTTCTACTATCTCCTCCAAATGTTTTTTATCAATGTATCTGAATGCATTTACTCTATATCCTAAACGGGCTAATTCTGTATGAGAAGTCAGAAAACATATCTTACATTGTTTCCCCGTATTTATCAATTTTTCAGCTATTTCAAAACCATTTTCTCCTTCCGCAAGTTCAATATCCAAAAACACCAAATCTGCATCTTTATTTTTCATAAAGTCTTTTCCATCACTACACAACTGAATTTGAAATAAAATATTTTTATCTATACAGTATTTTTCAATAATTTCCTGTATCTTATTTCTCCATACTTCTTCATCTTCCACTACACATATTTTCATCGCCTTAACTCCTTTGGGATAGCAATACTAATTTTAAATATTGGCTCTCCATTTTCCATGAAAGAATCCATATAATATTCCCCTTGATATTTTTCAACAGTTGCAATAATATTTTTAAAACCAAATCCATGATTCATTTTATCTTTCTTCGAAGTTTTCAAAAAATTATTGTTTGTATTTACCTTTTCAACGACACCATTACTTACTGATATAAAAATTTCCGTTTTATGTTCTATAAACTCAACTCTTACTTTCGGATTATTCGTTTTTTTAGATGCTTCTATTGCATTCTGCAATACATTTCCCATCAAAGTTGTAATATCAACCATCTCTATATAGGATATCGTCGTTACCTTTCCTGATACAGTGAATTTAATATTCTCCTTCGTCGCTATATATAAATAATAATTCATAATAACATCTAAAAAACTATCTCCTGTATGAATTTTTAATTCAAATTCATCCTGAACATTCCAAATGGTATCTATATATCCTCTAGCTTCTTCCAATTTTTTCTGGTTTACCAGTTCTCTAAGAACACCTATATGATTGGTTAAATCATGCTTAAAACGTCGCACCGCCACCGATTGTTGTAGTTGGTAATCATATTGCTCTTTTTGCATATACATAAAAGATTGAAGTTCTTTATTTTGCCTGTTTGAAAGAACATTCTTTATAGCGAGACTAAGAGTCAAAAAAATAGCATAAATAGCTCCTACGATACTAACAAAAAACACAACATATGCATCCCAGCCATACATTTCATGATTCTCATCAAAAAAAGCAAATACAAAATTATAAAACATTTGGAATATACTACCTTGCACCAGTATAGCAACCTTATATCTGTATTCTATATCATTCAAATAAACTTCATTTTTTTTAAGAAGTATTGTATATACCATGAAATATACGGAAAATGAAATGGCATATGCTATCTCCATCCACCATGTCAAACCAGTTTCAACAGCCCCTCCTATAAGCAAAATCTGTATGAGCATAACACTGAATGTATCCATAATTCCTGTAAAATACATAAGTGCAAAACTTAATATCCCTAAACGCAATAAACGTTCCTTGAAAAACAAGCACACAGACAGAACACTCCAACACACATACACAATAGGAGAATTGGTTTCAAAGTACATATTAAAAATACCAGCCGCAAATACAACCACCACCGAGAGCCAACGGAAAATTTTATTCTTCCTAGGCTGTATCTTAAATCCAAAATAAATAATGAATAGATATATTAAATAATTCAAGAAATTGTCCACTATATAAATCAATGTTTTACACCTCGTATATTAAATTAGACACTTGTATATAATCCCTCTTCATTATCGACATTTTCTTTCTAAAACTCAATACAAATAATATATATTTTTATAATACAAGGCAAGACTTAAAATTATAGTCTTGCCTTGTATACAAATCACCAAATTTCTAATTAATCCTCCGCATCAATCCATATCTGCATAGTTCCATCGAGATACAGTCTGGCATATTCTAGTGGATTATCTATTGCAAGGGCATTTAAGGCACACTCTGAATTAGGAGTAGTCTTTAATCCTTCCTCTGCCTTTGCACAGTCAATCCGTAGAATATATCCGGCATAAGTGCATATATCAATGCTATTGTGATAAATGTTGTAATCTGCATATATTATGTTCATCCAATCAATCCTTTCTTGAAAATGTATTATAAGCATTCCATCCAGTTCCAACTGCCATTTTCATAATTTGTTATAAGTTGTTACCAGATTTTCTTTCCCTTATTTTTTCCCTTATCAGCGGTCATAAACAAGGGTGGAACGATATAACACAATACAAGATGTGATGAAGAGGACACCCACGAAAACTTTAGTGTTTTCAAGGGTCTGCCGAGATTTTTATAACACGATATAACAGTTATTAAATCCCTAAAAATACCTCAAGTGAGAATTCAAATTTGTTTGCATCAATTATAGCATAACTATATAACTCCGAAAAAGAATTCCTTTTTTCAATGTTTTTTTATAAGCCCCACACAAATAGTTTACGCTTTCTGAAACTATACGTCAATGAATGACTAATACTTTATTAACTAGTTATTTTAACGCATAAAAATTTATTGCAGATTTACAAAATTAACGAGAACCTCCAAATCTTAACTAGTCCTAATTAAGATTTTAAATTTCACTCTTTTTGTTCAATTTCCCAATACTGTCTATAATACGCCTTTTTCTCACTAGTTCGATATACGCTTAGAAAAACACAATATTTTTCCAAAACCTGTAATAGTATCTCTTTTTCAAATAACCTTCCCCTTTTCTCAACTGATATGTAATGACCTCTTGTCAAGTACAAATTAACAGAAATCACCACAAAATATTATTTAATTGTCTGAAGGCACCCTGAAAGAGCCTCGGAGTATCAGTTCCCGGCATTGGCCACTC
>Ga0129312_1001028_pt1 | contig 18167 bp, 14 predicted proteins | sample O827metagenome_FD_94434 | JGI IMG/M metagenome (GOLD analysis project Ga0129312, IMG submission 94434) | Orangutan group fecal microbial communities from Wisconsin, USA - O827 metagenome | ecosystem: Host-associated > Mammals > Digestive system > Large intestine > Fecal | place: USA: Wisconsin... | reverse complement strand
GCAAAAGTCCTCGAAATCAGACGATTTCGAGGACTTTTGGTACGCCGTGAGGGATTCGAACCCCCGGCCTTCTGGTCCGTAGCCAGACGCTCTATCCAGCTGAGCTAACGGCGCGTGTCTCATCGACAGCTTGATTATAATAGCACAGTTCAAAGCAAAAAGCAAGAGGAATTTTTCAAAATTCCCAATTTTTTTCGCAGTGCCTCGCAGCACCTTCCCCCTGCCCTGTCAAGCACCGCCGGGAGCAGCGCACAAAAGTCCCGCGAGCCGTTGGCTCGCGGGACTTTCCCTTGTTTCAGCTCTCCCGGTTATACAGGCCCGCCACATCGTCCAGCTTCACGGAGAACACCACGGACTGCGCCTCGGACTGGGCGCCCGCCTTCTCCATGATAGCCTGCATGATGGCTGCCCGCTTGTCCGCCGACGTCACCAGCAGGATCATCTCCCGCTCCTCTGTGATGGCCAGGCCGAAGAACTTATTGGCATTGTCGGCATCGGTGGCGCGGGTGTGCAGCACCGTGCCGCCCTGCGCGCCGGCGGCGGAGGCCGCCTCCATCACCATATCGGAATAACCGCCGTTGGCAATGGCGATCACCAGCTCGTACCCGGATTCATGCATCAGCTCTTCCTCCTTTACAGTCAGATCCGGCTGGGCGTCCGCGCCGCCGGAGATCAGATAGTTCATGGCGGACTGACCGCCCACGCTGCTCAGATGCAGGCATACGGCGATGCCGCTGCCGGGCCGGTCGATGTGCATGGTGTCCACCAGCTCCCGCATCAGCACGTCCTTCACCTGCGGCGTCACCACGGAGAACAGCACGGTTTTTTCCGTGGCCTCCAGACCCAGATAGCTGAGCATATCGTCGCTGGCGGTGCCGCGCCCCAGCGCCGAGAATACCACCGGCGCACCGAACGCCCGGTAGAAATCCAGAAAATGCTTGCTGCCCATCACCCGGTTGGTGATGGTGATGATGTAATACAATCTGCTGCTCATACCGTCACCTCCGTCAGCACAGCTCGATGATCGGCTCCACCGCCGCGGGAGCCGCCGCAGGCGCCTTGGCGTGCTTCAGCTTCCGCTGATAGCTCAGGCCCAGCAGCTGGATGGTCACCAGCGGTGTCATGGCCACCATCGCCACCACGCCGAAGGCGTCCGTCACCAGATTGCCGCCCACCGCCTCGCACGCGCCCAGCGCAAAGGGCAGCAGGAACGTGGCCGTCATAGGACCGGAGGCCACGCCGCCGGAGTCGAAGGCCACCGACGTGAAGATATCCGGCACCACGAAGCTCAGCGCCAGACTGATGACATAGCCGGGGATGAGGAACCACATGATGGACACGCCGGTGAGCACCCGGATCATGGCCATGCCCAGCGACACCGCCACGCCCAGAGACAGGGCGATATTCATGGCGTGGGCCGGGATCGCGCCCGCCGTGATCTCCTCCACCTGCTTGTTCAGGACGTGTACCGCAGGCTCCGCCTGCACGATAAAGTAGCCGATGACCATGGCGATGGGAACGAGGAGCCAGTTATAGTTGTGTCCGGCGATGCTGCCGCCCAAAAAGCTGCCAACGGGCATAAAGCCCACGTTGACGCCGGTGAGGAACAGCGCAAGGCCCACATACACATAGGCAAGTCCCACCGCCATGCTCAGCAGCGCACGCCGCTTCAGCCGCTTGGTAATCAGCTGGAACAGCACCAGAAATACCGCAATAGGCGCCAGCGCCTTGGCCGTCTCCACAAAGTACTCCGGCAGGGCGTCCACATAGGCGCGGAACATCTCCACCGTGTCCTTGGCGTCCGGCATAACGGTGTTGGTATAGGCGTTGCCGTCCGGCTGGTACAGAAGACCCAGCAGCAGCACCGTGATGATAGGGCCGATGGAGCAAAGCGCCACCAGACCGAAGCTGTCGCCTCCCGCCTGCTTATCGCTGCGGACGGCGCTGACGCCCACGCCCAGCGCCATGATGAACGGCACAGTCATGGGGCCGGTGGTAACGCCGCCGGAGTCAAAGGCCACCGCCCAGAAGTCCGGCGAAACGAACATAGCAAGGCCGAACACCAGTACATAGAACCCGATCAGCAGCCACCGCAGCTGGATGCCCAGCAGGATACGCAGCAGCGCGATGACCAGAAAGACGCCGACACCCACAGCCACCGACCAGATGATGACGCGATTCTGGATGGCAGGTACCTGATTGGCCAGCACCTGCAGGTCCGGCTCCGCCACGGTGATGATAATACCGATCAGGAAGCTGATGCCCACGATGATCCAGACCTTCTTGGAGCGGGTGATCTCGCTGCCCACCGCCTGTCCCAAGGGGATCATGGACATCTCCGACCCCAGCGTGAAAAGCCCCATGCCGCCGATCAGCAGCACACCGCCCAGCAGAAACGCCATCATAGCGTTGTTTGGTACCGGCGCAATGGTGAAGCCCAGCGCCAGCACGATCAGTATGATGGGCAGCACTGAGGTCAAAGACTCGTGCATCGGCTTTTTGAAGATAGAGAAAAAGCCCTGTGCCTTTTGCCGTTTTTTCCGCAGACGTGCCTGCTCCTCTTGTACCGTTCTTCTCGTCAAATTACCAATCCTTTCCTGAAAAAAATGGCGTATCTGTCCAATTTTGGGCAGATACGCACTTGTATCTTCGAGTATCAGTATAGCAGATTTCACGCCGCCGCACAAGGGATAACCTGTGAACATTCCGTTAAAATCCCCTGTCATCGTCCTGTCAATCTGCGGGGAATGCTCAAATCTCCTGCCGCGGGCCGGGACGGAATTCCTCCGAATCCACGGTCACGGCGACGCTCCCCGCCGACAGCTCCGTCAGCCGCGCCTGCAAGGCGTCCACCCGCTCCGCCGGCAGGGACACCGTCAGTCGGATATCTGCGCCGTACTCGGTGTCGTCCACCGTGCCGTCCTGCGCCGCCACTTCCAGCTTCACACGCTCCAGCATGGCGTAGGTGCAGGGGATGGACATCACCGCCCACTGTCCCATCACCGCGTATCCCGCGGCGCACAGAGCGTCCCGTGCGCCCTTGGAATACGCCCGCGTCAGCCCGCCGGCACCCAGCAGGATACCGCCGAAGTACCGGGTCACCACGCACACCACATTGGTCACGCCCTCCCGCTGGAACACGTTGAGCATGGGCTGGCCCGCCGTACCCTGGGGCTCCCCGTCGTCGCTGTACCGGACGATGTTCTCCCCGATAAGGTAGCACCAGCAGTTGTGCCGTGCGTCGTAGTACTGCTTCTTCACCTGTGCGAGGACCGCCCGGGCGTCCTCCTCCGACTCCACCGGCAGCAGGTGGCTGATGAAGCGGGAGCGCTTCTCCACGAACTCACTGTCCGACGCCTGAAACGGCACACGAAATGTCTCAGCCACGGCGCACCTCCTTCTCCCAGTTCTCTCTGGTCACCGCGTAGTAACAGGTGACCCTCTCCTGCCCGTCACAGGCATAGAGGTACAGGTTCTCCGCGTCCGTCTCCCGCCAGGGCCGCAGCACCAGCCGCTCCGTCGTCCGCGTCATTCCCAATCCTCCTTGGGCTCTACCCAGCCCTCGATATAGTCCTTGAGCTGGCCCATAACGCGGGGCGTACACACCGCCGTCACGTCCACCGTCCCGCCGTAGGCCACGTTCTCCACCTTGGCCTCGCGGTACAGACCGTCCAGCAGTCCCGTCTTGTCGTAGGGCAGGTGGATGACCACGCGCTTGGTGCCCTTGTCCAGCTTCTTGTCCACGGCGGACAGCAGCGCGGGGATGCCCTCGCCGGTCTTGGCGGAGATATACACCGCATCCGCCTCCCGCTCCTGCTGGGCGGTGAACGCCACGTCGCACTTGTTGTACACGCGGATGCAGGGGATCTGCTCCGCTCCCAGCTCCCGGATCAGCTCATCCACGATATGTGCCTGCTCCCGCCACTCCGGGTTGGATGCGTCGATGACGTGCAGCAGCAGGTCGGCGTACTCCAGCTCCTCCAGCGTGGCCTTGAACGCCTCCACCAGCTGATGGGGCAGCTTGCGGATAAAGCCCACCGTGTCGGAGATCACCACGTCCAGCGTGTCGCTGACCGTCAGCAGACGGGTGGTGGTGTCCAGCGTGTCGAACAGCCGGTCGTTGGCGGGGATGCCCGCGCCGGTGATGGCGTTGAGCAGCGTGGACTTGCCCGCGTTGGTGTAGCCCACGATGGCCACCACCGGGATCTCGTTTTTCATCCGGCGCTGCCGCTGGGTGCCCCGCACACGGCGCACCTCCTCCAGCTCCTCCTTCAGCTTGTCGATCTTCCGGCGGATATGGCGGCGGTCCGTCTCCAGCTGCGTCTCACCGGGGCCCTTGGTGCCGATGGGCGAGCCGCCGGTGCCGCCCTGCCGCTCCAGATGCGACCACATACCGATCAGCCGCGGCAGCAGATACTGGTACTGTGCCAGCTCCACCTGCAAGCAGCCCTCCTTGGTTTTGGCGCGCTGGGCGAAGATGTCCAGAATGAGGCCGCTGCGATCCAGCACCTGCACGCCGCAAAGCTCCGTCAGCACCCGGATCTGGGAGGGCGACAGGTCGTTGTCGAAGATGACCATGGTGGCGTCGCCGTTTTCCACCATGCGCTTGACCTCCTCCACCTTGCCCTCGCCGATAAAGCTGTGGGGGTCGGGCTTCTCCCGGCTTTGCAGGATGGTGCCCACCGGCTCGCCGCCGGCCGTCTCCACCAGTGCGCCCAGCTCCGCCAGACTCTCCTCGTCGGCGCTGTCCGCGCCCAGCACCGGGGAGCGAAGCCCCACCAGCACCGCATAATCCCGCTTCTGCTCCTTGTTCTGCTCAATGGTCTTTCGTTCCATATAGTACCCTCTTGCCTGTATTTTGGTATAGTATACCGTATCCCGCGGCAAATGTAAATAAACAAGACCCGCACCAAACGGTACGGGTCTTGTGATGTGATGTGTCTCTTTTACTTGTCCAGGCCGAAGCGCTTGTTGAACTTGGCAACACGTCCGCCGGTATCCACCAGCTTCTGCTTGCCGGTGAAGAAGGGGTGACACTTAGAGCAGACTTCCACGCGAATATCCTTCTTCGTAGAACCTGTCTCAATCACATTACCGCAGGCGCATTTAATAGTAGTCTGCTGATAATTGGGATGGATTCCTTCCTTCATTGCTCATGTTCACCCCTTTCTGGTTCACTTGTCGCCGTGGCAGACCCACAAACGCAACTGTGATGATAGCACATATTTTCCGCAAATGCAAGCATTTTTCGCAGCGTTTACAAAGAAATTTCCGTACCACTCCGGAAAAAGTACAGGATGCGCTGTGACACCGGCTTTTCCATGATGCGGCTCAGGGCGTCGCTGTACGCCTGCAGCTGCGACCTGTACAGTTCTGCGCGTTGGGGCGCCTCCTCCACTGTCACACGGTCGGTCTTGAAATCTACCACCGTCAGCGCCCCGTTCTCCTCGAATACGCAGTCCGCCACACCCTGGAGCAGCAGTTCCTCGCCCTCGGCGTCCTTGGCGTAGCGATCCGCCGGCATCAGCAGGGCAAATCGATACTCCCGCCACACCTTCTCCGCGCTTCGGATCCGGGCTGCCAGCGGCGCGCACAGGAACGCCGCGATGGACTTGGCATCCACCGCCTCCGCCTGCTCCGGCGTCAGCAGCCGCCGCTGCTCCAGCATCCGCACCTGTGACCGCACCGCCTCCACCGTCGGCTCCGTGTCCAGCGGCAGGTACTGCATCGCCAGATGGATAGCCGTGCCACGTTCGGCGGCGGACAGGCCACGCGCTGCCTGTAAAAACCGGGGCTTCTCCGGCGCGGCGGGACGCCGCCTTGTCCCCGCGCCCTCGGCGATCTCCTGATCCAGCTCCCTGCCCTTCAGCTGGGTGGCGGTGAGCTTCGTCGGCACAGCCGTCACCGCCTGATGCGGGTACTCGAACGATAGCGCCGCCCGATCCGGCTGGGTATAGGTCTGTGTGTCCCGGCGCTCCGCCTGTATTGATGCACCGCCGCCGGTCTCGCCGCCGTTACCTCTCCACAGGCGGATGGTCCACCCCTCCGGCATCGGCGTCAGCGTCTTCGGACGGATGCCCGCCAGCGCATGGAGCAGCGCCGCCTCGTGGGTATGCAGCAGCGACAGCAGCAGCCATTCCCCCGGCGATTTGGCGGCAGCCACCGCCTCCGGCATCACCGGCGAGCTTGTCAGAGCCGCCAGCCCCTGCAGTTTCTTCTCCATATGCCGCCGGCAGTCGATGAGGATCAGCTTCTCCTTGGCACGGGTCATCGCCACATATAAAATGCGCATCTCCTCGGCCTTGGCCTCCCTCTCCAGACGCAGCGCCAGCGCCGTCTTGGAGATAGTCCGGTAGTGGATATGCTGCTCCATGTCCACCCGCTCCGTACCCAGTCCCAGCGTGGGATGCACCAACACCGGACGGTTCATGTCCTGCTGGTTAAAGCTCCTTTGCAGATCCGCCAGAATGACCACCGGGAATTCCAGACCCTTGGAGCCGTGAACGCTCATGATCTGCACGCCCTCTGCCGAGCGGGCGGCGGACAGTCCCGGCGCATCGCCCTTTTCCAGCAGACGCCGCAGGTGGGTGATAAAATCGAACAGCCCCGCCTTGCCGCTCTGCACCAGCTGGCGGGCGTAGTCGTACAGTGCCGTCAGCCTTGCCTGCCGCAGGGCGCCGTCGTCCATGGCGCCGAAAACAGCCATGACACGGCACCGGTCATAGATATACCAAAGCAGCTCGTCCGCCGCCATCTCCCGCGCCGCCCGGCGCAGCTCCTCCAGCAGTGCCAGAAATTCACGCACCGCCGGTCCTTCATCCTGACACAGCGCGTCGTAGTAGTCGCCCTCCGTCTGTAAGGCGCGGATGGCCGCCAGCTCATCGGGACACAGCCCCACCAGCGGCGAGCGGAGCACAGAGATCAGAGGCACATCCTGCCGCGGATTGTCCACGATCTCCAGCAGCGACACCGTGACGGCGATCTCGATCGCGCCGAAAAAGTCATCCCGTTCCCCGCCGCCGCAGGGGATCCCCTCCCGCGCCAGCGCCGCGGTGAACGCCTTCATCCGCGTCCGGGGCGAGCGCATCAGAATGACGATATCCTCCGGTCGGACGGGGCGCATGACGCCGCCCTCCCCCTGTATGGGGAAGCCCTCGTCCAGCAGCTGCCGGATACGCCGGGCGGTGAAACGGGCCTCCGCCTCCGTTCGGTCGAACTTCTGCTCCGGCGTATCCTCCACGCTGATGACGTGCATCTCCGTCTCCCGTCCCGCCGCGGCGGTATAGTAGTCCGCGCCGAAGTACAGCTGCTCGTCCGCCGTGTAGTCCATCTCGCCCATTTCCCGGGACATGATATCCCCGAACACCAGATTTGTGGCGGTCAGCACCTCCTGCCGGGAGCGGAAGTTCCGGCTCAGGACCATGCGCCGGGGCTGGCCATCCGCCGCCTTCGCCGCATCCGCGTAGCGCCGGTATTTCTCTAAGAATATGGTGGGATCCGCCAGACGGAACCGATAGATGCTCTGCTTCACATCTCCCACGGTAAACAGGTTTTGTCCCTCTCTGGAAATAGCCTGGTAAATGCAGTCCTGCACCTCATTGGTGTCCTGATACTCATCCACCATGATCTCCTGATACCGCTGGGATACCTGCCGCGCCAGCTCCGTGGGCCGTCCGTCCGACTGACAAAGCAGCGTCACGGCGTAGTGCTCCTGATCGGAGAAATCCATGGCGTTGCGCCGCACCTTCTCCGCCTGATACCGCAGGGAGAACTGTTCCGTCAGCCGCAGCAGTGCCAGCATCGCCGGGGCTGTGGCGCGGAGATCGTCCAGATGCTCCTGCTCCGGCACATGATACGGCGCCGCCAGCTTTTTCAGTGCGTCCCTGCTCTTATTCCAGACGGTCTTCGCCGCCTCCTTCGCCTCGTCGTTCTCACCGCTGCGCAGCGGCTTCAGCGAGGAGAACTTATCCGGGATGCGCCCCATGGCCTCCCAGCCCTCCTGCGCCGCCTGTTCAAACTGCCGCAGCTGCGCCGCCCCCGCCAGAAACCGGTCGGCGTAGGCGTTGTACACCGCCTCGCAGCCCTCCATGGCATCCACGGCCCGCTCCAGCTGTTTTGCCCAGAACAGCGCCTTGCGCACGGAATCCTCCATCACGGTTCTGCCGTATACGCTGTCTGCCAGAGCTGTCGGCAGGTTCCGCCAGCTCTCCGCCGTCTGGTGCAGCCACCGCACCGGGTAGGGGTGGCTCTGGATCTTCTCGTGCAGCTCCAGCACCAGCTCCACCAGCTTCCGGTCATCCCGTCCCGCGCCCAGCGTACCCGCCAGCAGCTCGAACTCCGTGTCACCGTTTTCAATATCCTGATAGAAGGCCTCCAGCGTCCGCTCCAGCGCCCGCTCCTTCAGGAGCTTGGCCTCCGCCTCATCCAGCACCCGGAAGTCCGGCGTCAGGCTTCGTCCGTCCACCGGCTCCAAAAGATGGATATGCTCCCGCAGCAGCGACGCGCAGAAGGCGTCCACGGTCTTGATATCCGCCTGATACACCCGGAACATCTGACGGCGCAGATGCCGGTCCTCCGGCGACGCCGCCACCCGTGCCGCCAGCTCTGACGCCAGCCGCGCCCGCAGCTCCGCCGCCGCCGCGCGGGTAAAGGTGATGATAAGGAAGTCATCCACGTCGCAGCGCTCCTGCGTCAGATAGGAGAACACACGCTCCACCAGCACCTTGGTCTTGCCGGAGCCGGCGGCAGCGGACAGCAGCAGGCTGCCGCCCCGGTCATAGACCGCCGCGTGCTGCTGCTCCGTCAGCTTCAACTCACCCATGCCGCTCCACCTCCTCGTCTACCACCTGCCAGAACTCCTCCGGCGTTGTTTTTCGCAGATAATGCGGCTTGTCACGGCTCTCATCGAACCAGCACGCCGACTGGAACGCGCACCACGCGCAGGCACTGTCCTGCGGCCCGCGGGTGCAGGGGTCGGCATCGATGTTGCCCTCCCCGATCTCACGGGCCACCCGGTGCAGCAGGCTGTCGATATACCGCGCCATCTTGCCCATCTGCGCTGTGCTCACCAGTACGCTGGACAACAGTCCCTCTGCCGCGCCGTCCTTTGTCACGCTCACCGGCAGGTAGCACGGCGACTCCAACGCGCTGTGCTCCATGGCAGTCAGCACCTCCGGCTCGCCCAGCAGCATACCGGTGCGCCGCAGCTCGCGGCGCAGCTTATCCTCGATCTTGTCCGGCGGAAGCGCCCGGTCAGCCTGTAGGATGATGTCCCGCGCCGGCATATACAGCACGCCCGCCGGCTCCACCGGGCTGCCGAAGTAGCTGCCTCCCTCCCTTTGCAGGGTAAACAGATACAGCAGCATCTGTATGCCCAGTCCGTACCGCACGTCCGACAGATCAAAGGCCTTTTTGCCGGTCTTGTAGTCCACCACCCGCAGATAGAGCTTGCCGTCCTTCAGCCAGCCGTCCACCCGGTCCACCTTGCCGCCCACGGAAAGAGTGGTTTTTCCTTCCGTCACGGTGATGGCGGGGAGCTGCCCGTCCTTGCCGCCGAAGCCCAGTTCAAAGGCAATAGGCCGGAAATCCGATACCGCCATCTCGTCGGCGATGTTCTCCACGATGGCACAGGCTGTCTCCCGCAGACGGGAGAACAGATACCGGAACCGGGCGCTCTTCCCGGCGTAGCCGTCGATCTGCGTCCGGGCGTACTCGTCCACATAGTGGTACACCAGCTTTCGCAGCGCCGGCTTGTCCACCTGCCCGTAACCGCCCCGGTCCCGCACGTCCCGGTTCACCTTTTCCAGCAGATAGTGGATGAATGTCCCCACCTCCGGCGCCTCAAAGCCGGCGCTGGTGCGCTCCTTGGCACGCAGGCCGTACTCCATGAAGTACCCGAAATGGCAGCTTTTCAGCCGGTCGACGCGGGAGGCGGACATGGCGATGTGCCGTCCGTACAGCGTCTCCACCGCCTGCCGCGACAATCTGCCCCGCCCCATGGCACGGGCCTGCTCCATCCGTGTGAGCAGCGGCTTCTGCCCATGCTCGGCAAAGTACTGCCACAGCGGGCCGCCCGGCTCCTGACCTGCCAGCGCCAGCGCCGCCGCAGGCAGCTCACGCCGGTAACTGCCGTCCTCCCGTTCGATTGCCACCTGCGGGAACAGCCGCGTGATGCGCGCCACCACGAAGGAAGGCAGCAGCTGGCTGCCCGTCCCATCCGACACAGGCCATGTCACCGTCAGCGACGCCGTGGGTTGGGCGAGGCAGGCATAGATATTCTGCAGCTCCGCACTGAGCGGGTCAAAGGTGGCATCGGACAGCAGGATGCCCCGCTGCTGCAAAAGCGCCCGCTCCTGCGCGTCCAGAAGGCCGCCGCCCGGCTCTACCGTGGGCAGTACGTTGTCGTTGGCACCCAGCAAAAACAGATGCCGCACCGTATGCCGGTCGTTCCGGGTGAGGGGCGTCACCTTCACCTGGTCCAGCGTGGCGGGGATGGTGGCCACGGCGTACTGGCTCAGCACCAGCCGCAGCAGACGGGCAAACTCCTGCCCGTCCACCTCCACATCGCCCAGCAGCTCCACGAACTGATCCAGCACATCGCAGAAGATGCGCCACAGCTGGCTGTACTCCTCCGCAAGCTGCACCTGTCCGTCGTCGTACAGCGCCCCCGTCTGCTGCTTCAACGTCTCCGGCACCTCCGCCGACTCCGCAAATCTGTAAAGCGCTTCCGCTTTATCCCGCACGGTAATCCCTGCCTTCAAGCCCTCGTTCAGACCAGCGAACAGCTCACGCACCCGGCGGCGCACGGCGTTGACTTCCGCCAAGCGCTGCCGCCGTGTCTCATTCAGCTCCGCGCCGTAGCCGTCGGGGCTGGCCGTCCAATCCGTGTCCCGCAGCCACATACTGCCCCGGATCTCCCAGCGGATCACATAGTTTTCCAGGATGTCGCACTCCGCCGTGGAGATGCCCGCCATGCCGGTCTTGAGACAGCGGAACACATCCTCGTACTCAAACCCGCCGGTGACCGCGTCCACCGCCGACAGCAGCATGGTCAGCACCGGTTTTTCCAGAATATCGCTGCGGCGGCTGATATAGGCCGGTATGCCGTCCCGCCGGAATACCGCCTCCAGCAGCGGCCCGTATACATCCATATTCCGGGCTGTCACACCGATGTCCCGCCAGCGGCAGCCCTCCCGAGCCAGCCGCCGCACCTGTGCCGCCACATACTCCACCTCGGAGAAGGGCGTCTCCGCCTGATACAGCCGGATGGGGGGCTGCTCCCCCTGCCACGGCGTCTCATCGCCAAAGAAGCAGCGCTCCAGATGCGCCAGCGCCCCAGCGCCGCCTCCGACAAGTATTTTTACTTCACACTCGCTATGTACCGCTGCCGCCATGCGCTTCAGACGGTCCCGCTGGCGCAGTGCATTCTGGAAAAGCTGCGGGTCGGACTCGTCGCCCAGCAGCGTTACCGTCACGCTGTTGGCCTGCCGCAGCGCCGTCTCCAGAATGTCCTCCTCCACCCGGTTGAAGTAGGAAAAGCCGTCCACATAGACGTCCTTCCCCACCAGATAGTCCGAGCCCGGCAGGGCGTCGCACAGCTTTTGCACCCGAGAGCGGGCGTCTATTCCCTCTCCGTGGAGGCGCGCATCGTAGGCGCCGTAGATCAGCGCCGCTGAACGCAGCTTTTCCCCTGCCGCGCCGTCCATGTCGGACACCTGCTCCATCAGTGCCGCCGGCGCCACACGGTAGGCATACAGCTCATCCGCCAGCGCCACCAGCTGCCGCAGAAACGCCGGGCGCTGGGAGGGACGGGCAAATACCGTCAGCCGTCCGCTGACCTCCTGCAGCGCCCGCCGCATGGTCAGCAGCTTTCCGCCGTTGTCCAGCGTCACATCCGCCAAGCCGCCGGTCTGGGACAGTACCCGGGTGGCCAGGTTCCGGAAGCTCAGCACCTCCGCGTCACGGCTGGCCGTGGGGCCGCAGACGCGGCAGAGATCCAGCTCCGCCTCGTGGGAGGCGTGCTCCGGCACCAGCAGAACCTGCGGGCGCTGCCGCCGCTGCTTCTCCAGCGTCTCCAGCACCAGCCGGCTCTTTCCGGCTCCCGCTCGTCCCATCCATATCTGTAATTTCATTCCGCTCCCCCGCTTTCAGCCTGCGCCGCCCGATCACGACTATTTGTGCTTATTATACCGTATCCACTGTCCAAAGGAAAGGACAATCCCCACACGGCGCAAAAAAAGAGCGCACCTCCGCCGCTCCACACGTTCTCGTGCGGAGCGGCGGAGGTGCTCCCTTCTTAATCTACTTTTCGATGCCGAGCTGATGCCGCAGCGCGTCCCGGTTCTCCTCCGTCACCGTGACCACCCGCACCCGCGGATGTGCCGCCACCCGGCGCAAAAAGGCGCTGTCCGCCTGCTGCAAAACGCCGTATACCGGCGTTTCGCCGTCCAGCGCCGCCAGCACCGCCGCTTGAAAGCGCTGCGCCGCCGCCTCCGCAGGCCCCAGCTCATCCATGACGATGACCTGGCAGTTCGCCGTATCCGCCAGCGCCGCCACACCCAGCAAATCAAACCGATCCGGCCGCTGCTCACCGCAGAGGCAGACCAGATTCTCCTGCGCGGGGCGCTCTTTCGATGCTGCCCGCAGCAGATGGATGGAGGGACGGTCAAAGACGCCCTCCACACGCAGGGTAAAGAAGCCGCCCGGTCTTTTCCCCTCCAGCAGGCAACGCAGCAGCGTAGATTTTCCCACGCCCCTTCGCCCCGTCAGGAACAGGTGGTCAGTGCATGGGGCAGCCATGGTGTACCTCCCCGTTGGCCTCGCGGCGGGTGGCCCGCACGAGGATCATTTCCCCGGCAATGGACACCGCCAGTTCCTCCGGCGTCACCGCCTTGATGGCCGTGCCCACCGGCGTATGCACAAAGGCGATGGCCTCCTCGGAGATCCCCGCCTCCCGCAGGCGCTGGTTGACGAAGGCCGTTTTCTTCCGGGAGCCGATGACGCCCACATAGGCTGTCTCGCCCCGCAGCACCTGCACCTGCACCTGAAAATCGTACTCGTGGCCGTTGGTCATGACGACCACAAAATCCTCCGCCCCCATGGTCAGATAGTCACCGATGCGGGCGAAGTCGCCGCAGATGACCTGATCCGCCTGTGGGAATCGCTCCCGTGTGGCGAACTGGGGCCGGTCATCGAACACCACCGGACGAAAGCCCACGGTACCCAGCAGAGGCACCAGCGCACGGGCGATATGCCCCGCGCCGAAGATCAGCGCCCGTTCGCCGATGGGCAGCGGCATGGTAAAGCAGTTTTCCTTGTCAGCATCGTCGTCCGACAGATAGGGCATTGCACCGTCCAGCGGCTGCACCAGCCAGCCCCGCTCCCGTGCGCCGAGCCGCCGCAGTACCTCCGCTGCCAGCGTGTCCCACGCGCCGTCCGCCGCCGGGATGCGGCGGAAGTACACGGTCACATCGCCGCCGCAGACCATCCCGGTGCTCTGGGCGCTGCCGTCCCGGCGCAGACGGAATTCGTGGGTACGGCTGTCCGCTCCGCTATACAGCATCTCCTGTGCAAGGGCGATGGCCTGCCCCTCCACGGCGCCGCCGCCGATGGTGCCCGCCAACAGGCCGTCCTTCCCCACCAGCATCTGGCTGCCCTTGCCCCGGGGCGCGGAGCCGTCGTCCCAGATGATGGTGGCCAGCACCGCGTCATGGCCCTTCTCCCGCTGGTACACCAGCGTCTGAAAAATGGTATGCATGGACTCTCCTCCCGCCGCCGCAGCGGCTGTTCACGGACACCCAGCGGCGTATAAATGCCGCTGGGTGTCCTTTTTCAATGTGTACAGGTCACGCCGCCGGACTGTTCAGATGCGCAGAGCCGCCCATCAGTGCATCGTACTGCGCCTGGGTCAGCTCGCAGTGGTAGAACATCTGGAAGTAGGTGCTGGCCTCGGTGTACAGGTCGTAGTCCGCTGCAGTGGGGTACAGGATCTTGGCCATCCACGTCATACCCAGCAGCCGCTGGACGCTGGGCGGGAAGCCCATCCAGTTGTAGGGACCCATAGGTACCTCGTAATAGACGCCGTTCTTGATGGCGGTGACGGTCTGCCAGTTCTCGTTGCTGCCCACGGAGGCGTAGATGCTGCCGGGGGCGAACAGGATCACATCCGGGTTCCAGTTGAGGATCTGCTCCATGTCCACCTCGTTGCCGGTACCCTTGCTGGAGGGCTCCTCCACCACGGCCAGGTTGTTGGCCAGCAGGTCGATGGCCTCGGCGTGATAGGAGCCCTTGGCGATGACATTCAGGCCCTCGTCCCCGGTGATATACAGAAGATTCACCTTCTCTACGCTGTTCGCGATCGCCACGGCGCGGTCATAGGCATAGCGGCAGTAGTCCGCCAGCCCCTGCGCCTCGTTGGGCATGGCCAGCAGGTCGCCCAGCATGGCGTAGGTGTTGTCCATGGAGGCGAGGTAGGCGTCGATGTGGACGAAGGGGATGCCGGTCTGCTCCTGCAGGGCATCCATGTCCTCCACAATGCTGCCCTTGGGCTCGCCCACATCGATGACCACATCCGGCGCGGCGGCCAGCAGCGTCTCCAGATTCATCTCACCCTTGCCGCCGTAGAGCTGACCCAGCAGCGGCAGGTCGTAGTACTTCGTATCCAGAAACTGGGCGGCGCTCTCATCCCACGCATTGGCGATGCCCACCAGCTTGTCGGGCGCCATCGCGAACACCACGATCTGTGCCAGCGGGCCGGAAACGGCGACCTTCTCCACGTTCACAGGCACCGTGACCTCGCGGCCGCAGGAATCGGTAAACACACGGGTCGCAGCCTCATCACCGGTATTCTGGCTGTCGCCGTTATTCGTCTCCGGCTGGGTGCCGCAGGCAAACAGCGACACGGACATGACCAGCGCCAGCAGCAGCGCTATCCATTTCTTTCCATTCATTTTCGTCCTCCTCCTGATTTTTTATAACTATATTCCGGTTTTACTCCGGTTTTTCTTCCGGTTCTGCTCTGTTTTGCGGCATTTCCGGAATGTTCGATGCATCAAATACCAGTATCCCCGCCGGGCGGAGGCTTGGCAGCCGCCACGGGAAGACGGCGTCGCCCGTTGCCTCCAATCTCATGCGGAGAAGCTCCTCCGTGATGAGGGCGGCGTCGTCCTGCCGCCGGTACAGGGCTAAAAAGCGCCGGGCATCCTCCAAATTGCGGAAGGGCTGGTCGAAGCGGAACGCCGTCCGTTTCAGCTCGTAGGGGATGCCCAGCTCCGCCAGACGGCGGCAGGCAGCCTCCAGCCCATGGCTGCCGCCCAGCGGCTGCCGCGTCACCGTAAAGCGGTGGGCGGTCTGGTCGCGCTTGACGGCAATGACTCTGCCGCGGCACTTTGCCTTGGCGGCGGCGAGGATCTCGTCCATACTGCCGAAGAAGCAGAACACCATGGCGTCGTAGGGCTTTACCGGCCGGTGGGTGAACACATCCTCACAGCGGGGATGCACGTTCTCGATATGCCGAAGCGCCAGTTCCCGCTCCAGCACTGCCAGCGCACGCTGCTCCCGCTCCACCGCTGTGACGGTGCGGACATGGGGCGACAGTGCCAGCGACAGATACCCAAGGCCGCAGCCTGCGTCGCAGACGGCGTCCTCCGGGGTCAGATACGGCAGCAGCTCCGCTGCCAGACGGCGGTGAAAGTCCGTCTCACCGGCGGCGTCCGCCATAAAGCGGATCCCTTCATCTGTCCAGCGGAACATTGTCCACGCCTCCCTTCGGTACGATGGCGGGGCCGTGCGCCGTATCCAGCAGCACGGCGTCCACGCCGTAGAGACGGTGGAGCAGCTCCGCCGTCAGCACGTCCCGCGCCCCGCCGAAGGCGGCTACGCCGCCGCCGGACAGTGCCAGCACGCAGTCCGCAAACCGCAGGGCGTGCTGGGGATCGTGGGTGGAGAGGATCACGGTATAGCCGCGGCGTGCCAGCTCCTTGACGCACCGCAGCACCCGCAGCTGGTTGCCGTAGTCCAACGAGGAGGTCGGCTCGTCCATCACCAGAATATCCGCCTGCTGGCACAGGGCGCGGGCGATGAGCACCAGCTGCTGTTCGCCGCCGGACAGCTCCGAAAAGCTGCGCCGCGCCAGCTGCGCCACGCCCATTTGTTCCAATGCGGCCATGGCCTGCTCCTCCTGGGCGGCGGAGGGGGAGCGAAACGGCGAGAGCTGACGGGTCAGCCCCATCAGCGCCGTATCCAGCACGGAGTAGCCGAAGGTGGGGCGGTGTATCTGGGGGATGTAGGCGATATGCGCCGCCAGCGCCCGCTGATCCAGTGTCCGGGCGTCCCGCCCGTCCAGCAGAATGGCGCCGCCGTAGTCCGGCAGGCCGCCGAGGATGCAGCGAAACAGCGTGCTTTTTCCCGCACCGTTGGGGCCGAGGACGGACAGCAGTTCTCCCTGCTGCGCTGTAAAGGACACGCTTTGCAGGGCGGTATGGCCGCCGCGATAGGTGTAGGACAGGTCGTTGACGGTCAGGTTCACAGGCGATCATCCCCCTTTATCATCAGATAGACGAAGAAGGGCGCGCCCACAAAGGCCGTCAGGATACCGATGGGGATCTCCACCGCCGTCAGGCAGCGGGCAAGGTTGTCCACCAGCAGCAGAAAGGCCGCGCCGAACACCATGGACATGGGCAGAAGATACCGGCAGTCGTTGCCCACCAGGCGGCGGCTGAGGTGCGGGATCACCAGTCCCACCCAGCCGATCATACCGGAGACGGAGACGCTGGCGGCGGTGAGCACCGTGGCGCTGAGGATCACCACCAGCCGGAGACGGTCGGTGTTGACGCCCATGGAGCGCGCCTCGTCCGCCGACAGGGTCAGCAGGTTCATGCGCCAGCGCAGCAGAAGCAGCGGCATAAGCCCCACCGCCATGCAGACGGCGGCGAAGCCCACCGTTTTCATCCGGGTACCGGACAGGCTGCCCATGAGCCAGTAGGTGATCTGGGGCAGCTGGTTGCTGGGGTCGGCCACCAGCTTTATGTAGGACGTACCGGCGGAGAACAGCGACCCCACCATGATGCCCGCCAGCAGAATGCTGACCACGCGGTTGCCCCGCGTATGTCTGCCGATAAGATAGACCAGCACCACCGTCAGCAGACTGGACAGGAACGCGAACACCGTGACCATCACGCTGCTCTGCCCCGTCAGAATGGCCAGCGCCGCGCCGAAGCAGGCGCCGGAGGAGGCGCCCAGAATATCCGGCGCCGCCATGGGATTCTGGAATACCGTCTGGTAGCCGGTACCGGCGGCGGACAGAGCGCAGCCCACCAGACACGCCAGCAGGATGCGGGGCATCCGAACATTCCACACCACGATAGCCATGTTGTCCGTCCACGTCTGCGCCACGGCGAACACACGGGAGAGGAGGATACGCACCACCTGTCCCAGCGGCACGTCGTACCGCCCCCACACGAAGGACAGGAGGAACAGCAGCACCAGCGCCAGCGCCATCAGACATACCCGGCACAGCGGCCGCCTGCGGTGTGCGTCCATAGATATCCCTCCTCCCGTAAAATACGTTCTCCATTTTACAGGATAACGGTACTGTCGTGCAAGGTGCGTTGTTCGGTATTGTCGGAAAATTATTCACTATCATCGTTTATTTGCCAAGCCACTGCCGCAGGCGCTCCCACAGCTCCAGCGAGCGGAAGCGCAGCACATATCCGGTGTTCTCCCCGGTCATGAGGGACAGGTCGTCAGCCGTCATGCCGCCCTCCAGCGCCACACCCTCCAGCTCACAGGCGGCAGCGGTACATAGCGGCGGATACACCACGCACCACCAGTTGCGTCCCTCCCCCGCGCCGATGACCACCCGGAGCGCCAGATACTCCCCGGCGGGCAGAGCAAAGCCGTCGTAGGTCTTGCAGGGAAACTCCGTATCCTCCAATGAGACGGAGACGGAATAGCTGCTGCCCTGCGCTGCCAGCTCCTGCGCGGCGGCGTCCCCGATGGCGGGCAGGCTGTCCTGCAGGCGGGCACGGGCCTCGGTCATGTCGGCGGATCGCCGCAGGATATCCTCGGCGCGTCGGAGCACCGCGTCCCGCACGTGGAGCTTCAGGGTCTGATCGGCGTCGCTGTCGGAGTTGGCGATAACATGGAGGCGGATCATCTTCTTCTGCAAG